>Ga0209797_10000113_pt1 | contig 35952 bp, 28 predicted proteins | sample DOMMetBare3Fresh_2_FD_187472 | JGI IMG/M metagenome (GOLD analysis project Ga0209797, IMG submission 187472) | Wetland sediment microbial communities from St. Louis River estuary, USA, under dissolved organic matter induced mercury methylation -... | ecosystem: Environmental > Aquatic >... | reverse complement strand
GCCGCCCCATTCCTGAGTAGCGCATCGACTTCGGCTCCAGCTACTATTGTGATCTTCTCGTCCGAGCGGCGGCAAGGGAAGGCGCGATAGAGGCTAGGGACTTGGTCGGACGGCTGTCAGCTCTCCATCTGGTGCTGCTGGTCTGTGCGGCCCAGGTTCTGGTCCAGATCGGCGCGTTCGTCTGGCCCGCGCTGCTGCCGGACCTGGTGGGGCGTTGGGGGCTCAGCTATGGCGAAGCCGGATGGATCACCGGCATCTTCTACGCCGCCTATATCGTCGCCGTGCCGGTGCTCGTCACGCTCACCGACCGCATCGACGGCAAGCTGGTTTATCTGTTCGGCGCGGCTGCGACGGTGCTCGGGCATGTGCTGTTTGCGCTGGTCGCGGATGGGTTCTGGCCCGCGCTGGTTGCGCGCGCGCTGACCGGTATCGGCTGGGCCGGCACCTATATGACCGGCCTCAAGCTGCTCGCCGACAAGGTCGACGCGTCGCTGATGTCGCGGGCCGCCGCCGGGCACGCCGCCTCGATCGGAATCTCGGGCGCGCTCTCGTTCGCGTGCGCGGCGCTGATGGCAGACTTGGCCGGCTGGCCGACGGCCTTCCTGGCGGCGGGCATCAGCGCGGCGCTTGCATTCGCGCTCATCGCGCTGGCGGTACCGGGCCAGGCCGCTCCGCCTCGTGCGCCCGGCCAGGCGCTGTTCGATTTCCGGCCGGTGCTGCGCAACCGGTCGGCGATGGCCTATGCGATCGCCTATTGCATTCACACCTTGGAGATGAGCGCGCTGCGCGGCTGGGGCGTCGCGTTCCTCGGCTTCGTGGCGCTGCAGAGTGGTGCGTCCGCGACGATCATGTCGCCAACGATGGCGTTGACGCTGCTCGGCCTCCTCGGAACGCTGGCGAGCGTGCTCGGCAACGAAGCCGCGATCCGGCTCGGCCGCCGCAGGCTCATCACGCTGGCGATGCTGGCCTCGGCGGTGTGCGCGGTCGCTCTGGGCTTTGCGGGCGCGCGCTCCTACCCGCTGGCGTTCGCCCTGATCGTGCTCTATGGGCCGATCGTCTGGCTCGACTCCTCCTCGCTGACGGCCGGCACGGCGGGCAGCGCCGAGCCGTCACGCCGCGGCGCGACGCTGGCGGTGCATTCGATGCTGGGATATATCGGCGGCTTCATCGGGCCGCTCATGGTCGGCTTTGTGCTCGACCTGCAGGGCGGAATGTCGGCGCCGGCGTGGGCTGCGGCGTTTTCGCTGATCGCCGCGCTCATGCTCATGGCGCTCGCCGCGTTCCTGCTGATGCGGCCACGTGCGCTCGCCGGCGATCGCAGCTGACCGTCTGTCACACCTCTTCCGGGATGTTCACCCGGCCGGCGTCGATGAACAAGTCCTCGAGCGGGCGTTCCTGGCGCACGATTCCCTGCTGCGCGCAGTAGCGCTGCAGCGTCACGAGGTTGGTGCGGTTCTTCGGCGTCAGCCCGAATTCCCAGGGGTCGGGGCCGAGGACCGCGATCTGCTCCTCGAGCGCGTTGCGCACCCAGGCGAGCGCGACGTTGCGCGGATTGAGGATGCGCTTGTAGGCGATCTCCTTCGCCTGGTTGAACGCCTTCATCAGCGTGTTCGGCACCCAGGGGTGGCGCTCGACCAGCTCGCGCTTGATCAGCGTCACGTGCATGATCGGGAAGATGCCGGTCTTCTTGTAGTAGGCGATCTCTTCCTCCTTGTTGTGCTCGAACAGGCGCGTGATGCGCGGATCGCCGGCGAGGAACGCGTGCGGCAGGTCGGGCGAGAGGAGGCCATCAAGCCCGCCGTCGAGCATCAGCTTCTCGGCGCGCACGCCGTCCGTCACGCGCTCGTAGCGCAAGCCCGCGGGCGGGGTAAATTGGACCGCGTCCTCGCGCTCGACGAACCAGGTGATGTCGCGATGCGGCGCGCCGTAGTGCTCCTCGAGTATTCCGCGCATCCAGACATTGCCGGCGGCGAGAAAGGTCGGCCCGCCGAGCCGCTTGCCGCGCAAGTCGGGCGGCGATGCGATTCCCTTCCCCGGATTGACGAACACGAAGCCGTGGCGGAAGCGCCGATGCAGGAACACCGGCAGGGCGAGCCACGGATAGTCGCGGTCGCGCGCCGCCAGATAGGCGGCGGCGTTGAACTCGCACAGGTCGAATTCCTGGCCATGGCCCATGCGGTGATGGCGTTCGCCCGAGCCCATGCCGGAGAGCACGACCAGGTCGATGCCGTCCGGCTTGACCGTTCCGTCGGCGAGCGGGCGGACGAAGTCATAGCCGCCGGCGGCGAAGTTGAGTTGCAGTCGCATCAATCGTCCATCCTTGGTGCTCAAGCCGTAGCACGTCGGGCGCCCAGAAAGGGCTTGAGACGGGCGCAATTTAATTCCATGTTGCACCCCGTGGAAACGGAGGAGTGCATTTTCATGAGAGCCTTGAAGTGGGGCCTGTCGGTCGCGTGTCTTGCGCTGGGTTTGACCTTCGTCGGCCCCAGCGAGGCTCAGCAGGGCACGTTCACGTTGCGGGTGTGCAACAACACCGCGGATCCGGCGATGCTCGCGATCATCCACCGGGCCGGTGTGAACGACCGCCGTTTCATCGTGAAGGGCTGGTTCAGGCTTGAGGGCGGCTGCGACGAGGCCGTGGGCTTCCCGAAGGGCTACTTCTATTTCTTTGCCTTCGTGCCCGGGAAAGACGCTTTCTGGGGCGGCGACAGGGCCAATACCTGCGTCAGCACCCGAGGCAATTTCGAGCGCGTTGCCACGCCGAACTACTCCTGCCGCGATGGCGAGGTGCTGGTGCCGTTCGCCGAGATCCAGGTCACGCAGGACGTCCACACGATCAATCTCAATTGATCCGGGGGCTTTTCGTCCAACCGGCGAGATAGGGTTAACGACCAAGGGCGGGCTCGGCAGACCGGGCCCGCCCAAAACATGAAATGATCAAGGGCGAGTCCGGTATCCCGGGCTCGCCCATAATGGTCGAAATAATCAAGGGCGCGCCCGGTCTGCCGAGCCCGCCCTTTTGGCTATTCGCAAAGGCGGTTTACTTCACAGGCAGGTTCGGCGCGGCGCCGGATGACAGCGAGAGCGGCCGTGCGGCCTTCTGGCCTTGCTGCTGGCCTTCCTGCGAGGTCGCCGTCCGCTTGGTCCCGAGCTGCACCGATGGGGTCGGCACGACGCCGGACGAGACCGGGGCGGTTTCGGGTGCCATTTTAGCGTTCAGCAGCGACTGGTCCTGCGCGTAGGTCGGCGCGACGGTGACGGAAGCAGCGCCAATGGCAGCCAGCGCTGCCATCATCATACGACGATTCATTTCAAAGCTCCTGTTCCAGGTCGGTTGTCGTGTCGCCCACGCTCACGCGACCGTAGCATCCGTCGGTGGTCGCATATACTACATAATTTTCCAGATGCGAAAAGGGTACGTCCAGATTGTGGCCCAGGGCCGGCTTACGACAATTTAATCCCGACTTGCCAATCCCGACGTAAGGGCGTTCTGCAGCCCGCCATAACAACTGGCTCGACGCAGAAGGCAAAGAGAAAGGGCATCGCCTCATCTGCAGGCCGCGTGGCGTTCATGGCTGGTTCAATCAGTCGCTGCAGTACCCTTGTTGACGCAAAAGCGCGAGAAAGACACCATCGCGCTGCTCTCGGCGATCTCGGGAATGTCGGATTGGACAGGAGAACATCATGACGGACAGGGACCAGCCGTCGGGCATGGAGCGGCGGGCATTTTTGGGGGGCGCAGCCTTGGCGGGCGTGGCGTCTGTGCTTACACCGCGCGTGGCCCTGGGCCAAGCGTCGGCCTCGGCCACCGCGCCAGGCGTCGCGATCGAGGCGCGTGCGGCCGAACACCTGGTCGGCAGCGCCGTCAACTATGCCTACGCGGTTAAGGCCGGGCCATTCGTGTTCCTCAACGGGCACGAGGGCTACGATTTCGAGGCGGGCGTCGTCCCTGCGGTCGCAGGTGCGCCAGGTTTCCCCGACTACGGCAGGCCTGGCTTGCGCCGCGAGGCGGATTTCATATTCGAGCGCATGGGGCAGATTTTGAAGTCGTTCGGCACCGACTTCGCGCATAGCATTCGCCTCGACCAATACTACATGGAAGCAAACGCGGTGCGCGCCTATCACCTGGCGCGCTTTGCCGCGCTTGGAAAATACATTCCACCCAGCACCTCGATCCTCACCCAAGGTTGCTTCGGCGGAAAGAGCAATATGTCGACGTCGCTGGTCGCGGTCGTGCCCGACCCTCAATGGGAGATCAAAGGGGTCTATCCCGAAGGCGCACGCGTCTCGACCTTCTCAGGCTACGCGCCCGCGGTGGCGGTGAACGATTTTGTATTCACGGCAGGAACGGGCCCCGACGAAAAGGACATGCTCGATACCAATCCGCCGCTCGGGCCACACCGTCGCTGGGGGTCCCAGCTGCCTATTCGGCGCCAGGCCGAATCCGCTCTGAAACGGATCGAGGGGACGCTGAAAGCGGCGGGGACAAGCCTCGCCAATTGCCTCAAGGCACAGGTCCATATCGCTGGTGAGGAGAATTTTCCGGATTTCCTGGATGTCTGGAACGAGCATGTCGGCGCCTCGCCCGCTGCTCTCACCCTGACGCCGGCCAAGGGCTTCGCATCGCTCGAGATGATTCTCGAAATCAGCTATATCCTCTTGAAGGACGACTCTCGCCGCAAGAAGGAGATCTTGCGCGCAGACATCCCGGAGATGGCGTCATATTCGCCGGCTGTCCGCGCAGGCGAATTGCTCTTTAGCCCGGGCCTGCTACCGGTGACTCGCGATGGAACGGTGGCTGGTTTGGCGCAAGGCAACCATTTCCAAGGTCTGAGCCTGCGGAGCCAACTCCAGGCGAATACGATCTACGACCATGCCGAAGCGATCGCGAAAGCGGCTGGCACGAGCATGCGAAACGTGGTCCGCATCGATTATTGGGTGAGCGACATTCGCGAGTTCCCAGGCGTCGCGCTGGCATGGGCCGGACGCTACGGCAAGGCGCCGCACCCCTTTGCCTGTGTCGTCACTCCCAAGCTGCCCGCTCCAGGCAGCACCGTCATGGCGGATTTCTGGTTCTACACTGGCTGAAGGAACTGCGGCCCAGCCGCAACGTACGGCATTGTGTTTGGCGTCCACGGCAGGACTCGAACCTGCGACCTGCGGATTAGAAATCCGCTGCTCTTCCGGCTGAGCTACGTGGACGCTGTGCCGTTGTGACGGGCATTCATTCGTCCTGCGCCTGCTCGCAATTCTTAAAGCTGGCGACCGGCGACTCTTTGGAGAACGCCAGCATATGGATCGCGTGGCCATGCCGCAAGCCGCCCCAGGTCGTGAGATTGGCCGCGGAGCTTGGTGGTCACCGCCACATCAGCCCGCGCGCGCGCACCGCGGTGTCGCCGAAATCGGAAAACACGCCGTCGACGCCGAGCCTGAAGAACTGGAGATACTCCCTGACCGGGTCGAGGGCGTAGTCGGCGGCAAGGAACTCGGGCTCGTCGCGGAACGTATAAGGGTGCACGACCAGCCCCGCCTTGTGGGCGTCGGCGACCAAACTCGTCGGCGCCAGCAGCGCCTTGTCGGCGCCTTGCGGCACGATGCTGCGCTTGAACGGGCCGATCCCATTGGCATAAGCCGCGATCGCGGCGAGCCCGGCCGGCGTCATGAGGTCGCCATAGGTGCGCCGATCGCCCGTCACGATGAAATCGTAGGGCTGCTGGCTGGCCTCCTCCATCAGTTGGACCAAGCGGACCTTGGTGAGCTTGCTCAGGTCCTTGAGGTTCGCAACCTCGAACGACTGGATGAAGACCGGCGCATTGGCGTCGTTGTAGCCATTCGCCGCAAGCACCTTGATCAGAGGCTGCTCGAGCGCGAGCCCGATCGAGCGGAAATAGCTCGGGTGCTTGGTCTCGGGGTAGATGCCGATCACACGGCCGGTGTCCTGGCTGCGGCGCTTGGCGAGATCGATCACCTCCTGCAGGGTCGGGATCTCGTAGACGCCGTTCCAACCCTGGTTGCGGCGGGGCAGCCGTTCCTTGGCGCGCAGCGTCTTGATCTCCGCCAGGGTGAAGTCCTCGGTGAAGTAGCCGTCGATCCGCTTGCCGTCGATCGTCTTGCTGGCGCGGCGCGCGGGAAACTTCTGCGCCACGTCGGTCGTGCCGGAGATGTCGTTCTCGTGGCGCGCGATCAGCACGCCGTCCTTGGTGGACACCAGATCGGGCTCGATGAAATCGACGCCATAGTCGATGGCGAGGCTGTACGACGCGAGCGTGTGCTCGGGCCGGTGGCCGGCAGCGCCGCGATGCCCGATCACCAGCGGCGGGCCGCCACTCAGGGTTGGATGTCGCGCCTGCATGGTCTGCGCGCCCGCGCCGAGCGCCACAATGAATGTGCCATAGAGGATCGCAACCGGCAGCAGTCGGAGCAAGCCTGACATGATGGTTCTCCTGATCGTTCCTCGCACAGGGTGTGTCGGCAGATAGCATTGCACAGGCCGGCTTGCCGCATTGGCAGATCAACGGTGACGCTGTCGTGACGGCTCGAAGTTAAAGAGTGACGTGATTTCAAAGGGCTAGGGCGGGAGGCGAATGCAGCTTCAAGGGTCTTGCTGACGCGCATGCAACCGCCTCGGCTGTGGACAGGCCCGCCAACTCAACACGACGCTGATGCTTTGCCCGCCGGAAGTCATTACCTCGACATGATTGCAGGTTCAGCATTGTGGAACATCCCGCGCGGCGGTCGGGCCGGCGGGGAGGGAGGTCCAGTCATGATCGCGTTTGCCCGCGCCGGCATCGTTGCCGCGCTCGTCGCTCTATTGTCGCTGTCATTGTCGGTGTCGCTCACGGTCGCGGCGTCCGCCCAGAAGGCGTTCCAGCGCGACGACCTCGCGGATGCGGCGGTCAAGCTTGAGGCGCAGATCAAGGCGGAAGCCGGCGCTGTGAGCAAGCCTCTCGCCCAGTTGCGGCGCGAGGCCGACGCGGCGTTTGCGCGCAGCGACTTCCGCAGCGGCCTGCAGCTCCTTGGCCAGATCGCCACCGTTGCGCCGGAGGACGGCGGCAACTGGCTGCGCCTCGCCAAGACGGTGCTGCAGATCAGGCCCGGCAACGAGCGTGAGCGCACGACCTTGCTCGAGCGCGCGGCGACCGCCGCCTATATCGGCTATCTGCGTACGCGCGAGCCGTCCGAGGAGGCCGAGGCGCTGCTGGTGATCTCGCGCAGCTATGCCGATCGCCAGCTCTGGCGCCCGGCGCTCGACGCCATGCGCATCTCGCTCGACCTCCGCGAGGTCGCCGACGTCCGCCTGCAATACGAGCGCATGCGCGACGACCATGGTTTCCGGCTGCTCGATTATTCGATCGACGCGGACGCGGCGTCGCCGCGCGCCTGCTTCCAGTTCTCCGAGGACCTGCCCGGGCGGCGCACCGACCTGTCGCCGTTCGTCGCGGTCGGCGGCCAAGACCGCCCGGCGCTCTCGGTCGACAAGCGGCAGATCTGCGTGGAAGGTCTCAAGCACGGCGAGCGCTACAACATCACGCTGCGCGCGGGCATTCCCTCGACCGTCAACGAGACGCTGTCGAAGAGCGCAGAGTTCAATGTCTATGTGCGCGACCGCAAGCCGTCGGTGCGCTTCTCAAGCCGCGCCTATGTGCTGCCGCGTACCGGCCAGCGCGGCATCCCGGTGGTCAGCGTCAACACCAAGGCGGTGGCGGTCGAGATCTACCGCATCGGTGACCGCAGCCTGTTGAACACCGTGATCGGCAGCGACTTCCAGCGCTCGCTCGACCGCTTCGACATCGGTCGGCTCACCGAGGAGCGCGGCACGCAGGTGTGGAAGGGCGAGCTCACGGTCGAGCAGACGCTCAACGCCGACGTGACCACCGCCTTCCCGGTCGGCGAAGCGATCGGCAACGCGGCGCCCGGCGTCTATGTGATGGTGGCGAATGCCGCGGGCGCGACCGGCAACGAATTCGACCAGATGGCGACCCAGTGGTTCATTGTCTCCGATCTCGGGATGACCGCGTTCTCCGGCAATGACGGCGTGCATGCCTTCGTGCATTCGCTGGAGACCACGCAGGCCCGCGGCGCAGTCGAGGTGCGCCTGCTCGCTCGCAACAACGAGGTGCTGTCGACCAAGCGCACCGACGACGCCGGCCACGCCGCGTTCGAAGCCAATCTCACGCGCGGCGAAGGCTCGCTGGCGCCGGCGTTGCTGATCGCGACCGACGCGCGCGGCGACTACGCCTTCCTGAGCCTCAAGTCGCCGGCCTTCGACCTCACCGACCGCGGCGTCGCCGGCCGCGTGGCGCCGGCCGGGCTCGACGCGTTCGTCTATGCCGAGCGCGGCGTCTACCGCTCCGGCGAGACCGTCCATCTCACGGCGTTGTTGCGCGACGCGCAGGGCGTAGCCGCGACCGGCGTTCCGCTGACGCTCCTGGTCGAGCGCCCGGACGGCGTCGAATATCGCCGCTCCATCATCGCCGATCAGGGCCTGGGCGGGCGCGCGCTCGATGTGCCGCTGGTCGCGTCCGCGCCGACCGGCACCTGGCGGGTGCGCGCCTTCACCGATCCCAAGCGTCCGGCGGTCGGCGAAGCAACCTTCATGGTGGAAGACTATGTGCCGGACCGGCTCGAGTTCGATCTGGCCACGAGCGCCAAGAGCGTGTCGGCGTCGGCTCCGGCCGAGATCACGCTCGACGGCCGCTATCTCTACGGCGCGCCGGCCGCTAGCCTCGACCTCGAAGGCGAGGTCGTGATCGGGCCGGCCAGCGAGCGGGCAGGTTTCCCGCGCTATGCGTTCGGCCTCGGCGACGAAAAGGTCGAGAAGACCCGCCAGCCGCTCGACAGCATCGGCAGCACCGATGGCAACGGCAAAGCGAAGTTCAATCTCGCGATCGAGAAGCTGCCGGCCGCAACCCGCCCGCTCGAAGCGCAGCTCACCGTGCGCATGGCGGAAGCGGGCGGCCGCGCGGTCGAGCGCAAGCTCGTCCTGCCGGTGACGCCGTCCGGCCCGATGATCGGCGTCAAGCCGCTGTTCTCCGGCCGCTCGCTTGGCGAGAACGAGAACGCCACCTTTGACGTGATTGTCGCCGCGCCCGACGGCACCTCGCTCGCGCGCAGCGGGCTGCGCTACGAGCTGCTCAAGGTCGAGACGCGCTATCAGTGGTATCGGCGCGACAGCTCCTGGGACTTCGAGCCGATCAAGCTCACTCGCCGCATCGCCGATGGCACCATCAACGTGGCGGCCGACACGCCGGCGCGGATCTCGGTGCCGGTGCCGTGGGGCCGTTATCGTCTCGAAGTGACCGGCAGCGACGGCACCCTCACGACGGTGGGCTTCGATGCCGGCTTCTATGCCGAGGCGAGCGCCGATACGCCCGACCTGCTCGAGATCGCGCTCGACAAGTCTGAATACGCGCCCGGCGACACCATGACGGTGGCGGTGACCGCGCGCACGGCCGGTAAGGTGACCCTCGACATCATCGGCGATCGGCTGATCACCAGCCGCAGCCAGGATGTGCAGGCCGGCACCGCGCGCCTGACTGTTCCGGTCGGCAACAACTGGAGCACCGGGGCCTATGTGGTGGCGACGCTGCGCCGCCCGCTCGACACGCGTGCCGAGCGCATGCCCGGCCGCGCCATCGGGGTGCAGTGGTTCGCGGTCGGCCGGCAGGCGCGCACGCTTGCGGTCGACATGCCGCTGCCGCAGCTGCAGCGCCCGAGCTCGACGCTGCGTGTGCCGCTCAAGATCGGCGGGCTTGCCGCCGGCGAGGAGGCGCGCGTCGTCGTCGCCGCGGTCGATGTCGGCATTCTCAACCTCACCAACTACAAGCCGCCGGCGCCCGATGACTACTATTTGGGCCAGCGGCGGCTCGCCGCCGATGTCCGCGACCTCTACGGCCAGCTCATCGACGGCATGCAGGGCACGCGCGGGCAGATCAAGTCGGGTGGCGATACGGCTGCCGCCGAGCTGCAGGGCAGCCCGCCCGCACAGAAGCCGCTCGCGCTCTATTCCGGCCTGGTGTCGGTACGCGCCGACGGCACCGCCGACGTGACCTTCGAGATCCCGGACTTCGCCGGCACCGCGCGCGTGATGGCAATCGCCTGGTCCAAGGATAAAGTCGGCCACGCGGTGCGCGATGTCGTGATTCGCGACCAGGTGGTGCTGACCGCGACGCTGCCGCGCTTCCTGCTCAACGGCGATCGCGCGACCATGCACCTCGACCTCGACAACGTCGACGGCGGCGCCGGCGACTATCGCGTCGACGTGCGCAGCGAAGGCATCAATGTCGTCGGCAACGCCGCGCCGCAGACGCTGCGGCTCAATGCCAAGCAGCGCAGCGCGGTGACGGTGCCGCTCACCGCGGCCGGTGCCGGGATCGCTAATGTGACGGTGCGCGTGAGCGGACCGGCAGGCTTTGCGCTCGAGCGCAGCTATGCGCTCGGAGTGAAGCCGGCGACACAAGTGATCGCGCGCCGCACCGTGCGGCCGCTCGCCCGCGGCGAGCGCCTCACCTTGTCGAACGACCTGTTCGCCGACCTGGTGCCGGGAACCGGGAGCGCTGCGCTCTCGGTCGGGCTCTCGACCGCGCTCGACGCGGCGGCGCTGCTCTCGGCGCTCGACCGCTATCCGTTCGGCTGTTCCGAGCAGATCACCAGCCGCGCCATGCCGCTTCTCTATGTGAACGAGCTGGCGAGCGAAGCGCAACTGTCGCTCGACACCGCGATCGACCAGCGCATCCGCGAGTCGATCGATCGACTGCTCGCGCGGCAGGGCTCGAACGGCTCGTTCGGGCTTTGGTCGACAGGCGGCGACGACGTCTGGCTTGACGCCTATGTGGGCGACTTCCTCACCCGCGCGCGCGAGCGTGGCTTCGTGGTGCCCGATGGCGCCTTCAAGCTCGCGCTCGACCGGCTCAAGAACTACACTGGCAACGCCGAGGAGCCGAGCCGGAACGGCGGCCGCGCGCTCGCCTACGCGCTCTATGTGCTCGCGCGTAACGGCGCGGCGCCGCTCGGCGACCTGCGCTACTACGCCGACACCAAGCTCGACGACTTCGCGACCACCATTGCCAAGGCGCAGCTGGCTGCTGCCCTTGGCATGCTCGGCGACCGCGTGCGAGCCGAGCGCGTGTTCACCGCGGCGCTGACCTCGCTCGCGGGCGAGCCCGTGCTGGAATATGGCCGCATCGACTACGGCTCGAGCCTGCGCGACGCGGCTGCCCTGGTGACGCTCGCTTCGGAAGGTGGTGTGCAGCGTCCGATGATCATCAACGCGGTCGAGCGGGTCGAGGTGGCGCGCAATCTCACGCCCTACATCTCGACCCAGGAGCAGGCCTGGCTGGTGCTGGCGGCGCGCGCGCTCGCCAAGGAGGCGACCGGCATCACGTTGAGCGTGGCGGGCGCCTCCGGCACCGACAACGTGCAGGGCACGCTCAACCGCTCCTATCGCCAGACGAGCCTCGGTGCCGGTGCGGTGACCGTCACCAACACGGGTGACTCGACGGTGCGCGCGGTGCTCACGGTGAGCGGCGCGCCGACCATGCCGGAGCCTGCGGCCGAGCGCGGCTTCAAGATCGAGCGGCTCTATTACACGCTCGATGGCAAGCCCGCTGACCCCGCGCGCGCGCGGCAGAACGACCGCTTCGCGGTAGTGCTCAAGATCACCGAGCCGCAACCGCAGTTCGGACGGGTGATCGTCGTCGACCACCTGCCGGCGGGCTTCGAGATCGACAACCCGCGGCTGGTGTCCTCGGGCGAGACCGGCACGCTCGGCTGGATCGAGAATGCGGTCGAGCCGGCGAACGCCGAGTTCCGCGACGATCGCTTCGCTGCCGCGTTCAATCGCAAGGGCGGTGACGGCGCCGTGTTCGCGGTCGCCTATGTGGTGCGTGCGGTCTCGCCCGGCCGCTACGTGCATCCGCAGGCCTATGTGGAGGACATGTACCGGCCCGACCGCTTCGGCCGCACCGGCACCGGCACGGTCGAGGTGACGGCGGCCCGATGAGCGACGTTGGCTCAGCAACAGGGGCCACCCCCCTCCCTGTCCCTCCCCCACAAGGGGGGAGGGAACGACGTGGCGCTGCTCGTCGCACATCGACCTTTGTGATCGCATGTACTGCTCTGGTGCTTGGCCTCTTTGCTTCCGCTACCTGGTGGACCCTCTCCCTCGGCCCGGCGCCGCGCGGGGAGGAGCTTAGCTATTCGACCATGGTGGTCGACCGCGACGGCCGGCTGCTGCGGCCCTACACCACGCCGGAAGGGCGCTGGCGGCTTAAGGCGACGCGCGCCGATGTCGATCCGCGCTTCTTCGCCATCCTGCTCGCCTATGAGGACAAGCGCTACGCGCAGCATGCCGGCGTTGATGTGCTCGCGCTTGGCCGCGCGCTCTCGCAGCTCGTCCTGAACGGCCGCATCGTCTCGGGCGCGTCCACCATCAGCATGCAGGTGGCGCGTCTGCTCGAGCCGCGCAACGAGCGCTCGTTCACCGCCAAGCTGCGCCAGGTCGTGCGCGCGATCGAGCTTGAGCGCGCGCTCGGGAAAGACGAGATCCTGGCGCTCTATCTCAGCTTCGCGCCCTATGGCGGCAATCTCGAAGGCATCCGCGCCGCCTCGCTCGCCTATTTCGGCAAGGAGCCGCGGCGCCTCAATCTCGCGGAATCCGCGCTGCTCGTCGCGCTGCCGCAGTCGCCCGAATTGCGCCGGCCCGACCGCTCGGTCGAGGCCGCGCGCAATGCGCGCGACCGCGTGCTCGATCGCATCGCGGCCGCCGGCATCGTGCCGCTCGACGAGGTCGAGCGGGCGCGGCTCGAGCCGGTGCCGGCCGGACGCAAGCCAATGCCGATGCTGGCGCCGCACGCCGCCGACGCGGTGATCGCGGCGGCGCCCGAGCGCGGCATTCATCGCCTCACGCTCGACGCCACGCTGCAGAAGAGCCTCGAAGACCTGGCGCGCGACCGCGCCCGCGCGCTCGGGCCGATGATCTCGATCGCGATCCTGGCGCTCGATCACGCCAGCGGCGAGATCCTCGCGCGCGTTGCCTCGGCGGACTATTTCGATGCCACGCGCGCGGGCCAGGTCGACATGACACAGGCGCTGCGCTCGCCCGGCTCGACGCTCAAGCCCTTCATCTATGGCCTCGGCATCGAGGATGGGCTCATCCATCCCGAAACCCTGATCGAGGATAGGCCGGTGCGCTACGGCAGCTATGCGCCGGAAAATTTCGACCTGAGCTTCCAGGGCACGGTGACGGTGCGCAAGGCGCTGCAGCTCTCGTTGAACGTGCCGGCGGTCGCGGTGCTCGACAAGGTCGGCGCCAGCCGCTTCACGGCGCGGCTCGAGCAGGCCGGCGGCGCGCTGGTGCTGCCGAAGGGCGAGGTGCCGGGCCTTGCGATGGGGCTTGGCGGCGTCGGCGTGCGGCTTTCCGATCTGGTTGCGCTCTATGGCGGACTTGCGCGGCTCGGCACCACCATCAAGCCAAGCGAGCACCCTGCCGGCGAGACGCCGATAGAGCCGCCACGCCGGCTGCTGGAACCGGCGGCCGCCTGGCAGGTCGCCAACGTGCTGATCGGCACGCCGCCGCCCGACAACGCCGCCGGTGGCCGTATCGCGTTCAAGACCGGCACCTCCTATGGCTATCGTGACGCCTGGGCGGTCGGCTTCGATGGCAAGCGCACGATCGGGGTGTGGGTCGGCCGGCCCGACGGTGCGCCGGTGCCGGGCCTCAACGGGCGTGTCGCCGCCGCGCCGATCCTGTTCGACGCCTTTGCGCGCACCGGCAAGCTGCCGCAGAGTCTGCCGCCGGCGCCGAAAGGAACTCTGGTCGCGACCAACGCGAAATTGCCGCCGCCGCTGCAGCGCTTCCGCGGCAGCGGCGAGGGTGCCGAGGCGGCGCTGCGCATCATGTTTCCGCCCAACGGCGCGCGGCTGGAGCTCGCGAGCGGCGACGACGGCAAGCCCGAGCCGATCGCGCTCAAGGTCGCGGGCGGTACCGGGGCGCTTACCGTGCTGGTCAACGGCATGCCGCTCCTGGAGGCGGGCGCGGGCCGCCGCACGCTGTTCTTCGCGCCGGAAGGGCCCGGTTTCGTACGGCTGACCGTGATCGACGGCGCCGGCGCGACCGACAGCGTGATGGTGCGGTTGCAGTAATCTGCGCTAAGATTTCTGTGGCTACCGTAATTGACTCGGCTGTTTTCTGTAGCTACAAAAATTATGACGACGTGGAATGAAGCGAAGCGGCGCCGCAATCTTGCGAAGCATGGCGTTGATCTTGCTATTGGGGAGCGTTTCGATTTTGTGACGGCGATCATCATCGAAGATGACAGCGAAGCCTATGGAGAGCGACGCGACGTGGCGATCGGTTGGATCGATGATGCGCTCTACGTCTATGTGTACACGCTGAGGGGTAACGAGGATCACGCAATCAGTCTCCGCAAGGCCAACCCGAAAGAGCGACGCTGGTATGCCGAAGCAAACTGACCGATTGACCCCGCAAGAGCTGAAGGAAATTGCGCGGCTGCGGGCCAAGGCGAGAAAGCGGGCACGGAGTGCCTTGAGACGGTCGGCTGCGCCCGTCCTGAGTGGTGATGACCCTGACAATCCGCCGCTTACGGATGCGCTACTCGGTCGGATGCGACCAGCTTATCAGGTTCGTCCCGAACTGGTTGCGGCACACCTGCGTCGCGGTCCTGGGCGGCCGAAATCGGAGCGGCCGAAGCAGCAAGTCACCTTGCGCATCGACCGCGATGTTCTGGACAGGTTTCGCGCATCGGGTGAGGGCTGGCAGAGCCGGATCAACCAGGCACTGAGGAAAGCCGCGAAGGTCTGATTTCTGCCATTTCGCCCCGGTTCCCTCCCCGCGTTCGTCCTTTCCCCGCCCCCGTGAATTCTCTATTGTCCGGCATATCCTTAGCCAAGGGATGCCAGGACACCAGGATTCGGGGGACGATGGCGGTTACCACCAGCGGCGAGCGCAAGGACGCCACGTACAGCCTGACTGCGGTCGCGGATTTCGCGACGCAATCCCATGCGCGCGCGCTCCTGGTGCTGCTGGTCGTGACCTTCATCAGCATCCTGCCGGGCTTCTTTTCGATCCCGCCGACCGATCGCGACGAGTCGCGTTTCGCGCAAGCCACCAAGCAGATGATCGAGAGCGGCGACTATGTGGACATCCGCTACCAGGACGAGGTCCGCTACAAGAAGCCGGTCGGGATCTATTGGCTGCAGGCTGGTGCCGTAAAGACCGCCCAGGCGCTCGGGGTCCCGCAGGCCTTGAGCACCATCTGGCTCTACCGGCTCCCCTCGCTGATCGGTGCGGCCGCGGCGGTCATGCTGACCTATTGGGCGGCTCTGGCATTTGTGTCGCGGCGTGCCGCCGTGCTCGCCGGTTTGATGATGGCGTCCTGCCTGCTGCTCAGCGTCGAAGGCAGGATCGCGAAGACCGACGCGGTGTTGTTGGCGACCATCGTGGCCGCGATGGGGGCGATGGGGCGGCTCTACCTGCCCGAGCAGCGCCGGCAGATGGATGCGCGCGCGTCCTGGGTCCTGCCGGCGATCTTCTGGACCGCGATGGCGGGCGGCGTCCTGCTCAAGGGACCGGTGATCGTGATGTTCGCCGGGCTCGCCGCCCTGACGCTCGCGATCGTCGATCGCTCGGGGCGCTGGCTCCTGGCGCTGCGGCCGCTCGTCGGTCTCCCCTGGCTTGCGCTCCTGGTATTGCCTTGGTTTCTCGCCATCATCGAGCGCTCGGGCGAGAGCTTCTTCACCGAGTCGATCGGTCGCGACCTGTTGTCGAAGATCGGAAGCGGGCAGGAATCGCACGGAGCACCACCGGGCTTCTATTTGCTGCTGTTCTGGGTGACGTTCTTTCCCGGTGCGATGCTGACCGGGCCGGCGGTGCCGGCGATCTGGGCGGCGCGGCGTGAGCCCGGCGCCAAGTTCCTCTTGGCGTGGGTGTTGCCGTCCTGGATCCTGCTTGAGCTCGTGGTGACCAAGCTGCCGCACTACGTGCTGCCGGTCTATCCGGCGATCGCGATCCTGCTGGCCGGGTTTGTGGATGCCCGCACGCTGTCACCCAAGCGCTGGCTCACCAATGGCACGATCTGGTGGTTCCTCGTTCCGCTCATGGGAGGCATTGCGGGCCTGATCGTCCTGTTTACGGTCGGCCGGCAGTTTGGCCTGTTGGTGTGGCCGGTGATCGGAGGCGCGGTGGTGATGGGGCTTTTGGGGTGGCGGCTCTACGACGCCGATGGCGCCGAGCTCTCGTTGCTGCGCGCGACGACTGCCGCGCTGCTGCTCGCCGTCGCTTTGTTCGGTCTGGTGGTGCCGGCGCTCCACCCGGTGTTCCCGAGCATGGCGCTCGCCAAGCTCCTGCGCGAGAGCGGCTGCAGCGAGCCGCTCGCAGCCTCGTCCGGCTATCACGAGCCGAGCCTGGTCTTCCTGGCGGGCACCGCGACTCGGCTGACCGATGCTGCCGGTGCCGCCGATTTTCTCGCCGGCGGCGAGTGCCGGTTCGCGTTCGTCGAGCTTCGGCAGGAACGTAACTTTGGCCAGCGCGCCGATGCCCTCGGTCTGCTCTATGCACCGGTGAGCCGCATCGAGGCGTTCAATCTCGGCACCGGCAAGTCGGCGATCATCGCGGTCTTCCGGTCTGGAGGTCCACGATGAGCCTGACCGGCGGGACGACCACCGGTGCGCATGGTGCGGCGTCGTGGCCGCGCTGGACGCGCGCCAACGTCGGCCGTGCCATGGCCGCGCTCGCGGCTCCGCCGCGCTTTGGGCTGGCGCGGGGCGCCCGCGCTCGCGTGCTGGCGGCGGCGCTCGCAACGATTCTCCTGGTCGCCGTGGCAATGGCGTTTGTGGATGGCCCACTCGCCGAGGCGGCAAAGCGCCTCCCGGGCTGGGTTCATGCCCCGTTCGCGTTCGTGACCGACTTCGGCAAATCGGGATGGTTCCTGTGGCCGATCGGGATTGTGCTGGCCGCGATCGCGGCGACGGCCTCGCCGGCGCTGGCACCACTCAGCCGCCTGGTGCTCGCCGCGATCGCGGTGCGCGCCGGGTTCCTGTTCGCGGCGATCGCGGTGCCAAGCCTGTTCGTCACCATCCTCAAGCGCCTGATCGGGCGGGCCCGCCCGTTCGTCAGTGAGCATGCCGACCCGTTCCTCTACCTGCCGCTGGTCTGGCGGGCGGATCACGCGAGCCTGCCCTCGGGCCACGCCACCACCGCCTTCGCGGCGACCGTCGCCATCGCGCTCGTTTGGCCGCGGTTGCGCGTGCTCATGCTGGTCTATGCGGTGATCATCGCGGCAAGCCGCGTCGCGCTCGACGCCCACTACCTGAGCGACGTGATTGCCGGTGCGTTTGTCGGTGCCATTGGGGCATTCATCGTGCGCGACTGGTTTGCGAGGCGCCACCTCGGTTTCGTGATCGACGCCAACGGCGCTACGCAGGCGCTGCCGGGGCCGTCCTGGCCGCGCATCAAGAGGGTTGCCCGCAGCCTGATCGCCCCATAAGAAGCTCGCGCCACCACAACGCGCAGGCCGGGCGGGCCGGAGATTCATGAACCAAGCAAGCACGCCGGCCGTTACTGTTGTTGTTCCGGTCCGCAACGAGGCCGGCAATGTCGCGCCGCTCGTGGCGGAGATCGCGGCTGCGCTTAAGGCTGATTTCGAGATTGTCTACGTCAACGACGGCTCGAGCGACGCCACCGAGACGGAGCTGCGCGGACTGATGGCGAGCCGTCCCTTTCTGCGCCAGATCAGGCATGCGGCGTCCTGCGGTCAATCGGCGGCGGTGCGCACCGGCGTCGCGCATGCGCGCGCCCCGATCGTTGTCACGCTCGACGGTGACGGCCAGAACAATCCCGCCTTCATCCCCGAGCTGCTGCGTGTGCTCGAGGCCAACCCGCGCATCGGGCTCGTCGCAGGCCAGCGGGTCGGCCGCAAGGATACCGGCTTCAAGAAGCTGCAGTCGCGCATCGCCAATGGAGTGCGCGACGCCGTGCTGCGCGATGGCACGCGCGACACCGGCTGCGGGCTCAAGGCGTTCCGCCGCGACGTGTTCCTGGCGCTGCCGTATTTCGACGGGCTGCACCGGTTCCTGCCGGCGCTGGTGCGGCGCGAGGGCTACGAGATCGGCTATGTCGATGTCGTCGACCGGCCGCGCGGCGCGGGCGTCTCAAACTACGGCATGTGGGACCGGCTGTGGGTCGGCATTCTCGACCTCGCCGGGGTGTGGTGGCTCATTCGCCGCAAGCGGCGCGTGCCGGACGTTTCGGAGGTGAAGAGCGATGCTGGTTGATCTGTCGAATGCGATCGGCGCCTATCTGCACGAGGTGTTTGTGCAGAAGTTCCAATGGTGGGTCCTGCTCGGCTACGTGGCGCAGATTCTGTTCACCATGCGCTTCGTGGTGCAGTGGATCGCCTCCGAGCGCGCCGGCAAGATGGTGATGCCGATCGCGTTCTGGTTCTTCTCGATCGGCGGCGGCCTTCTGCTGCTTGTCTACGCGCTCTACATCCGCGATCCCGTATTCATCCTCGGCCAGTCGTTCGGCGTGTTCGTTTATTTGCGCAACCTGTATTTCGAATTGCGCGACCGGCGGCGGGCCGCGCAGGCAGCGGCGTGAGCTTGCATCGAATGGCGATGCACGGAGTAATGCGCTGCTAGGCCGATGATGGTGGGCACGCTTCGCTTTGCCCAGACCCTATAAGTCTCCTGACGCATGCAAGGTTTACCCCGCCTTCGCAAGCGCGCCCAAGCCGCGTTCGAGATCGGCGATGAGATCGTCGACATCTTCGAGCCCGATGTGCAGCCGCACCGTCGGCCCGCCGGGTGCCCATTGAGTGGCGGTGCGCACATCCGTGCAATCGAACGGAATGATCAGGCTCTCGTAGCCGCCCCAGGACGCGCCAATACCGAACAACGTGAGCGCATCGATGAACGCGAATACGGCGGACTGCGCCACCGGCTTGAGCACGATGCTGAACAGGCCACAGGCACCGGTGAAGTCGCGCTGCCAGATCGCATGCCCGGGGTGGCTGTCGAGCGCTGGATGCAGCACGCGCAGCACCTCCGGCCGCGCTTCCAGCCAGCGTGCGATCGTCAGACCTGCCGTATGGTGTTGCGCCAAGCGCACGCCCATGGTGCGCAGCCCGCGCAGGCCGAGATACATGTCGTCGGGCCCGACACACAGACCCAGCGCGTGGACCGTCTTGATGAGCTGCGGCCATGTTGTGCGGTTGGCCGATATGGTGCCGAGCATCAGATCGGAATGACCGCCGATGTACTTGCTGCCGGACTGGATTGCGAGGTCGACGCCTTTCTCCAGTGCGCGAAAATAGAGCGGGCTCGCCCAAGTATTGTCCATCAGCACCACCGCACCGTGGGCATGGGCCGCGGCCGCGATCGCCGGCACGTCCTGGATCTCGAACGACAGCGATCCCGGGGATTCGAGATAGACGGCGCGCGTATTGGGCTGCAGCAAAGCCGCAATGCCGCTGCCGATAAGCGGATCGTAATAGGTGGTGGTGATGCCCTGGCGGTTCAAAATACCGTCGCAGAGGATGCGAGTGGGCTGATAGACATTGTCGGTGACGAGAAGGTGATCGCCGACCTTGAGCGTGGCCAATAACGCGATCGAGGCCGCCGCCAAGCCGGACGGCAGCAGGGCGACCCCCGCACAGCTCGGACCTTCCAGTTCGGCGATCGCGTCGGAAAGGGCCTCCGACGTGGGCGTGCCGCGGCGTCCATACTGATAGCGGCTGCGATGGGCAAGATAGTCCTCCGCCGACCGATAAAGCAGAGTCGAGGCATGATAAACGGGCGGATTGACGTAACCGTGCTGCGCGAAGGGATCGCGTCCTGCGGTCACGAATCGGGTCGCGGGTCGAATTGACGCAGGAGTGCCGTCCTCGCGTTTCGATGTCATCCATTTGTTCCTTCGATGAGCGAGGATGCCGGCAACGCGCAGCATTAACGGCGGCATCGTGAGCGATCGTCAACCCCTTGACCACGATGTTCAATCGTTCTCAGATGTATCCAGACGCGGGGCCACGAGGGGTGCGCGCTTGCCGGCGGCGAATTCGGCAAGAGTGTAGGACGCCCAGGTCATCACCCAGAGGCACCACGAGATCGCAACGGCGACAACCGCAGGGGCTGCTCCATGAAACGCGCGATTTTCACGCTTGGCTTGGCTATTGGGCTGGGCTTCTCGGCCGTGCCGGCCAGCGCCCAAACACTCAAGGCTGTGAAGGACCGAGGCTCACTGATTTGCGGCGTCAGCCAGGGATTGCCCGGCTTCTCCAGTCCCGATGACAAGGGCGCCTGGACCGGCCTCGATGTCGAGTTCTGCCGCGCGATCGCGGCGGCGGTATTCAACGATCCGGCCAAGGTCAAATATACGCCGCTGTCGGCCAAGGACCGGTTCGAGCCGCTCAAGTCAGGCGAGATCGACGTGCTAACGCGCAATACGACCTGGACGCTGTCGCGCGACGCCTTGTTCAATTTCGCCGGCGTCAACTACTACGACGGCCAGGGCTTCATGGTGCGCAAGGCGCTCAAGGTCAACTCGGCGCTCGAGCTCAACGGCGCGTCGGTCTGCGCCCAGACGGGGACGACCACCGAGCTCAACCTCGGCGACTACTTCCGCGCCAACAACATGCGCTACGAGGTCATCGCGTTCGCGACCGCCGACGAGACCGTGAAGGCCTACGAGGCCGGGCGCTGCGACGCGTTCACGACCGACGTGTCGCAGCTCTATTCCGAAAAACTCAAGCTCGCCAACGCCAACGATCACGTGATCCTGCCCGAGATCATCTCCAAGGAGCCGCTTGGTCCGGTGGTGCGGCACGGCGATGACCAGTGGCTCGACGTGGTCAAATGGGTCCACTACGCCATGCTCAATGCCGAGGAGCTTGGCGTGAACTCCAAGAACATCGACGAAGCCGTGAAATCGAACGTGCCCGAGATCAAGCGTCTGGTCGGCACCGAGGGCAATTTCGGCGAGCAGCTCGGCCTGACCAAGGATTGGGCGGTGCGCATCGTCAAACATGTCGGCAATTATGGTGAGGTCTTCGACCGCAACGTCGGGACCGGCTCGCGGCTGGGCATCAGCCGCGGCATCAACCGGTTGTGGACCAAGGGTGGCATTCAGTACGCGCCGCCGATCCGGTGAAAAGAGGTACGACGGGTGGACCGCCGCGGGTTGCCGTCCACAACAACCCGAAAATCCGCAGTGCGTTCTACCAAGCCGTCGTGCTGGCTCTGGTGCTCGGCTGCGCTTACGCGTTCGCCGTCAATGCGAGCGCCAACCTCAGGGCGCAGGGCTTTGCCAGCGGCTTCGGCTTCCTCGGCAATACCGCCGGATTCGGCATCAATCAGACGCTGATCGCCTATAGCGAGACCGACAGCTACGGCCGCGTCTTTGTGGTCGGCCTCCTTAATACGCTCCTGGTCGCGGGCCTCGGCATCGTGTTCGCAACCATCCTCGGGTTCATCATCGGCATCGCGCGGCTGTCGCCAAACTGGCTCCTTGCGCGGCTCGCCGGCGGTTACGTCGAGGCGATCCGCAACCTGCCGCTCCTGTTCCAGATCCTGTTCTGGTATCTCGCCGTGCTCGGCACGATGCCGGGACCGCGCGACAGCATCGGCATCGGCCTGCAGCCGATCCTGGCGGCGCTCGGCGACGCGACCGCAGGGCTCGGCCTTCCGGCCGCGATCGTCGACCTCTGGCGCAGCCTTGCCGCCTGGGTCGGGCCGCCGGACGTCTACCTCAACAACCGGGGCGTAATCCTGCCGCGTCCGCTCCTGGGCGCGGGCTTTGAATGGGTCGCGATCGCCTTTGTGGTCGCCGTGCTGGCGGCTCTGGCGCTGCGCATCTTCGCGCGCCGGAGGCTTGATGCCACCGGTAGGATATTTCCGGCGGGATGGGTCGGGCTTGCCCTGATCGTCGGGCTGCCGGTGGCGGCCCTCTTCGCGCTCGGCGTCCCGCTCGGCTTCGAGCACCCGCAGCTGCGTGGCTTCAACTTCGTCGGTGGGGTGCGGGTGATCCCGGAGCTTGTGGCGCTCCTGGTCGCGCTCGTGACCTATACGGCCGCCTTCATCGCCGAAGTGGTGCGCGCCGGCATCCTCGCTGTTTCGCGTGGGCAGAGCGAGGCGGCGCAGGCGCTCGGACTCAAGCGCGGCGCCACGCTGCGCCTGATCGTCGTGCCCCAGGCGCTGCGCGTGATCGTGCCGCCGCTCACCAACCAGTACCTCAATCTCACCAAGAATTCCTCGCTCGCGGTCGCGATCGGCTATCCCGACCTGTTCGCGGTCTTTGCGGGCACGGCGCTCAACCAGACTCATCAGGCGATCGAGATCATCGCCATCACCATGGCGGTTTATCTCGCGATCTCGCTCGTCACCAGCGTGCTGATGAACTGGTACAACGCCCGCAACCGGCTGATCGAGCGCTGAGGCCGCGATGGAAACAGCCTATGTCCGTCGGGAGCTGATTGCGCCGTTGCCGCCACCCCTGGCGGTGAGTGGAATGCTGGGATTCCTGCGGCAGCGCCTGTTCGGCAGCGTGCTCAATGCCTGTCTGACGCTCATCGGCCTGCTCCTGCTGATCGTGCTGGTCCCGCCGTCCGTCCGTTTCCTTATCGTGGATGCGGTGTGGTCCGGCACCAGCCGTACCGACTGCCTTGTGGAAACACTTGGCCGGCCGGTCGGCGCCTGCTGGCCGTTCATTGCCGCCAAGTTCCGGCAGTTCATGTACGGCTTCTACCCGGAATCCGAGCAGTGGCGCGTCAATCTCACCTATGCGCTCGGGGTCGTCCTCTTGGTCCCGCTGCTGATCCCGCGCCTGCCTTACAAGGCGGCGAACGCTTTGGCCTTCTTCGGCGTGTTTCCAGTGGTGGCATTCTTCCTGCTGGTGGGCAACGTATTGGGATTGCCGCACGTCGAAACAAGGCTCTGGGGCGGCATGCTGGTGACGCTGGTGATCTCGTTTACCGGGATCGTCGGCTCACTGCCGCTCGGCATCCTGCTCGCGCTCGGGCGCAGCTCGCGGCTGCCGGTCGTGCGCATGCTGAGCGTCATCTTCATCGAGTTCTGGCGGGGCGTGCCGCTGATCACGGTGCTGTTCTTCGCGACCTACATGCTGCCGCTGTTCCTGCCCGCGAGCTGGCGGATCGACCCGCTGGCGCGCGTGCTGGTCGGGGTGGTGCTGTTCGCGGGGGCCTATATGGCGGAGGTGGTGCGCGGCGGCCTGCAGGCGGTTCCGCGCGGTCAATACGAAGGTGCGATCGCGCTCGGGCTGGGATACTGGCGGATGATGGGGTTTGTGGTTATGCCGCAGGCGCTCAAATACGTCATTCCGGGTATCGTCAACTCCTTCATCGCGCTGTTCAAGGACACGACACTGGTGCTGATCGTGTCGATCTTCGACCTGCTTGGGCAGCTGCGCGCGGCCTTTGCGGATCCCAACTGGGCCACGCCGGTAACCCTGTTCACTGGATTCGCGTTCGGCGGAATCGTCTATTTCCTGATTTCCTTCGCGATGTCGCGCTATGCTCTCTATACGGAACGGCGCCTCGATACCGGCGCGCGGCGGTGATCGCGATGGTCGACAACCAGCAGCCGGCGGTGGATCTTGCGGTGCGCGCGGGTGCGCCGGCGATGCGCACGACCGTGAACGAGGTTGCGGTCGAGATCACGGGCCTCAACAAGTGGTTCGGTGCTTTCCACGTGCTGCGCGACGTGAGCTTCAAGGTCATGCGCGGCGAGCGCATCGTGATCTGCGGACCGTCCGGCAGCGGCAAGTCGACGCTCTTGCGTTGCATCAACCGGATCGAGGACTGGCAGCAGGGCAGGGTGATCGTCGACGGCGTGGAGCTGACCGAGGACCTCAAGGCGATCGACGAGGTGCGGCGCGAGGTCGGCATGGTGTTCCAGCAGTTCAACCTGTTCCCGCACCTCACCGTCTTGCAGAACTGCACGCTGGCGCCGATCCGCGTGCGCCACCTGCCGCGGCGGCAGGCCGAGGAGCTGGCGCGGCATTATCTCGCGCGCGTGCGCATCCCCGAACAGGCCGACAAGTATCCGATGCAGCTCTCCGGCGGCCAGCAGCAGCGCGTCGCGATCGCGCGCGCGCTCTGCATGCAGCCCAAGATCATGCTGTTCGACGAGCCGACGTCGGCGCTCGATCCCGAGATGGTCAAGGAAGTGCTCGACACGATGGTGGGTCTCGCCATGGACGGCATGACCATGCTGGTGGTGAGCCACGAGATGGGCTTTGCCCGCCAGGTCGCGAGCCGCATGGTGCTGATGGATGCCGGCCAGATCGTCGAGGTCAACGAGCCGAAGGCGTTCTTCGAGCACCCGCAGCACGAGCGCACGAAGCTGTTTCTCAGCCAGATCTTGCATTGAGAGCAAATCGCAGCACGGTAGCCCGGATTGAGCGTTAGCGAAATCCGGGAGTCATCTGACCGTTACGAGTTCCCGGATTTCGCTGCGCTCAGTCCGGGCTTCGATTGCTACGCTTCGCAATGACTCACCGCACCAGCGGTCCCTGGGCCTTCTTCCAGGCGTCGATGCCGCCGTGGATGTGGCAGGCCGACACGATGCCGGCGTCCTGCGCGGCCTGCACCGCCATCGCCGAGCGCTCGCCGAAGGCGCAGTAGAACAGGAGGCGCTTGCCGGTTGCCGCGGCGAGTTCGTGCAGCATGCCGCCAGGCCGTACATTGGCGCCGAGGTCGAGGTAGGGGGCGTGCAGCGAGCCCGGGATGACGCCGGTTTTCTCCCGCTCGGCATTCTCGCGCAGGTCGATGAGCGCGATGTCGGGCCGGCCGACGAGACCGATGGCGGCTTTGGCGGTCACCGCCCAGCCGCGCTGCGCGATCGTCTCCTGCGCAAAGCCGACTTTCATGTTGGCGGGCACCGCCACGTCCATCATCTTCGGGTTGGGCAGGTTGAGGTTGTTCATCAGCGCGACATAGTCGTCGATCGACTTGACCTGCAGGCGCGGGTTGAATGCCTTCTCCTCGCCGATGGTGGAGACGGTCTCGCCTTTGTAATCGTGCGCCGGATAGACCAGCGTGTCATCCGGCAGCTTCAGGAGCCGGTTGAAGATCGAGTCGTACTGCGCGCGCGCATCGCCGTTCTGGAAATCGGTGCGGCCGGTGCCGCGGATGAGCAGCGTATCGCCGGTGAACACCCGATCATCCATCAGGAAGGAATAGGAGTCGTCGGTGTGGCCGGGTGTGTAGATGGCCTCGAGCGCGACGCCCTCGATGGTGAGCTTGTCGCCGTCGGACAGCCGCATCGAGACCACATCGGCCTTGCTCATCTCGCCCATGACAGTGATGCAATGGGTGTGATCGCGCAGCGCGCCGAGTCCCGTGATGTGGTCGGCATGCAGATGGGTATCGACGGCCTTCACGAGCTTGAGGTCGAGCTCGTTGACCAGCTGCAGGTAGCGCTGAACCTTCTCGATGACCGGATCGATGATCAACGCTTCGCCGCCGCGCCGGCTGGCGAGCAGGTAGGTGTAAGTGCCGGAAACGCTGTCGAAAAGCTGGCGAAAGATCATATCGTGCCCTGGCAGGAATGAGTTTTGGAATCTCCCAATTATCGGTCCTGCAATATAGTTCTTCTCCGGCGCCTCCGACAGGACGTAATTGGCTTATTCCTCGGGGAATGTTGCGCCGATGCAAAAGCCTGCTCACATGGGCCGGCGGAGCATACCCAATAGAGGCGGGTGACACATCGACGGTTGGACCGGAATTGACCATGACGATACGAACCACGCGGGCCCGAGCGGCGCTCAACGAGGAAGCCCTTTACGCCTACCTGCAGGCGAAGCAGCCGCCCGAGCATGTGGAACTGCAGCAGCTGCGCGAGGTCACGCGCACCATGCCGCGGGGGCGCATGCAGATCGCGCCCGAGCAGGGGCATTTCCTGGCTGTGCTGGCGCGCCTGATCGGGGCGCGCCGGACGCTGGAGATCGGCACCTTCACGGGCTACAGCGCGCTCGCCATGGCGCTGGCGCTGCCAGCGGATGGCCGGATCGTCGCCTGCGATGTCAGCGACGAATGGGTCGGGATCGGCCGCCCGTTCTGGCAGCGCGCCGGCGTCGCAGACAAGATCGACGTTCGGATCGGGCCCGCGATCGAGACCATCGGGCAACTCGAGCGCGAGGGAGCCGCCGGCAGCTTCGATCTGGCGTTCATCGATGCCGATAAGGAAAACATGGACGGCTACTACGAAGGCGCGCTGCGGCTGGTGAAGCCCGGCGGCCTGGTCATCCTCGACAACATGCTCCAGGGCGGGCGGGTGATCGATCCCGACAACAACGACCTGCGCACCCATGTGGTGCGAGACCTCAACACGAAGATTGCAGCCGACGAGCGGGTCGACCGCGTGCTGGTGCCGATCGGCGATGGCATGACGTTGGCGCGCCGGCGCGGGTGATCAATCCTTGCCGGTCGCTGCCGGTAGGTCGCTGCGCGCGCCCCATTCCGACCAGGAGCCGTCGTAGAGCGCCTTTGGCGGCTTGCCGATCGCGTCGAGCGCGAGCCACAAGGTCGCGGCCGCGACGCCCGATCCGCAGCTGGCGATCACCGGCTGGTCGAGGTCGACGCCGCCGGCCACGAGCGCCGCCTTGAGCCGCTCGGGCGGCAGTAGCTTGCCGTTCTCGACCAGCGTGCTCGACGGCACGCTGAGCGAGCCCGGGATGTGGCCTGGCCGCACGCCCGGACGCGGCTCCGGCGCCTCGCCGCGGAAGCGCTCGCCCGGCCGTGAGTCCACGACCTGCGCGGTCTTGCCGTTGAGCGCCGCCTGCACGTCGGCAAGCGCGGCGACGATTGCGGGCGGCTTGCCGGCGCGGAACGAGCGCGCCGCGCGCTTCGAAGCGCCAGTCTCGAGCGGACGGCCCTCGGCTGTCCATTTCGGCAGCCCGCCTTCGAGGACGTACACCTTCTCGGCGCCGAACAGCCGGAACGTCCACCACACCCGCGGCGAGGAGAACATGCCGGCGCCGTCATAGACCACGATGGTGTCGGTCTCGGCGACACCGAGCGCGCCGACATCGCGGCTGAATTGCTCGGCCGACGGCAGCATGTGCGGCAGCGGATTGGCATGGTCGGAGATCGCGTCGAGATCGAAGCGCACCGCGCCTGGAATGTGCCCCGCCAGATATTCGGCAGCGGCATCGCGCTTCTGCGCCGGCAGATAGAAAGAACCGTCGACCGGAACGAGGTCGGGGCTGCCGAGCTTCGACGCCAACCAGTCGGTGGTGACGAGCCAGCGGCTCGATGTCATGGCATCCTCCACGCGGGATTCAGTTACACAAAGGGGATTGTCAGGTTCGATTGCCGCTCCAGCCAGGCCGGCACCGGCAGTCCCTTCGCGCGCAGGAACGCCGGGTTGAACAGCTTCGACTGATAGCGTGCGCCGTGGTCGCACAGGATGGTGACGATGGTGTGGCCTCGGCCGAGCTCGCGCGCGAGCCTGATGGCGCCGGCGACGTTGATGCCGCTCGATCCGCCCAGGCACAGGCCTTCGTATTGCAAGAGGTCGAAGATGACCGGCACCGCCTCCTCGTCGGGGATGAGGTAGGCCTTGTCGACCTTGACGTCCTCGATGATCTTGGTCACGCGGCCAAGCCCGATGCCTTCGGTGATCGAGCCGCCGTCGGTCGCCTTGACCTCGCCATGCGTGAACCAGTTGTACATCGCCGCGCCCTTCGGATCGGCCAGGCCGATGGCGATGCCGGGCTTCCGCTCGCGCAGAAAGCTCGACACGCCGGCGAGCGTGCCGCCGGTGCCGATCGCGCAGATGAAGCCGTCGATCTTGCCGCCGGTCTGTGTCCAGATCTCCGGGCCGGTCGAGACGTAGTGGGCCTTGCGGTTGTCGAGATTGTTCCACTGGTCGGCAAACAGGACGCCGTTGCGCTCGCGCTTGCGCAGCTCGTCGGCGATGCGGCGCCCGACATGCTGATAGTTGTTGGGGTTGGCGTAGGGCACCGCCGGCACCTCGACCAGCTCGGCGCCGCACAGCCGCAGCATGTCCTTCTTTTCCTGGCTCTGGGTGTCGGGCATGACGATCAGCGAGCGATAGCCGCGCGCGCCGGCGACGAGCGCAAGCCCGATGCCGGTGTTGCCTGCGGTCGCCTCGACCACGAGCCCGCCGGGCTTGAGATCGCCGCGCTGCTCCGCCTCCAGGATCATCTGCCGCGCCGGGCGGTCCTTCACGGACTGGCCCGGGTTCATGAACTCGGCCTTGCCCAGGATGGTGCAGCCGGTCGCTTCCGAGGCCCGCCTGAGCGCGATCAGCGGGGTGTCGCCGATGGCTTGAACAATTCCGTCGCGGATGGCCATAGGCATTCGGCTCGGCTCACGTGTGGGCGCCGAACCTAAAGGACGGCCTCCAACCGGACAAGGTCGCCGCTACTGCAGGAGCCGGGTCGTCTTTTGCACGATCGCGGCTGGCGTGTCGTAGATGTCCTGCACCAGCGCTTGGACGGTCTCGCCGGCAACCGGCCGCACCTCGAAATTGCCCTTGGCGGCGTCGGCGAGAAAGTCCTTGTCCCGCACGGTATCCATGAACGCCTTGCGCAGCACGGCGACGCGCTCGGCCGGCACGCCGGGCGGCGTGGCGAACGGCCACGCCATCACCTGCCGGCCGAAGATGAGCTTGAAGATCGCGCGCTCCTCGTCGGTGCGGGCAAGCTCCATGATCAACGGGATCTCGGGCAGGTCGGGATGCTTGTCGAGCGCCATCTGGAACAGGATATTGATCTTCTTCTGCGGCAGCCAGGTCGGGTGGGTCGCCTTGACGCTGGTAAAGGACCAGCCGCAGCGGCCCTGCACCTCGCCGCGCTCCATCGCGAGGTCGATGTCGTTGCCGCCCGGATAACCGGTGATGATCTTGAACCTCGTGCCGAGCACCGCGTTGGCGATCTTGGGAAACTGAAACGTATCCGCGGCGGGCCCGCTTGCGCCCACGACCAGCTCCCGGCTCAGCATCTCCTGATAGGTCGTAATGCCATGCGAATGCCAGGCGACGCAGACGCTGACCTCGTTGTTGGTCGAGCCGAGCCAGTTGAACTTGGCGGCGTCGAATTGCGCGGTGCGGTTGCCGAACAGCGGGTCGAAGCCGGTGCCGCGGTTGAAGGTTCCGAAGGTGAGGCCGTCCTTGGGCGCGGCATTGTAGAGAAAGTTGGCGAGCCGCATGCCGCCGCCGCCCTCCATGTTCTTCGGCACCACGGTCGGATTGCCGGCGATGTATTTGCCGAGGTGGCGCGCGAGCATGCGCGCATAGGCGTCGTAGCCGCCGCCGACGCTGGTGCCGATGTAAACCTCGATGGTCTTGCCCTTGTAGAAGTCAGCCGGCGCCTGGGCGTGGCATGGCGACAGCGAGCATGCCACGATGATCGCGGATGCGAGGAACGTTAGCGGCGCCATGGTGGTGCTCCTTTCGGGCTGATCACTTGCTCCGCCCCTCATCCTGAGGAGCCGCGCACCCAATCTCGGATTCATCCGAGATCGGGCGCTTGCGCGGCGTCTCGAAGGATAGGGGCGGCCCCATGCTTCGAGACGCGCTCGCACCGCAGGCAAGTCCACGCCGTCGGCGCCTGCTCTCGCGAGCGCTCCTCAGCATGAGGCCGATGGAGGCTCGCATAAGCAATCACACCGCCCGCGCGAGCTTCTCGGCGCCGACCTTGAGATTGAACAGCCGCATGGCGTTGCCGCCGAGAATGTTGCGCTTGGCGGCTTCGCTCAGAAACGGCAAGTCGTAGATCGTCGAGGGCAGGTCGAAGTCCCAGTGCGGATAGTCGGAGGAGTAGAGGAGCTGCGTCTCCGCGTTGATGACCCGGAACGTCTCCTTAAGGAGGCCGTGGTCGGTGATCTCCATCGGCTGGGAGGCGAAATACATGTCGCGCATGTAGTCGGACGGCAGCTTCTTGAGGGCAGGGGCTTCCGACGTGCGCATCATGTACTCGTTGTCGAAGCGCTGCATCATGAACGGCACCCAGGCGAGCCCGCTCTCCAGCCACAGCACCTTGAGCTTGGGAAAGCGCTCGGGCAGGCCGTTGATGACCCAGTTGGCGAGGTGGCACATGTTGTACCAGACGAAGCCGAGCGCATGCACCGAGATGAAGCGGTTGAGCATGCCCTGCGCCTGGTCGTGCCAATGGTACGAGCCGTGGAAGGCGATCGGCAGGCCCATCTCTTCGAGCAGCGCGTAGGTCTTCATATATTGGTTGGCATGCACCGGTTTGTAGCGCGTCGAGGTGATCAGGAAGCCGACCACGCCTTTCTTCTCGCCGAACTCCTTGACGAACTGATAGGTCGCGTCGGGATCGTTGAACGGCAGATAGAGCATCGACACGAGCCGCGGCTCGTGTGCGAGCACGCGCTCGCAGAGCCAGCGGTTGTAGGCGCGCGACAGCGCGATCTCGACCTCGACCTGGGGATGCACGCCGAGCGCCAGCATGGGGGTCGGGAAGAGAACCGCGATGTCGACGCCGACCGCGTCCATCCAGCGCTTGGTCAGTGCCGAGTCGCGCTGGTGCGCGCCGGGCGGCGTCTTCTCAGAGCTACGCAGCCCATAGCGCGGAATACGGCCGCCCATGTCTTGGTAGCCGACCATGGTGTTGAGGATGCGCGCGTTCTTGGCGTTCGGCTTGACGCCGGCGAGCGCGAGCTGCTTGAGCACGGGATCGTCGAGATAGTCGAGAATCTCGGGCATCGACTCGTTCTCATAGTGATGCGAGTCGACGTCGATGATCGGAAACTTGTCGTAGCCGCGCTCCTTCGCCTGCCGGGACGCATGCGCGAGCAGCTTGGTGGTGTCGAATTCCTCGACCGACATCCGCCGGAAGTCGTTTGGTTGCAATTCCATGGCGTTCGTTCCTAACCGGTGATGACGTAGAGGTCCGCGCCGCGGCGCACGACCTGATAGGACTTCAGACGCAGGCTTCGGTTGCCCGCGCACTCGCCGGTCTTGATGTCGTATTCGTAGCCGTGCCACGGGCAGACGAAGTGTGCCTCGTCGGCGGAGAACTTCTGGCCGAGCCAGGTCTTGTCGGCCGCAAGCACATCCTCGACCTTGTGCATGATGACGCCTTCGCAGCAGGGCCCGCCCTGGTGCAGGCAAAGATTGTCATAGGCATAGAACTCGCCCTGCCAGTGGAACACGCCGATTTCGCTGCCGCCGTGAAACACGATGCGGCGGTCGCCCTCGGCAAAGTCTGAGATTTTCTCGACGAACACTTCCGGCATGTCTTTCTTCATCCTCCCTGTGCGTCTCTTTAACGCCCTATGCTCGCAATCTGCGACCTCGCAGGCCCGTCCGTCCTCGTGCTTGGCACGACCTTGCCCAGCGAGAAAGCCAAAACAACGTTTTCCGGTCCCTGCTTGAATTGCTTGCCGACCGCCGCGCGTACGTCCTCGGCCAGCTCGCGCAACGGTTTCGTTTCGGGAATTTTCGGAAAAACGATCGTGACCGTGACCAGCCGTCCGTTCTGCCAGTTGAAGCCGACCTGCGGCTTGATGCCGGCCGACGCCTCGAGCTCGCTCTCGACGGAGCGGGCCTGCTGGAATCCCTCCGTCACCGTATTGGTCGCGTCGCAGGCCGCGAGACCGGCTGCGAGCAACACGATAGCAAGGAGTCTCAGCATGTCAGCGCTCCTCAATTTCGGTGTTTTCTGGCGCAGCAGCCGGTGAGTGATCGTATCTCGAATGGAGCATGGCACATAATTGCTTCCCGTGGCATTGCTTCCCGTGGCGCGACGCTCTGTTCCGGGGGGCGCGCCCGTGGATGCGGCCGTCCCATCATCAGGGCCCCAATAGAGGTTCAGCGCCCATTGTACCAGCGTGTTCGCTGGACTTCGCGGCCGCCCGTTCGGCCAAATAAGCGGCTCAGACCGGCGATGTCTAACGCCCGAAAGCGATCAGCTCAACTGTCTAGGTCTTTTGCGCAAAGAATTGGTTTTAAGCGAGGGGGATCGCGATCTCGCAGACGAGCCCCTCCGCACGAAAGTCGCGCATCACCCGGGCATTGGGCAGGCCCTTCTCCAGCAGCATGGAGCCGAAGCCGCGACGAAAACTTGGCACCGGCGTCGGCCCTCCACGCTCTGACCAATGGAGCTGGAGAACCTGGCCCTCAACCTGCCATCGCAGGTGGATACGGCCATGTTCATTGGAGAGGGCGCCGTGTTTCTGGGCGTTGGTGCCAAGCTCGTGCAGGACAAGGCCAACCGTGAGAGCGAGTTCGCGTGCGATCGCAACCGAGGGCCCTGACAACTCCACCCGACCGGACCCGGTCTCACCCTCGAATGGCGCAAGCTGCGAGTGGGCAAGGGCGTGGAGGTCGGCGTCATCGGCTCCGCTGATCAGCAAATCGTGCGCTCGGCCAAGCGATTGAATCCTGCCATTGAGGCTGGTCAATATCTCGCGGGGTATGTTTGCGGCCCGGCCGGTCTGCCCTATGATCGACAAGACAACCGCCAACGTGTTCTTGATGCGGTGACCAAGTTCCTGGAGCAGAAGCTTCTGCTTCTTTTCCATAACCTTGGTCTCGGTGACGTCGAGATCGATCCCGATCAGCCGCTCGGGCGCTCCGTTGGCGTCGCGGATGATCAGTCCGCGTGCCAATGCCGTTCGGGTCGTGCCGTCGGGCTTGACCATCCGGAATTCAGCTTCGTAAAGGTCCTCGCCGTTGAGCGCTTTCGCAAGCCCTTGCTCGACCTTCGGCAGGTCCTCAGGATGAACAAGAGCGCGAAACGCTTCGATGCTGCCGCCAAATCCACCGGGAGCGAACCCGGCGTTGCGGCTCATGGCGTCGGACCAGACGACTTGGCCGGAACGGATGTCCCAGTCAAAGGTACCGATGCGGCCAGCTTCGGTGGCCAGTCGAAGGCGCTGTTCGCTGAGGAGCAGCGACCGCTCGGCTTGTTTTCGCAGGGAAACGTCTTCCGCGGTAACGACGAAGCCCACCACCTCCTGCTCCGCGTTGCGCAGGGGGGCAGCAGACACCAGAACTTCGACACGTGAGCTGTCGCTGCGCAGGTGCTCGCTCTCGAGTGCGGTCGACCGCCCCTCCGTTGCCAGCGCGAAAAGAGTTTCATGCTGTGCTGCCTGCTCCGGCGGCCAGAGCGTGCGCACCGGCCGGCCCAGCATCTCAGAGGGTTGGCACCCATAAAGGCGCTCGGCGGCGGGATTCCAGCTCTGCAGCGTACCGTCGGTGGCAACAGCCAGGAGCGCATGGGGTGAGGCCCGCACCAGCGAAGCGAGCCGTGCGTTCTCATTAGCGGCGCGTTCGCGATCCCTCATCAGCGAACAGCGGTCGAGAGCATGCCGCACCGACTGTGCGAGCGAGTGCTCCATGCGATCCTTTACCAGGAAATCCTGCGCGCCCGACTTTATCGCGGCCGCACCCACGCGCGGGTCGCTGGTGCCAGTCAACATGACCACGGGCGGCGCAGGCTTGCCTCCGCTCGGCCCCAAGGACCGCAAGACCTCGAGTCCCTCCATGTCGGGCAAACCGTGATCGAGCACGATGCATGCAGGGTTCAAGCGAGCAGCAGCTTCCAATCCGAGACGTCCATTGGCCGCCTCGGACACGCGAAAGCTTGACGCCTCCAGGGTCACGCGTGCGAAGCGTCGATCCTCCGGACTGTCGTCGATCACCAAGATGAGAGGCTGCTGCATTGGTATTCCCGCAGTCATCACAATGGGCGGCGGGTGGGTAGCTCGGCTGCCCTGAGCCAGAACTCGGCCAGTTGCCCGACCTTCGTTTTCCACTCGTCAAGCTCGAACGGCTTGACCACGTAGGCATTCGCGCCCGCCCGATAGCAGCGGTCTACGTCGGCCGGATGGGCTGAGGTCGAGAGGACGATCACAGGCACCAGGCGCTTGGGATCGAGATTACGGAACTCCTTCAACAGCTCCAGACCGTCCACGCCGGGGAGGTTGAGGTCGAGCAAGATCAGCGACGCGCGGTCGGCGAGCGGACAGCCGTCTTTCGAGTTAAGGATGCTCAGGGCATGCGAACCGCTCTCGCACCGTTCGACCGGATTGCGCACTCCTGCCGCATTCAGTGCGTAGCGGAGAGCGGTGAAATCCTGATCGCTGTCTTCGACTGATATGATCGGACGAACATTCATCGATCGCTCTCTGGTTCAAGGGTGAAGTAGAACGTCGATCCCTCTCCCGGCTTTGAGATCACCCACATTCGTCCACCATGCCGCTCGACGGTTTTTCGCGCGATCGTCAAGCCCGCACCCGAGCCGCCGCCGAATTCGTCACGCCCGTGCAGGCGACGAAAGATCAGAAAAATCCGTTCCAGGTGCCTTTGCTCAATTCCGATCCCGTTGTCCCGGACAAAGTAGCGCTTGGGGCGCGCCTGCTCCACACCGACTTCGATCCAGCGCGTGGACTTGTCGTTGTACTTGAGAGCGTTCCCGATCAGGTTGGTGAAGACCTCCCGAACTTGGACTGAATCGCAGGCCGCCGTGCCCAGCGAGTCCGACCGACGGACGGCCGTGTTGGTTTCGGCAATGCGGTGGCGGCAAGTGGCGATGGCCTCGTCCAACAGTCGATCCAAATCGACTGTCTCAATGGTGAGTTCGGAGCGCCCGGTTTTCGAATAGTGCAGCAGTGCCTCGATCAGATCGTCCATGCGGCGTGTCAGCCGCATGATCATATCCAGTTGCTTTTTGGCTTCCTCGCTCAGCAGAGTTGAGTTTTCGCGCTTGAGAAACGTCGCGAGGTGATGAATTCCGCGTAGCGGCTCCTTGAGATCGTGGGAGGCCGCATAGGCGAAGCTGTCGAGCTCAACATTCAACTCGATCAATTCGCGGTTGATCCGTTCAATTTCCTCGGCCCGCCCGAGCAGCGCCTCGAACAGCGCGCGGCGCAGATTGGCGACCGCCTCGATCTCCCAAGGCTGCCACGGTTCGGCCCGTCCCAGCACGCTTTCTTTCCAGCGTGCAAAGGAATTTCGCGGTCGCAGCACCAACAGCCCGTTGGTTTCGTCGATCTCGACCGGCTTATTCGGATTGCCCGCCCACGTCACCGTCTGCAGCTGTTCCGGCCGGAACCAGAGGAGATATTCGGGGCTGCGGTGAGCGAGATGAAGCGCAAGCAGGCCGCTCGCCGTGGTCTTGTATTGCGCAGCCGGCGGATAGTGCTCGGACAAGGCATCGGTCGCGAAGACCGGCTGCTTCTGCTGGTCGAGCCACGCCGCGAGCGCGAGCACGTCCGACGCGCAGGGTGTGGAACCGCAGAGAGTCACCTTGCCGTGCGACACCACGGCGGCGCCGCCGGCCGGCACTTGCGCCAGGACGTTCACCGGGCTGGAGCGGGATCCGAACGCCACGTGCAAGTCGGGCTCGCGGTTGAAGGCGTTTACCAGTTGGTCGGTGACCGAGCTCATGCGCAGGCGCTGCTCGTAGGTCTGGACACTTTCCTTGGCCGACATCAAAAGGGACAGCATGTGCGCGAGAAACTCGGCCGCCATACGGACGTCGTACGGGAGGTGCTTGGGCGCGTCGTGGTGCATGGCCGAGATCAGCCCCCACAGCTTTCCCTCCCGCATCAAAGGCATGACCGTGGTGGACTTCACACCCATGTTCTTCAGGTACTCGGAATACATGACCGACACGCTACGCAAGATCGAGTAGCTCATGTCGACGGGCTGGCCGGTGAGCGGATTGTGCTCAGGCACGAGCGGGACGGGAGAATAGTCGGTGTCCGGCAGGTGCCGAAGCCAGCTCAGCCCGAACAGCCGGCGCGCCGGGGCTGGAATGTCGGTCGCTGGATAATGCAGCCCGAGATAGGGCTCAAGATCGTCACGCTTGGCCTCGGCGATCACATGCCCGCTGCCATCGGGATGAAACTTGTAGGCCATGACACGATCGTAATCTGTAAAGTCCCTGATCTGACTGACGGCCATATCAAAAAAGGCCTGGAGCGT
>Ga0209797_10000112_pt1 | contig 36014 bp, 24 predicted proteins | sample DOMMetBare3Fresh_2_FD_187472 | JGI IMG/M metagenome (GOLD analysis project Ga0209797, IMG submission 187472) | Wetland sediment microbial communities from St. Louis River estuary, USA, under dissolved organic matter induced mercury methylation -... | ecosystem: Environmental > Aquatic >... | reverse complement strand
AAGATCGACCGCAATCGCGGCGCCGCGCTGTGGGGCAATCTCGTCATCTCGGTCACGAGCCACGACGGCCGCGTGGTGGCGACCGACAAGGACACCGGCAAGGTCGTCTGGGACAAGAACCTGCGCGATCAGCCCGACATGACGCTCAACGCGGCGCCGCTCGCGCTGAAGGACCAGATCATCGTCGGCGCCTCCGGCGGCGACCAGGGCGTGCGCAACTGGCTGGTCGCGCTCGACGCCAAGACCGGCGACGAAAAGTGGCGCTTCCACACCATCCCGGGGCCGGGCGAGCCCGGGCACGAGACCTGGAAGGACAAGAACAACGCCTGGCAGACGGGTGGCGGCGCCTTCTACGTCACCGGCTCCTACGATCCCGCCACCAACGTCACCTATTGGGGCTCGGGCAACCCGTCGCCGAAATACGACAGCTCCTATCGGCCGGGCGACAATCTCTACACCAACAGCGCGCTCGCGCTCGACGCGGCGACCGGCAAGCTGCGCTGGTACCACCAGTACACGCCCAACGACACCATGGACTACGACGAGAGCGGCAGTCACATCCTGATCGACACCAAGGTGAACGGCGAGGACCGCAAGACCGTGGTGCGCGCGGCGCGCAACGGCTTTGCCTACAGTTTCGACCGGCTCAACGGCCAGTTCCTGAAAGCCACCCAGTACGTCACCAAGGTGACCTGGACCAAGGGCATCGATCCCAAGACCGGCAAGCCGGTCGACTACGATCCCAACAAGGACCTGCAGACCTATGCCGAGCCGATCACCCAGATCGTGAGTGGCGCCAAGGCGAGCTTCTGTCCGGGCGTGCCGGGCGGCAACAATTTCTGGTCGGCGGCCTACAGCCGCAAGACCAAGCTGCTCTATATCCCGGAGCTCGAGGGTTGCACCTCGGCGATCCGCGATCAGACCGCCCACGTGCGCGGCAAGTACGACGGCGGCAGCTTCTTCTACGATGGCCGCGTCACCAGCGGCATGGTGGTCTACGATCCATCGACCGGCGAGATCAAAAAGCGCAAGGACATGCCCTATGGCAACTCTGCGGGCGCGCTCGCGACCGCGGGCGGCGTGATCTTCACCGCGCTGCTCGACGGCACCATCCTGGCGCTCGACGACGAGACCCTTGAAGAGCTGTGGTCGTTCAACGTCGGCACCGGCATCAACGCGGCGCCGATCACCTATGAGGTCAACGGCAAGCAGTACATCGCGATCGCCACCGGGCTGACGCGCAACCAGGTCGGGCGGCTGGCCAATTCGCCCGAGACCAGGTCGCTGTCGAAGCATACGACGATGCTGTTCGTGTTCGGGCTGTAATGGGTTCCTAGGCAAACAACGCTGTTCGTCCCCGCGAAAGCGGGGACCCAGCTGCAGCAAATATCGGAAATACTGGGCCCCCGCTTTCGCGGGGACGAACGGAGAACCAGAATGCAAAGGGAGGAGACAATGAGGAAGACTGCAAGTGGCCTGTTGGCCGCGCTCGCTGGTGTGCTGCTCGCGTCGGCATCGCCCGCGCGCGCCGCCGATGTCACCTACGAGCGGCTGCTCAATCCCGACAAGGAGCCGCAGAACTGGCTCTCGCACCACCGCGATCTGGGCTCGCAGCGGCACTCGCCGCTCACCACGATCAACACGTCGAACGTCAAGAACCTCAAGCTCCTGTTCGCCGTGCCGCTCGGTGGCAAATCGGCCAACGAAAGCATCGAGGCGACGCCGCTGGTCGAAGACGGCTTCATGTACATGGTCGACAGCTGGGGCATCGTCTACAAGATCGATGTCCGCTCCGGCACCGCCGGCAAGATCGTCTGGAAGATGGACCCGAAGATCGAGCGACAGGACCGCAATCGCGGCGCCGCGCTCTGGGGCAACCTGGTCATTTCGGTCACCGGCTACGACACCCGGGTCATCGCGACGGACAAGGAAACCGGCCAGATCGTCTGGGAAAAGAACCTGCTCGATCAGGCCGACCTGGAGCTGACCGCCGCGCCGCTCGCGCTCAAGGACCAGATCATCATCGGCGGCTCGGGCGGCGATCGCGGCCTGCGCAACTGGGTGGCGGCGCTCGACGCCAAGACCGGCGAGATGCGCTGGAAAACCTACTCGGTCCCGGCGCCCGGCGAGCCTGGCAGCGAGACCTGGAAGGACAAGGTCAACGCGTACCTGACCGGCGGCGGTGCGTTCTACGGCACCGGCTCCTACGATCCGGTCGCCAACCTGACCTATTGGGGATCGGGCAATCCGGTTCCGGGCTACGACTCGTCCTATCGTCCCGGCGACAATCTCTACACCAACAGCGCGATCGCCTTCGATGCTTCGAACGGCAAGATCATGTGGTGGCATCAGTACACGCCGAACGACAACATGGACTACGACGAGATCGGCAGCCACATCCTGATCGACACCAAGGTCGGCGGCGAGGACCGCAAGCTGCTCGCGCATCCGGGCCGCAACGGCTTCAACTACGTGTTCGACCGCCTGAGCGGCCAATTCCTGAAGGCGACGCAGCACGTCAAGGTCGTGAACTGGACGAAGGGCATCGATCCCAAGACCGGCAAGCCGGTCGACTATGATCCCAACCGCGATGTCCAGATCTACGCCATGGGTCCCGAGACGCTCGCCGACAAGGCGCGCCGGGAGATCTGTCCAAGCCAGGCCGGCGGCACCAACTTCTGGGCATCCTCCTACAGCCGCAAGACTGGCCATCTCTACATCCCGGCGCACGAGGGTTGCGGGACGCTGACGGTCGATGCCGCCGCGCACGTCAAGGGTAATTTCACCGGCGGCAGCACGGGCGTTGCCGGGCCGATCACCGGCTCGGTGACCATGATCGATCCATCGACCGGCGAGTTGAAGAAGCGCGCCGACTTTCCCTATGCGATCTCCTCCGGCATGCTCACGACCGCGGGTGGCCTGGTCGTGACCGGGCTCCTCGATGGCTCGGTGGTCGTGCTCGACGACCAGACACTCGAGGAGGTGTGGCGGTTCAATGTCGGCACCGGCTTCAACGCGCCGCCGATGACCTATTCGGTGAACGGCAAGCAATATATCGCGATCGCCTCGGGCGTCTGCTGCTCGCGGGGCGGTCGGTCTACGAATTCGCTGGGCACGGTCAGCCGCACGCCTGATCTTCGCAACCAGTCGAACGCGACCGTGCTCTACGTGTTCGGGCTGTGATGTCGAATCGGATCGATCGCATTGACTCCGGTGTCGTCCCCGCGAAAGCGGGGGCCCATACACACCGGACTCTTGAATATGGGTCCCCGCTTTCGCGGGGACGACGCAAGAATAGGAGACGAACAATGAATACGAAACCTGCAGGGCTTCTGACCGCGATCGCTTGTCTGCTGCTGGCAACCACGTCAGCACGCGCCGCCGACGTCACCTACGAGCGGCTGATGAATCCCGACAAGGAGCCGCAGAACTGGCTGATGAACCATCGCGACTTCGGCGCGCAGCGGTTCTCGCCGCTCGACACGATCAACAAGTCGAACGTGAAGAACATGCGCCTCCTGTTCGCGGTCGCGCTCGGCGGCTCGGCCGGCAACGAGGCGCTGGAGGGAACCCCGCTGGCCGAGGACGGGTTCATGTACCTCTCCGACCACTGGGGCGTCGTCTACAAGATCGACGTGCGCGACGGCAAAGCCGGGCGCATCGTATGGAAGATGGACCCCGGCCAGGAGAAGCTCGACCGCAACCGCGGCGTCGCGCTCTGGAACAATCTCGTGATCTCGGTTGCGTCGATCGACTCGCGCGTGATCGCGACCGACAAGGACTCCGGCAAGATCGTGTGGGACAAGAACCTGCGCGACAGCCCGGATATGTTCATCACTGCCGCGCCACTTGCGCTCAAGGACTCGATCATCATCGGCGCCTCCGGCGGCGATCGCGGCGTGCGCAACTGGATCGCCTCGCTCGACGCCAAGACCGGGAACCTGTTGTGGAAGACCCATTCCATCCCGGGTCCGGGCGAGCCCGGGCATGAGACCTGGAAGGACAAGAACAACGCGTGGGAGACCGGCGGCGGCGCCTTCTATGTGACCGGCTCCTACGATCCGCGGCTCAACTTGACCTTTTGGGGCTCCGGCAATCCGGTGCCGGGCTACGACGCGCAGCGCCGTCCCGGCGACAATCTCTATACATCGAGCGCGATCGCGTTCGACGCGGCGACCGGCAAGATCTCGTGGTGGCACCAGTACACGCCGAACGACAACCGCGACTACGACGAGACCGGCACGCATATCCTGATCGACACCAAGGTGAACGGCGAGGACCGCAAGATCGTGTCGCACGCCGGCCGCAACGGCTTCAACTACACGTTTGACCGCGGCAACGGGCAGTTCATCAAGGCGGTGCAATACGTCAAGGAAGTCACCTGGACCAAGGGCATCGACCAGAAGACCGGCAAGCCGGTCGACTACGATCCGAGCAAGGACTTTCAGGTCTATGCCGAAGGGCCGGACGTCAACGCCGACAAGCGCGCGCGTCGCGTCTGTCCGGATACCGCGGGCGGCAACAACTATTGGCCGGCGTCCTACAGCCACAAGACCAAGCTGATCTACATTCCGGGCAATGAAGGCTGCGCGACGGTCACGCCCGACTACACCGCACATGTGCCGGGTAAGTTCGCGGGCGGCACCACGACCGACGCTGGTCGCATCACCAGCAGCATCGTCGCGGTCGATCCGGCGAGCGGCGAGGTGAAGATGCGCAAAGAGTTGCCCTATCCGAACTTTGCCGGCGCGCTCTCGACCGCGGGCGGCATCGTGATGACGGCGCTGCTCGACGGCACCATCATGGCGTTCGACGACCAGACTCTGGAGGAGCTCTGGCGCGTCAACGTCGGCACCGGCTTCAATGCGCCGCCCATGACCTATTCGGTCAACGGCAAGCAGTACGTCGCCATCGCGTCAGGCTTGTACCGCAACGCCAAGAACAAGCTCTCGCGGGCGCCCGAGATGAAGAATCTCTCGAACGCCACGATGATCTTCGTGTTCGGGCTGTAGGAGCACAAAACCGGCGCGCGCCGGCTTGCGGGCGCCGCTGCTGATTCAAACTCGTGTGCTGAACGACGCACTCTCCACGTCATGGCCGGGCTTGTCCCGGCCATCCACGTCTTGCTTGCTAAAGCTGCAGAAGAAAGACGTGGATGCCCGGCACAAGGCCGGGCATGACGAGTCAAACCTTGAGCGCATCGGCATAAGGTCTCAGTCGATCAGCGCCTGATAGACCAGCGCGTTGATCATCTGCCGATACTTCCAGCGGATGCTGCCCGGCGAGTGCGCCATCCACACCACGGTGAGCTCCTCGCGCGGGTCGACCCACCAGTTGGTTCCGCTGGCGCCCGGCCAGGAGAAGTCGCCGACCGAGCCCATCATGCGGACGATGCCCGGCGTGGTGCGGACCGCAACGCCGAGGCCGAAGCCGTAGTCGGCGCGCGTCGGGTCGCCAGTCACCCCGATGAGGTTGCGTACGTCGGGCGCGAGCTGGTTCGAGGTCATGAATTCAACGGTCTTGCGGCCGAGCACGCGAGCCTCGCCGAAGCTGCCTTTGTTCGCCAGCATCGATGCGAAGCGCAGATAGTCGCTGGCCGTGGAGGCGGTGCAGCCGCCGCCGCACTCGAATTTCTTCGGCTCGGTCAACAGCCGCATCGTCTGCGGACGGCCTGTTTCCGGATCGATCGGCAGCGGCTTGGCATAGCGGGCGGCTTTCTCCTGCGGCACCACGAAGTGGGTATCCTCCATGCCGAGCGGCTTCCAGACGTTGTCCTGCAGGTAGCGGCCGAGCGATTGCTCGGTCTGCGACTCGACCAGGAGCCCGAGCACATCGAGGCCGAAGCCATAGTCCCAGGTCGAGCCGGGCTGATAGAGCAGCGGCTGGGCGCTCAGGTGATCGAGGAACGCCGCGCCCGACATGGCGTCGGCCGCCGGGCCGCTGCCTTCCGGCAGGAGCTTGTGCACGGCGGTCGTGCCGCGCCCGCCATAGACCAGGCTCGATGTGTGCCGGTAGAGGTCCTGGATCGTGATCTTGCGCGCGGCCGGCGCGCGGTCGACGATTGCTTCTTTCTTCGCGTCCAACACCGCGACCTGCATGTTGGCGAACTTCGGGAAATATTTGGCAAGCGGCTCGTCCATCAGGAGGCGGCCCTGCTCGTAGAGCTGCAGGCCGGCGACCGCCACCATGGGCTTGGTCATGGAGGCGATGCTGAAGATGGCGTCGGTGCGCATCGGGATGCCGGCCGCCTTGTCGAGATAGCCGTAGGCCTCGAAGTGAACGAGCTTGCCGCGGCGCGCGATCGCCAACACCGCGCCGGGGAGCTGGTCGCGTGCGATCTCGGCGTCGATCTGCTTGCGGATCAGGGCGAGCCGCTCGGACGACATGCCGACCGATTCCGGCTTGGCGCGGGGCAGGGGATCCGCCGCCTGCGCGGCGAGCGGCAGAGAGAGCAGGCACGACAACGCAAGCGCGGCGGTTTTCATGATTTCCTCCCTAGCTGAGTTGGCCTGAGGATAGCGGATTTTGGGCGCACGAACAGCTCCCCGCGTTCCTCTGTCGTCCCCGCGCAGGCGGGGACCCATACGCCGCAGCGGAGCGATGAGGCACGGTTGAGGACAAACGCAAGTCCGGTGGTTATGGGTCCCCGCCTGCGCCGGGACGACAGTGGGCGAGGCTCCTGCCCACCATTCCAACGATGACAGCCTGGATGATCTCAGCGCGGCATTGTCAGCTCGAACCGCACCAGGCTTTCGAACTGGCCTTCGGTCGTGCGTCCGGAGTGCGGGTCGACTTCCGCCTGGCCCTTCTTGCGCAGGTAGTTGGTGGCAAGCTCCGCGATGGCGCCGCCTTCGACGGTCTTCTTGCAGCGCTGCTTGATGAACGTGCGGAACACTGGCGTCTCGCCGTCCTCGGCCGGCAGGTCGATGCAATCCCAGCCGTCGCGGCCGTAGCGCGCGTTGAGGAAGTTGCGCAAGAGATAGGCCTCCTCGCGATCGCGCGAGATGTCGCGTGGATCGCTGACGATGCGGATGCCCTTGATGATGCCGGCTTCATCGAAGCGCGCGGACAGCACCACCGGGAAGTCGAACACCTTGGTGCCGGAAAACTTTCTGATCTCGGTCGAGAACTGGTTGGCCTTCGCCCAATATTCGAGCTCGTCGTCGTAGCGGAAATAGACCTCGCGCAGGCCGTTCGGCTCCGGCCGGCAACGCCGATAGTCGCGCCAGCCGGTGATCGCCGCCGAGGGCGGACCGCCGTTGGTGCCGCAGGCGTAGTCGGTGAAGTCGTCCGGCAGATCGGCCATGGGCGTGCCGAGCTTGAGATCCCAGATCTCGAACCGGGTCGGCCGCTGCTGGGCGGAGACATCAGTGAAGCTGAATAGCCAGGCAAAGGCTATCAATACGCTCGTCATGGCCGGGCTTGTCCCGGCCATCCACGTCTTGCTTGTGGCAAGAAAGACGTGGATGCCCGCGACTATAAGCGCGTACACGCGCGTCTTCGACGCGCTATGCGCGGGCATGACGGCGGAAAGGTTGGTGAGGAACAGGCGAGTCATGTGTCTACTCGTGCACGCTGCCGTCGGGCATCAGTGCGCCCTTGAGCTTGGCGCCCTTGAGGTTGGCGCCGGTCAGGATGGCGCGGGTGAGGCGCGCTTCGGTCAGATCTGCGTCCTCGAGGTTGGCGTCCGTGAGATCGGCGCCGAACAGATCGGCGTCAGCGAGATTGGCGCCCTTGAGATTGGCCTCGCGCAGCACGGCGTCGAGCAGGCCGGAATTGTTGAGGTTGGCGCCCTCGAGATTGGCGCGGCGCAGCGTCGCCTCCACCAGATTGGCGGCGCTGAGATTGGCGCCACGCAGAGTAGCCTCATCAAGCCGCGCCGAGATCAGGAGGGCGCCCTCCAGCATGGCGCCATCGAGCGAGACCCGGATCATCCGGGCCCGCTGCATCTTGGCGCCCTTGAGGAAGGCGCCGGTGAAGTCGGCGCCGCTTGCGTCACTCTCGAACAGCATCGCCTCCTCGAGCTTCGCCTGCGCGAATGAAGCGCCCTTGAGGTCGGTCTTGTTGAGGTTGGCGTTGGTCAGGTTGGCGCCTGTGAACTTCGCGCGCAACAGCCGCGCGCGGTGGAACACCGCGGCCGTGAGATTGGCGCCGCTGAGATCGACACCGGTCAAGTCCTTGCGCTTGAGGGGAGCCGCCGGAAGCGAGCAGTTGACGCATGCCTTGCTGCGGCCGGCCAGAAAATCGCTCTCGCCCTCCGCCAGGGCTCCACCCCCTGGCAGCAGCAATAGGCCGAATGCAATCGCGACGGCGGCGCTGCGATGGATCATATCTCTCTACTTCCCGACAAATCTCGTCAGAATATACTCGACCACCGCGGTGATTTCACGTTGCACCAAGCTATTTGAATGCGGCACCGGCGGCATGTCCTTGCCGAGGTCGGCCTCGGAGAGGCCGCGGCACTTCTTGTCCTCGTAGGCGTATTTGTCGAAGTACGGCATCTCGGTGCCGGGTCGCCCGCAGGTGATCACCTCGATCAGCTGCTCGCGCCCGAGCAGGGTCTTGTGCAGGTTGGAGGCCTTCCCGGGCGAGCGCGGATCGCCGCGGCCGTCGCCCTCGGGGCCGTGACAGAACTGGCAGTCGGCCTTGTCCTGAAACACGCGCTGGCCGAATGACACATCCTGCGCGGATGCCGCGATCGTTGTGATTACAAGGAATGCGGCCGCGAGATGTAGGGTGGGCAAAGGCGCGATCACGGACAAATGCCTTTCCAGACGTTCAGCGCCGCGACGTGCCCACCACGGCGTCGATGGCGGGCACGGCGCTATCTCATTGGCGTGGCGAGGCATGAGCGCGCCGACCGCGCTCGTGCCCACCCTACAAGACGCCGTGGCTCAGAGCCCGAACACAAACAGCATCGGCTGGTTGCGCTGCTCCTTCAGCTCCGGCGTGAACGCGTGCTTGCCGATCGCGATGCGGCTCAGGCCCGCGAGGATCGCGACGTACTGCTTGCCGTTGACCTCGAAGGTCATCGGTGGTGCGTTGAAGCCAACGCCGACGTTGATCTTCCAGAGCTGCTCCAACGTCGCGTCGTCATAGGCGATGAGCGATCCGTCCGTGAAGCCCGAGAAGACAAGACCGCCCGCAGTCGACAGCGCCCCGCTGTAGTTCGGGTAGTCGATCTTCGCCTTGGCCTTGAGCTCGCCGGTGAGCGGGTCCATGGCGGACAGCTCGGTCACATAACGCTCGATCGGCGTGGAGATGCCGCCGCGCATGTCGGTGCCCCGCTTGACGCTCAGCGCAGGGTCCTGAGTGATCTGTCCGCAGTTCGTGAGCGCCGGGATATAGATCAGCTTGGTCTTCGGGCTGTAGGTCGACGGCCAGAAGTTGTTGCCGCCGGACGGCGACGGGCACACCTTCTTGGTCTGCGCGCCTGGCACCGGCGTCGCGGTGCCGGCATAGATCTGGATCTCCTTGCTCGGATCGTAGTCGACCGGCTTGCCGGTCTTCGGATCGATACCCTTGGTCCAGTTGATGTTCTCAAGATACGGCTTGACCATGAGCGTCTGCCCGTTGTTGCGCTCCATGGTGTAGAGGAAACCGTTGCGGGCCGAGTGCGTGATCAGCTTGCGGTTCTCGCCCGCGACCTGGCCGTCGATCAGAATGTGCGTGCCGGCCTCGTCGTAGTCCCACGGGTCGCCCGGTGTGTACTGGAAGTACCAGTTCATCTTGCCGTCGTCGGGATTCCAGGAGATCACGCTGTTGGTGTAGAGGTTGTCGCCCGGCCGGTAGTAGGCGTCGAACATCGGCACCGGGTTGCCGGTGCCCCAGATCACCTGGTTGTTGGCAACGTCGTAGCTGCCGGTCACCCACATGGCGCCGCCGCCGGTCTGCCAGGCCTTTTGATCCTTGTCCTTCCAGGTCTCGCTGCCGGGCTCGCCCGGCTTCGGGATGACGTACTTCTGCCAAAGCAGCTTTCCGGTCTTGGCGTCGAGGCCGGCGATCCAGTCGCGCACGCCGCGGTCGCCGCCGGCGGCACCCATGATGATCTTGTCCTTCACCACCAGCGGCGCAGCGGTGAGCTGCACGTCGGGCTGGTCGGCCAGATTGGTCTCCCAGACCATCTTGCCGGTGTCCTTGTCGGTCGCGATCACGCGGGCCGGATAGTTGGCGGTCGAAATGACGAGGTTGCCCCACAGCGCCGCGCCACGGTTGGAGAGCGGGAAGCGCTCCTGCTTGGGGTCCATGCGCCAGACGATGCGGCCGGCGTCGCCGGAGCGCACGTCGATCTTGTAGACGATGCCCCAGAGGTCGACGATGTACATGAACCCGTCCTCGACCAGCGGGGTCGCCTGCAGGTTCTCGCCGATCGACGAGCCGCCGAGCGCGACCGCATAGGCGAGCTTGAGGTTCTTGACGTTATCCTTGTTGATGCGCCCGAGCGGCGAGAAACGCTGAGCGTCATAGCTCCGGTGGTTCATCAGCCAGTTGTGTGGCTCTTTGTCGGGATTGGCGAGCCGTTCCGGCGTCACGTCGGCGGCAAATGCCGGCGCGGCCGCCAGCACGGTGGCGGCCAGCAGGACAGAACGAATGGAGCGGGTGGTCATGATGGTTTTCCCTCCCAGGGGCTGTGACGGACGCTCGCGGCAATGCGCGAGCTTATGGCCAATTTAGCGCCTTCCCACAGCCGGGTCGAGTTGAACGCAGGGGCTGCGACACTGGCGATCCGCTACCGGCGATAGGACAAAGAGGGGGCTGGGCCCCTCTGCCTCTGTCCTTTTGCCTTCTGTTCTCCCGCCTTGGCCTCTGGCTCAGAGCCCGAACACGAACAGCATGGTCTGGTTGCGCTGCTCCTTGAGCTCCGGCGTCTTGACGTGCTTGCCAAGGGCGACGCGGCTGAGGCCTGACAGGATCGCCACATACTGCTTGCCACCGGCCTCGAACGTCATCGGCGGAGCGTTGAATCCGACCCCGACATTGATCGACCAGAGCTGCTCCATGGTGGCATCATCGAAGGCCGCGAACGTGCCATCCGTGAAGCCCGAGAACACGAGCCCGCCCGCGGTAACGACCGTGCCGCTGTAGTTGGGGTAGGGAATGTGCGCCTTCGCCTTGCGCTCACCGGTGAGCGGATCGATGGCGTAGAAGTCGGTCTCGTAGCGCTCGGTCGGCGTCTGCACGCCGCCCCGGAAGCCGGCCGCCTTGGTGGAGAGCGTCGAGTCGCGGGTGAAATCGGCACAGGCGGTCAGGGCCGGCACGTACATCAGCTTGGTCCGCGGGCTATAGGCGGTCGGCCAGAAGTTGTTGCCGCCCGACGCGCTCGGGCACATCGTCTTGGTGAGCTGGCCCGGCATCGGCGTGGCCGTGCCGGCGTAGATCTGGATATCCTTGCTCGGATCGTAATCCAAAGGCTTGCCGGTCTTCTGATCGATGCCCTTGGTCCAGTTGACGTTGTCGAGGTAGGGCTTGGCGAACACCATCTGCCCGTTGGCCCGCTCCATCGCGTAAAAGAAGCCGTTGCGGGCGGAATGCGCGACCAGCTTGCGCTGCTCGCCGTTGACCTGGCCGTCGATCAGGATGTGCGAGCCGACCTCGTCGTAGTCCCAGTGGTCGCCCGGCGTGTACTGGAAGTACCAGTTCATCTTGCCGTCGTCCGGGTTCCACGAGATGACGCTGTTGGTGTAGAGATTGTCGCCCGGCCGGTAGGTGGCGTCGAACATCGGCACCGGGTTGCCGGTGCCCCACAGGACCTGATTGGTCGCGACGTCGTAGCTGCCGGTCACCCACATGGCGCCGCCGCCGGTCTGCCAGGCGGCTTTGGCCGGATCCTTCCAGGTCTCGCTGCCGGGCTCGCCGGGCGCCGGGATCACGTATTTGCGCCACGCGAGCTTACCGGTCTTGGCATCGAGCGCCGCGATCCAGTCGCGCACGCCGCGGTCGCCGCCGGCGGCGCCGACGATGATCTTGTCCTTGACGGCGAGCGGCGCGGCGGTGAGCTGCAGGTCACCCTGTCCGTCCGCGACGTTGGTCTCCCATTCGATCTTGCCGGTTTCTTTGTTGGTAGCGACGATGCGCGGCGGGAAGTTCGCGGCCGAGATGACGAAATTGCCCCACAGCGCGACCCCGCGATTGGAGAGCCCGCGCTCCGGAATCCGCTCCTGCTTGGGGTCCATGCGCCAGACAATGCGGCCGGTCGTGCCCGAGCGCACATCGATCTTGTAGACGATGCCCCAGACGTCGACGATGTACATGAACCCGTCCTCGACCAGCGGGGTCGCCTGCAGGTTCTCGTTCGCCGAGGTGCCGCCGATGGCGACCGCATAGGCGAGCTTGAGGTTCTTGACGTTGTCCTTGTTGATGCGCGCGAGCGGCGAGAAGCGCTGGGAGTCGTAGCTCCGGTGGTTCATCAGCCAGTTCTGCGGCTCGCGATCGGGGTTGGCGAGGCGCTCCGCGGTCACGTCGGCGGCGAGCGCCGGCCAGGTCGCCAGGACGCTCGCCGCCAGCAATGCGATGCGGATGGTGTGATTGCGTCTGGTCATGGTGTTTCCCCCAAAATTGCTATGCTGTTTGATTCAAACTCGCCTGGGATCTAGTCGCGGCGATCGTTGTTGCGCCCTCTCCCCTTGCGGGAGAGGGCATGAGAGGCCTTTCGACATATTCTGATGGGTGGGGGGAATATGGTCAGTAACCCCTCACCCAACAGCGTGTGTTGAACCTTTGGAGCGGCCCTCTCCCGCAAGGGGAGAGGGCGCAATCATGAGCGCCGATGATTCGCAGCAGTGTTACAGCGAGAACACGAACAGCATGGTCTGGTTGCGTTGCTCGCGCAGCTCCGGCGTGTGCGAATGCCGGCGGCGGGCGATCGGGCTCAGGCCCGCGAGGATCGCGACATATTGCTTGCCGTTGACCTCGAACGTCATCGGCGGCGCGTTGAAGCCGATGCCCATGTTGATCTTCCAGAGCTGCTCCATGGTGACGTCGTCATAGGCGACGAACGAGCCGTCGGTGTAGCCCGTGAAGACGACGCCGCCAGCGGTCGCGAGCGCGCCGGCGTTGTTCGGGTAGGGGATGCGGATCCGGTGCTTGACCTCGCCGGACACCGGATCGGCGACCACCATGTCGGTCTCGTTGCGCTCGATGTTGCGGAACGTTGCGCCCTTCCAGTCGCCCGCCTTGTTGGACAGGGTCGGATCGAGCGTCACCTCGTTGCAGGAGCTCAAGGCCGGAATGTAGATGAGCTTGGTCCGCGGGCTGTAGGCTGACGGCCAGAAGTTGTTGCCGCCGCCCATCGACGGGCACAGCTTCTTGGTGCGGTCGGCCATCGTCTGATTCTGCACGCCGGAATAGACCTGCAGGTCGAGCTTGGGATCGTAGTCGACCGGCTTGCCGGTCTTCTGATCGATGCCCTTGGTCCAATGGATGTTGTTCATGTAGGGCTTGGCCATGACGGTCTGGCCGTTGTTGCGCTCCATGGTGTAGAGGAAGCCGTTTCGCGCAGAATGCGTGATCAGCTTGCGGCTCTCGCCCGCGACCTGGCCGTCGATCAAGATGTGCGTGCCGGCCTCGTCGTAGTCCCACGGGTCGCCCGGCGTGTACTGGAAGTACCAGTTCATCTTGCCGTCGTCGGGGTTCCAGGAAATCAGGCTGTTGGTGTAGAGGTTGTCGCCCGGCCGGTAGGTCGGATCGAACATCGGCACCGGATTGCCCGTGCCCCAGAGCACCTGATTGGTAGTGACATCATAGCTGCCGGTGATCCACATGGCGCCGCCGCCGGTCTCCCAGGCGTTGTTCTTATCCTTCCAGGTCTCGCTGCCGGGCTCGCCGGGCGCCGGGATCACGTGTTTCTTCCAAGCCACCTTGCCAGTCTTGGCGTCGAGCCCGGCGATCCAGTCGCGCACGCCACGGTCGCCGCCGGCGGCGCCCACGATGATCTTGTCCTTGACGGCGAGCGGCGCGGCCGTGAGTTGCAGATCAGCCTGGCCGTCAGCCACGTTGGTTTCCCACGCGACCTTGCCAGTGTCCTTGTCGGTTGCGATCACGCGGGCCGGATAGTTGGCGACCGAAACAACGAAATTGCCCCACAGCGTCGCCCCTCGGTTCGAGAGCGGCGCTTTTTCCTGGCCGGGGTCCATGCGCCACAGGATGCGGCCCATGTCGCCGGAGCGCACGTCGATCTTGTAGACCGCTCCCCACACGTCGACGACGTACATGTAGCCGTCCTCGACCAGCGGCGTCGCCTGCAGGTTCTCGTTGGCGGCCGTCCCGCCGATCGGAACCGAGTAGGCGAGCTTCAGGCTCTTGATGTTGTCCTTGTTGATGCGCGCGAGCGGCGAGTAGCGCTGCGCATCATAGGTCCTGTGGTTCATCAGCCAGTTGTGCGGCTCCTTGTCGGGGTTGGCGAGCCGCTCCGGCGTCACATCGGCGGCGAGCGCAGGCCAGGCCAGCATCGTCACACCGCACAGCAGCGCTGTTTTTCGGATTGAATGTCTCATGTTGCTTTCTCCAGTTAGGTGAACGTTAGTGATCAAAGCCCGAACACGTACAGCACCATCGCGTGACGCTGCTCCTTGAGCTCAGGCGTGTTGATGAGCTTGGACTTGGCTCCGCTGCTCGGCCCCGATGCGATCGCCAGATATTGGCGGCCGTTGACCTCGAAGGTCATCGGCGGCGCACTGAAGCCTGAGCCGACATTGACCTTCCACACTTCCTCGAGCGTCATGTCGTCATAGGCCGCGACGGTGCCATCCATGAGCGCGAGAAAGACCAGCCCGCCGCCCGTCACCAGCGTGCCGCTGTAGTTCGGATAGCGCAGGTTGAGATTCTTCTTGACCTCGCCGGTGAACGGGTCGACCGCGGTCAGGTTGCTCTCATAGCGCTCCGGTGCCCGGTAGCCGCCGCCGGAGCGCGTGAACCAGCCCTGCTCCTTGCCGCGCTCCGCCAGCTGCCGGTTGTTGGTCACATCCTCGCAAGCGGTCATGGCCGGAATGTAAAGCAGCTTGGTCTTCGGGCTGTAGGATGACGGCCAATAGTTGTTGCCGCCCGTGCGGTTGGGACACAGCCGCTTCACCGGATCGGCCTGGGTCGGGGTGGCCACGCCCGCGTAGAGCTGCACGTCCTTGCTGGGATCATAGTCGATAGGCTTGCCGGTCTTCTGGTCGATGCCCTTGGTCCAGTTGATGTTGTCCATATAGGGCTTGACCGCGACCACCTGACCGTTGTTGCGCTCCATGGTGTAGGTGAAGCCGTTGCGCGCCGAATGCGTGATGAGCTTGCGGTTTTCGCCCGCGATCTGGCCGTCAATGAGGATATGCGTGCCGGCCTCGTCGTAGTCCCAGCCGTCGTTCGGCGTGTACTGGAAGTACCAGTTCATCTTGCCGGTGTCGGGATCGTAGGAGATCGCGCTGTTGGTGTAGAGATTGTCGCCCGGGCGGGCGGACGGATCCATCATCGGCACCGGGTTGCCGGTTCCCCAGATGGTCTGGTTGGTGGCCGGATCGTAAGTGCCGGTCACCCACACGGCGCCGCCGCCGGTGCGCCAGGCGTCCTTGTTGTCCTTCCAGGTCTCGCTGCCGGGCTCGCCGGGCGCTGGGATGGTGTACTTGAGCCAGAGCTGCTTGCCGGTCGCGGCGTCGAGCGCCGCCACCCAGTCGCGCACGCCGCGGTCGCCGCCGGAGGCGCCCACGATGATCTTGTCCTTGATCGGCAGCACGGCTCCGGTGATCTGCAGGAGCGGCTGATCGTAAGCGACGTTCGTCTCCCAGACGACCTTGCCGGTGTCCTTGTCGGTCGCGATGATGCGGGCCGGACCGTTAGCGGGCGTGATCACCAGATTGCCCCAGAAGGCGGCGCCGCGGTTGTTCACTTGCCGCTCCTGCTTGGGATCCATCCGCCAGACGATGCGGCCGGTGTCGCCCGAGCGGGCGTCGATCTTGTAGAGCACGCCCCAGGAATCGGTGATGTAGAGAAAGCCGTCTTCGGCGAGTGCCGTCGCCTCGTTCCACTCGTTGCCGGCGCCGCCGCCGAGGGGCACCGCGTAGGCGAGCTTCAGGCCTTTGACATTGGCCTTGTTGATCCGATCGAGCGGCGAATAGCGCTGGCCGTCGTAGGTGCGGTGGTTCATCAGCCAGTTGTGCGGCTCCTTGTCGGCATTGAGCAGCCGCTCAGGCGTCACGTCGGCGGCGAGCGCCGGCATCGCCATCAGCGCCGTGCCGGCGACGAGCAGGATCTTGAGGCGAGTGTGTTTCGAACTCATGGTGTTACCCCCGGTCGGGCTGGTGTATGCGTCAAAGGCCGAAGACATAGAGCACAGTCGCGTTGCGCTGATCGCGCAGCTCCGGCGAATTGTCGAGCTTGCCCCGCGCGCCGGCGCCAGCTCCCGACGCGATCGCGATGTATTGCTTGCCGTTGACCTCGAAAGTCATGGGCGGCGCGGAGAAACCCGAGCCGACATTGAATTTCCAGAGCTCCTCCAGCGTCGTGTCGTCATAGGCCGCGACCGTGCCGTCGAGCAGCGCCAGGAAGACGAGGCCGCCGCCGGTGGCGAGCGTGCCGCTGAAGTTGGGATAGCGCAGGTGAACGGTCTTCCTGATCTCGCCGGTGAACGGGTCGACGGCGGTCAGGTTGCTTTCATAGCGTTCCGGCGCCCGGTAGCCGCCGCCTGAGCGGACGAACCAGCCGCTGTCCTTGCCGCGGACGGCAAGGTCGCGGTTGTTGGTCACATCTTCGCAGGCCGTCAGCGCCGGGATGTAGAGGAGCCTGGTCCTCGGACTGTAGGACGTCGGCCAGAAGTTGGCGCCGCCCATGCGGTTCGGGCAAAGCCGCGCGACCGGCTTGTCCGGGGTCGGGGCGGCGACGCCCGCATAGATCTGCACGTCTTTGCTGGGATCGTAGTCGAGCGGCTTGCCGGTCTTCTGGTCGATGCCCTTGGTCCAGTTGATGTTGTCCATGTAGGGCTTGGCGAGCAGCATCTGGCCGTTGCTGCGCTCGAACGTGTAGGTGAAGCCGTTGCGTGCCGGATGGGTGATGAGCTTGCGGCGTTCGCCATTGATCTCGCCGTCGATGAGGATGTGCGTGTGCGCCTCGTCGTAGTCCCAATGATCGCCGGGCGTGTACTGGAAGTACCAGTTCATCTTGCCGGTGCCGGGGTCATAGGAGATCGCGCTGTTGGTGTAGAGGTTGTCGCCCGGGCGCGCATAGGCGTCCATCATCGGCACCGGATTGCCGGTGCCCCAGATGGTCTGGTTGGTTTCCGGATCGTAGGTGCCGGTCAGCCACACGGCGCCGCCACCGGTCTGCCAGGCGTTGGTATTGCCTTTCCAGGTCTCATGGCCGGGTTCGCCGGGCGCCGGGATCGTATAGGTCAGCCATGCGCGCTCGCCGGTTGCGGCGTTGAGGGCCACGGTATAGCCGCGCCAGCCCGAGTCGCTGCCGGCTGCGCCGAAGATGACCTTGTCCTTGACGACGAGCGGCGCGGCCGTGTTGTTCATGCGCGGCGCGCCGAAAGCGACGTTGGTCTCCCAGACGATCTTGCCGCTTTCCTTGTCGGTGGCGATCATGCGCGCCGGATGGTTGGCGGGCGTGATCACCAGGTTGCCCCACATGGCCGCGCCGCGATTGGCCTGCTGCCTTTCCTGCTTCGGGTCCATGCGCCAGACGATGCGGCCCACGTCGCCCGGGCGTGCGTCGATCTTGTAAAGGACGCCCCAGGAATCGGTGATGTAGATGAATCCGTCTTCGGCAAGTGGTGTCGCCTGGATGAATTCGTTGCCGGCGGCGCCGCCGAGCGCGACCGCATAGGCGAGCTTGAGACCTTTGATGTTGCCCTTGTTGATGCGCTCAAGCGGCGAGAAACGCTGGCCGTCATAGGTGCGGTGGTTCATCAGCCAGTTCTGCGGCTCCTTGTCGGCGTTGATGAGCCGCTCGGGAGTGACCTCGGCCGCCAGCGCCGGCAGCGCGATCATTGCGGTTCCGGCGGCGAGCGCGAGCATGCGCGAAGATCTCATTGCTGTTCTCCCCTGGATCGTTCTTCTTGCCTGGGATGATGAACCACCCACTCCCGTCACAGTCCAAAGACATGCAGCACCAGCGCATGGCGCTGGTCCCGGAGTTCCGGCGTATTCTCAAGTCTCCTTCTGGAAACCGGGCTCGGCCCCGACACGATGGCGATGTATTGCTTGCCATTGACCTCGAACGTCATCGGCGGTGCCGAAAAGCCCGAGCCGACATTGATCTTCCACAGTTGGTCAAGGGTCGTGTCGTCGTAGGCCGCGATGGTGCCATCGAGCAGCGCCAGGAACACCAGGCCGCCGCCGGTCGCGAGCGTGCCGCTGTAGTTCGGGTAGTTGAGGTGCACGCTCTTCTTGACCTCGCCAGTGACCGGGTCGGCGACGGTCAGATTGCTTTCCCAGCGTTCGTTGGTGGCAGCGTTGCCGCCGTTCCAGCCCTTCTCCTTGTTGTGCTTCTCGCGATCGATCGTCACGGTGACGCAGTTCGACAGGGCCGGGATGTAGAGGAGCTTGGTCTTGGGGCTGAAGGAGCTCGGCCAGTAGTTGTTGCCGCCCGCCTGCGACGGGCAGACCTTCTTGGGCGGCTCATTCGGGTTCAGGTTGCCGACGCCCGCATAGGTCTGGATGTCCTTGCCGGGATCATAGTCGAGCGGCTTGCCGGTCTTCTGATCGATGCCCTTGGTCCAGTTCACTTCCATGTAGGGCTTCGCCATCACCATCGCGCCGTTGGCGCGTTCCATGGTGTAGAGAAAGCCGTTGCGCGCCGAATGCGTGATCAGCTTGCGCTGCTGGCCGCCGACAGTGCCGTCGATCAGAATGTGGGTCCCGACCTCGTCGTAGTCCCACATGTCGCCCGGCGTGTACTGGAAGAACCAGTTCATATTGCCGGTGTCGGGATCATAGGAGATCGCGCTGTTGGTGTAGAGGTTGTCGCCCGGCCGATAGAAGGGATCGAACATCGGCACCGGATTGCCGGTGCCCCAGATCGTCTGGTTGGTGGCCGGATCATAGGTGCCGGTGACCCAGATGGCGCCGCCGCCGGTCTGCCAGGCGTTGTTGTTGCCCTTCCACGTTTCGTGTCCCGGCTCGCCTGGCCCGGGGATGGTGAACTTGCGCCAAAGGAGCTTGCCGGTCTTGGCGTCAAGCCCGGCCATCCAGTCGCGCACGCCCTGGTCGCCATTGGCGGCCCCAATGATGATCTTGTCCTTGATCGCGAGCGGCGCGGAGGTGAACGTCACGTCCGGCGTATCCGGGAACGACGTCTCCCACACCACTTTGCCGGTGTCTTTGTCAGCGGCGATGATGCGTGCCGGCGAGATGCCGGCACCAGTGATAACCAGATTGCCCCACAGCGCTGCGCCGCGGTTGCGAAGCTGGCGCTCCTGCTTGGGGTCCATGCGCCAGACGATGCGGCCGAGCTGGCCCGAGGTGACGTCGATCTTGTAAAGGACGCCCCATGAATCGGTGGTGTAGAGGAAGCCGTCCTCGACCAGCGGCGTTGCCACCGTGAACTCGTTGCCGGCGCCGCCGCCAAGCGGCACCGCATAGGCAAGCTTCAGTCCCTTCACGTTGCTCTTGTTGATGCGCTCGAGCGGCGAGTAGCGCTGGCCGTCATAGGTGCGGTGGTTCATCAGCCAGTTGTGCGGCTCCTTGTCGGCGTTGACGAGCCGCTCGGGCGTCACGTCGGCTGCGAGCGTTGGTGCGATCATCGCGGTGCCGGCGGCGAGCGCGAGCAACGCTGCGGATATCCTTGTCATTGTCGCCTCCCTCAAGTCGTTGATTGTCGACGTTGCGATTGACAGGTCAAAGTCCGAACACGAACAGTATGGTGGCGTGTCGCTGCTCCTTGAGCTCAGGCGTGTTGACGAGCCTGGACTTGCCCGAGTTGCTCGGCCCCGACGCGATCGCCACATATTGCTTGCCGCCGGCTTCGAACGTCATGGGCGGTGCGGTGAAGCCCGAGCCGACATTGATCTTCCACAGCTCCTCCAGCGAGGTGTCGTCATAAGCCGCGATCGTGCCGTCCATCAGCGCGAGGAAGACGAGCCCGCCGCCGGTCGAGAGCGCGCCGCTGTAGTTCGGGTAGTTCAGGCGGATGCTTTTCTTGACCTCGCCGCTCGTTGGGTCGACGGCGGTCAGGTCGCTGGTGTAGCGCTCGGTGATCTTGAACGTGCCGCCCTGCCAGCCTGCTGCCTTGCTATGCTTATTGGTGTCGATCGTGATGTCCTCGCAGTTGCTCAAGGCCGGGATGTAGACGAGCTTGGTCTTGCGGCTGTAGGACGATGGCCAGTAGTTGTTGCCGCCGGCATGGCCCGGGCACACTTCTTGGTCGGCTCGCCGGGATTCTGATTGGCGAGCGTCGAATAAACCTGAATGTCCCGGCCGGGATCGTAGTCGAGCGGCTTGCCGGTCTTCTGGTCGATGCCCTTGGTCCAATTCACGTCCATATAGGGCTTGGCGAGCACCGTCTGTCCGTTCGCGCGCTCCATGGTGTAGAGAAAGCCGTTGCGCGCGGAATGCGTGATCAGCTTGCGCGTCTGGCCGCCGATCGTGCCGTCGATGAGGATGTGGGTGCCGACCTCGTCAAAGTCCCACATGTCGCCGGGCGTGTACTGGAAGAACCAGTTCATCTTGCCGGTGTCGGGATCATATGAGATCGCGCTGTTGGTGAAGAGATTGTCGCCCGGCCGATAGGTCGGGTCGTACATCGGCACCGGGTTGCCGGTGCCCCAGAAAGTCTGGTTGGTGTCGGGATCATAGGTTCCGGTCACCCAGATGGCGCCGCCGCCGGTCTGCCAGGCGTTGTTGTTGCCCTTCCAGGTCTCGCTGCCCGGCTCGCCCGGCGCCGGCACCGTGAACTTCTGCCACAGCCGCTTGCCGGTCGCCGCATCGAGGCCCGCCATCCAGTCGCGAACCCCTTGATCACCGCCGGCGGCGCCCAGGATGATCTTGTCCTTGACCGCGAGCGGCGCCGACGTGAGCGGCGCGTCGGGCGTATCCGCGAATGAGGATTCCCACTCGACCTTCCCGGTTTCCTTGTTGGTCGCGATGATGCGCGGCGGGCCGTCGGCGGTCGTGATAACGAAATTTCCCCAAAGCGCGGCGCCGCGGTTGCGCTGCTGCTTCGCTTGCTTGGGGTCCATGCGCCAGACGATGCGGCCGACGTCGCCTGAGCGTGCGTCGATCTTGTAGAGGACTCCCCAGGAATCGGTGATGTAGAGGAAGCCGTCTTCCGCGAGTGGGGTGGCCTGGACCCACTCATTGCCGGCGCCGCCGCCGAGCGGCACCGCATAGGCGAGCTTGAGACTTTTGACGTTGCCTTTGTTGATGCGCTCGAGCGGCGAGAAGCGCTGGCCGTCATAGGTGCCGTGGTTCATCAGCCAGTTGTGCGGCTCCTTGTCGGCGTTGACGAGCCGCTCGGGAGTGACGTCCGCCGCGAGCGCCGGCCAGCTTACCGCGAATGCACTGCACAAGAGCGCAGTCTTGAGTGCGGACTTGCGCGCAGACTTGCGAATAGCACGAACGTTTTTGCGCATAGCGCTTCCTCCCTTTGGCAGCTCCCTTGTCGTTTCTTGATCGCGTTCGTCAGGTCTGCCGGTTACGGCAGATAGACGCCGCGCGTGTACCAGTGCAGGGCGTCGATGCTCACGACCTTCTCGGTGCCGTCGAACAGCGGCGCGATCTTGCCGCCGCCGGCCTTGTAGGAGAATTCCGTGACGCGGTCGCGCACCGGAACGGTGGCGTTGCGCATGATGTCGAGCCCCTGATCGATCTTGAAGATCTGAAAGAAGCTCGGGTTCACCGAGGAGAAGAACTTCACCTCGTTGCTGGTCTTGCGGGCCGCGGCGCGCTCGTACTTCAGCCGCACCTCCATGCGTTCGCCGCTGGCGGCCGCGAACTCCCAATGCTCTTCGGTCAGCGTCGGCTGGCCGGCGGCAACGCTGGTGGAGCGCGACATGCGATGCGTATTGGCATGCGCATAGACGCCGTGCGGGCCGGGCGCGTCCTTGGGATCGGCGGTGAGCCCGTAGATCAGCATTTGAGCGGCTTCGCTGCTGCCGGCCCGCTTGACTGGAACCGCCAGGTAGACGAGCTGGTTCGATCCCGGCGTGGCGGGACTGCCGTCTGGCTTGGTGATGTCGACGCGGTCGATGAAGATCATCCGGACGTTGCAGTCCTTGGCAGCGCCCGAGGTGGCGATGTTCGGCTCGAAGCCGTCCGGCAGGAACTTGGCGAGCGCGGGGGCAGGCACCACGAAGTCGAGCTGCATGCGCACTTCCGAGCTGTGCTCGACCATGGTCTGGGCGGTGGCCTGTCCGATCAGACCCGCGGTCAGCCCTACTATGGCGCAGCCCGCCAACAACGCCCAAATAGCCCCAAAAGCAGCCTGCGGCTTCATTGCAGTCCTCCCCTTATCGTTAAGCCTTTGAATCTGTTCCGCTGCGAGCGGTCCTCAATCATAATAACATGCTTTCCGGGTTGTGCCGCCACCGCAATGTTGGCTGCAACCGTTGTAGAAACTTCAAATCGGCGGCACCGGGCCAGGGTATGAGTATGCGTGAAGCCGTTACCGCCGGGGCGGTCCCCGCCAGTGTGCCTTCGCGGCCTTGGTCCGCGCGGCGCCCGCGCGCCTATTGGCGCGGTCGCACGCTGCGCAGCCAGCTGCTCAGCCTCTTCATCCTGATCGAGCTCGTGGCCGCCGCGGTCGCGGGCGCCGTCACCATTCTGAACGCACGCACCGCGACCCGGGTCGAGATTGCGGCGTCCATGGAGCTTGCCGAATTGTGGGTGAAGGAGGCGGTCCTGCTGGCCCAGCGCGAAGCGCCGGCCGATCGCTTCCTGGCCGACCTGTCGTCGCAGCTTCGCCGCGTTCGCCACGTCCGCATCGAGGTCCGAGACGCTGCCGGCAGCCTCCTTGATGTCCGGCCCGCCGCGGTCGTGCCCACACCCGGGGGAGCCGAGGCTTCCGCGTGGCTCGTTTCGCTGGTGTCGGCGCCCGCGCCGGCATGGTTTGCTTCGCTGATCGAGCCGCCGACCGAGCGGCGCGTGGTGCCGGTGGTCGTCCAGGGTGTTCGCATCGGGTCCGTCGACGTGGTGAGCGAGCCCAAGGATGAGATCGGCGAGAAATGGGAGACCACGGCGGGGCTGGGTGCCGTGGGGCTGGCCGTCACCCTCACCGTCATCGGCATTCTCTATGTGCTGGTGGGGCGGGTGCTCAAGCCGCTCACCGGTCTCGCGGCCGGTCTCGCCGAGCTCGAGCACAGGCGCTATCGAGTGCGGCTTGATCGGCCACAGCCGGCGGAGTTAGCTATCATCACGGATCGCTTCAATGCGCTGGCGGAAGCGCTGGAAGCGACACGGGCCGAAAATCAAAGCCTCAACCGCCGCCTGATCACGGCGCAGGACGACGAGCGCCGCCGCACGGCCTTTGATCTGCACGATGAGGTTGGCCCAAGCTTGTTCGGGCTCAAGGCCCATGCGGCGTCGATTGCCAATGCGGCCGCCACGCTGCCGGAGGGCGCGGCGGCGGACATGACATCGCGCGTGCGCGATCTGCTTGCGATCATCGATCACCTGCAGGCGATCAATCGTGGCATGCTGAACCGGCTGCGGCCGATGTCGCTCGGCCAGCTGCCGCTGTCGGACGTGCTGTCGGAGCTGGTGAGCGAGCGCGCCCGCGAATACCCGCAGATCCGTTTTACCTTTGCGGCGGAGGCGATCGAGCGCAGCTACGGCGATTCCATCGACCTGACGCTTTATCGCTGCGTGCAGGAGAGCCTGACCAACGCGATCCGTCACGCCGAGGCAACCGGCGTAGACGTCAAGATCGCGGCGGCGAGAAGCGGCGCGACGGCGGAGGCGTCCGTGACCCTGACGGTCCGTGACGACGGCCGTGGCATCGATCCAAAGGCGCCAAAGGGATTGGGTAGCCTCGGCATGCAGGAGCGGGTTGAATGCCTTGGCGGCGACTACGCCATCGAGAGCGAACGAGGCCGAGGTACTTGCCTGCGCGTGGTGATCCCGCTGCGCGCGGCACAGAGTGATGCAGGCAGCGCCGCAGTCCCGAAGATCCCGGCATGAGCAGCGTTCTGATCATCGACGATCATCCGATCGTGCTGCAGGCTTGGCGGCGCATCCTGCAGGACGCTGGTGTCACGGACATCTTCGATGCACGTGACGTGGCGTCTGGATACCGTTTATTTCGGAGGCGCCATCCTGGACTCGTGATTGTCGATCTCTCGATGCAGGGCAAGGGATTGGGCGGCCTGCCGCTGATCAAGCGCATTCGCGCCCATGATGCGCGCACGCGAATCCTTGTGTTCAGCATGCACAGCGACCCGATGATCGCGGCGCGCGCGCTGGAAGCCGGCGCCAACGGCTATGTGCTCAAGGACGCCTCTCCGGACGAGCTGATCAAGGCGTTTGAGAAGGTGCGCTCCGGAGCCCCTTACCTGAGCAGCGACATGGCGATGCAGGTCGCGCTCGTGCGCACCGGGTTGCGCCGCGACCGGCTCGCCGATCTGACCCCGCGCGAGCTTGAGACGCTGACATTGCTGGCCCAGGGCAAGCCCTATGGGCAGATCGCCGACGAGCTCGGGGTCAGCTACAAGACCGTGGTCAACATGTCGTCGCAGCTCAAGCAGAAGCTGGATGCCCGCAATCTGCCGGACTTGATCCGGATCGCGGTGCAAATGCTGTCGGCGACGCCGGCCTGAGACGCGGCCGGCCGGCATTGCCAATACTTCCCGGTTGGCTTTGGCAAAACAGACCGTGACGGCGCGCCCGCGGCCGCCGACAATACGAATCACGGTGGGGTGACCGGCATGGGCGGGGCGCTGGGGCAAAGACGCTCGATCATTCGTGGACTGCTGATTGCGCTCTCGGGCTCGGCGAGCCTCGCAGCGCTCGCGGGCGGCGCTCGCGCGCAGGAGCCGACCGAGTCGACCACGCTGCCGGAGGTCCGCGTTATCGCCACGACGCCTGTTCCGGCGCGCCCGACCCGCCCAACCCGCCCGGCGCCGGCCCCGGCCGGCTTACGAACGCAGGCGCCGCCCCCGGCACCGCCGCGCGAGCCCGGGCTGATCGACCGCGACAAGCTTCCGTCCAATACCCAGACGCTGACGCCACAGGACCTCGATCCGTCCAAGGCGCAGTCCGTTCCGGATGCCCTCATGCGGACCGTTCCGGGCGTCTTCATTGGCGACACTGCGGTCAATCCCTTCCAGCCTGACGTGCAGTACCGCGGCTTCGTGGCGTCGCCGACCGTCGGTACGCCGCAGGGCCTGGCGGTCTATCAGAACGGCGTGCGTATCAACGAAGCCTTCGGCGACACCGTGAACTGGGACTTCATCCCCGAGCGCGCCATCAACCGGCTGGATTTGCATCCTTCCAATCCGATTTTCGGGCTGAATGCGATCGGCGGCGCGATCTCGCTCGAGATGAAGAACGGCTTCACCTATACGGGCCGCGAGATCGAGGCGATCGTCGGCTCCTATGGGCGGCGCGCGGTGGGCGCGCAGGTTGGCGCGGAGAAGGACAACGTCGCCTTCTATGCCGCGGCGGACGCGCTCAACGACAACGGCTGGCGTCAGCGCTCGGGGTCCGAGCTGCGCCGCATCTACGCCGATGTCGGCGTGCGCGGCGATGGTGCCGAGTTTCATCTCAACTTCACCGGCGCCTCGAACCGTTTCGGCGCGCTGGCATCGACGCCGATCGAGATGCTCAACCGCAGCTGGAGCGCGATCTACACCTCGCCGCAGACCTACAAGAACCAGCTCGCCTTCCTCAACGCGACCGGCAGCTATCGGCTAAGCGACACCTGGACGGTCAAAGGCAACGCTTACATCCGCAGCTTCCGGCAGCAGCATGTCGACGGCAATGTCAGCGACGTGGAGCCGTGCAATCCATTGGGCCCTAACAATGGCTTCCTTTGCTTCGGTGACGACAGCACGCTGTTGTTTGGCCAGAACGGCCAAGTGCAGGCGAGCATTCTTGGCGGCGCCATCGCGGGCTCCATCGACCGCACCCGGACGGTGGCGCAGACGGTCGGTGGCACATTGCAGGCGGCCAGCAGCGACAAGCTGTTCGGGCGCGACAATCAATTCGTCATTGGCGCCAGCCTTGATCACGGCAACGTGCAGTTCAATGCGGCAAGCGAGCTCGGCACCATCGGCAACGACCTGTTCATTACCGGAACGGGCGTCATCATCGCGCAGCCAGTCGCGCCGGTCGATCTCAAGACCCGCAACACCTACTACGGCTTCTATGCAACCGACACGATTGATCTGACCTCAAGGCTTTCGGTGACGGCGGGCGGGCGCTTCAACCTGGCCCAGATCCGGCTCGAGGATCAGCTCGGCGTCGAGCTTAACGGCAGCCATCAGTTCTCGCGCTTCAATCCGGTAATCGGCGCGACCTACAAGATCACACCGAATGCGACCGTCTATGCCGGCTATTCCGAGGCTAATCGCGCGCCGACAGCGGCCGAGCTCGCATGCTCCGATCCGCTGCGGCCGTGCCTGCTCGACAATTTCCTGGTCTCGGATCCGCCGTTGAAGCAGGTCGTCGCCCGCACCTACGAGGCCGGCATTCGCGGTCAGTTCGTGCCCGGCAGGAATGATCGCTTCAGCTGGAGCTTCGGTGTGTTCACCAGCGATTCCGCCGACGACATCATCCGGGTCGCGAGCGCGATCGCGGGCCGCGGCTTCTTCCAGAACGGCGGCACCACTCGCCGGCAGGGCATTGAGGCCGCCGCCAATTATCGCTCGGAGCGCTGGACTGTGTTTGCGACCTACAGCCTGGTCGATGCCACCTTCCGGGACACGCTGACGCTGTCGTCGCCGCACAATCCGCTTGCCGAGGCCGGGCTGATCACGGTTCTGCCCGGCAATCGCATGCCGGGTGTCCCACGCCATCGTTTCAAGGCGGGCGTCGACTACACGGTACAGGATGGCTGGACGGTCGGCGCCGATCTCGTCGCCGTCAGCGGCCAATTCCTGGTCGGCGACGAATCCAATCTCAATCCGATGTTGCCGGGCTATTGGGTCGCCAACCTGCATTCGACCTATCGGGTGTCGAAAGAGGTCGAGCTGTTCGGCACGGTGCGCAACCTATTGGATAGGCGCTACTACACGTCCGGCACATTCTTTGAGACCGACGCCATCCCGTTCCTGGGACTCAGCGATCCACGCACGGTCAGTCCTGGCGCGCCGCGCGCCTTCTATGCGGGCCTGCGCGGGAAGTTCTAGCAGACGACGTTTTGAGCAAGTGACTTGACGTCCTGCCCATGCCGCCGGACCTTGGGCTCTTGAGCAATGGCAAGGAGCCCCTTCGCATGAGCCGTCAGGACTTCAGGTCGTTTGTTCCGGAGCCGGGCAAGTCGCGAATCTCCGGTCCCACGGCGCGGGCGCATACGCAGGCACGGCTGAAGTCGCCGCGGGCCCAGGAGCTGTTCGGGACCTGGGCAAAGCTCGCCGCTGAGCCATTCAAGGGCATCACGACGGACGGCAATGTGCGATCGGGCCTGTTCTCGCCCGAGCCGGCTGATGCGCCGACCGCCGCCATGGTCGAGGCCGCGTCCGCGCTGCTCGGGCGCCTGACCAGCGCGCAGCGTTCCGGCATGTGCTTCCCGGTCGATTCGCGCGTGTGGCAGCAGTGGCAGAACACCGAGAACTATGTCGAGGACTACGGGCTGCGGCTCGACGAGACCACCGAGGACGTGCGCGAGGCGGTCATGGGCGTGCTGCGCACGAGCCTCAGCCAGAGGGGCTACGAGGTCTCGCGCAACGTGATGCGGCTCAATCGGTTCCTGGGCGATCTCGTCGGCGGCCCGGCGGTGCTCGGTGAATGGAGCTATATCTTCTGTCTCTACGGATCGCCGTCGACCACCGAGCCCTGGGGCTGGCAGCTGTTCGGCCACCATCTTTCGCTCAACTGCCTCGTCATCGGCGGCCACATGGTGCTGACCCCGACGTTCATGGGAGCGGAGCCTGCTTTCGCCGATACCGGCCCTTTCGCGGACATCCGCCTGTTCGAGGACGAGGAGCGGCTTGGCTTGTCGCTGATGCGCTCATTGTCGGAAGGACAGCAGCGCAGCGCGGTCGTGGCGCACGCGATGATGGGCGGCGACCTGCCGCCCGGCCGCTGGCACTTCGCCGACCATCTCCATCTCGGCGGCGCGCATCAGGACAACCGGATCGTTCCGCTCGAGGGCTTGCGCGCGAGCGAGATGACAGCGCTGCAGCGGCGCAACCTGCTCGATCTGGTGGCCGCCTATATCGCGCCGCTGCCGTCCGGGCCCTACGCGGCGCGCATGAGCGAGATCGAGCGCCACCTCGCCGAGACGCATTTCTGCTGGATCGGTGGCTTCGACGAGGTCAGTCCATTCTACTATCGCATCCAGAGCCCGGTCACGTTCATCGAGTTTGACCATCACTCAGGCGTGTTTCTCACCAATCCCGAGCCGGCAAAATTCCACGTGCACACGATCGTGCGCACGCCCAACGGCAACGACTACGGGGTCGATGTCCTGCGGCAGCACTACGCGCACGCACACAAAACGCCTGGCTCGTAGGGTGGGCAAAGGCGGTGGCACGGCTATCATAACGAGTGACAGACTCTCGTACGCCGTGCCCACCGGAGACCGGTGCGGCTCGCATTGATGCTGTTGGTGGGCACGGCGCACGCTGCCGTGGAGAAACGCCGCGCCAGCGCCTTTGCCCAGCCTACAACGCCACTACACCGCAATGGCTAATCCAGATAGCTGCGCTTGCCGGTCTGGATCAGCTCGTAGAGCGCGCGGATTTCGCCCGCGAGCCGGTTGTAGTTGCGCCAATCTTTGTATTGCGGGAACGTCAAGGTCTTGATCGCGTCGTCCACGCTCACGCCCTTGGCCACTGCGTCTTTCACGGTCGCGTATTCGTCCGCCAGCATGGCGGCGAGCTCCTTGACGTCGGCCCGGGTGGCGACGTCGCCGTGCGCGGGCAGGATGCGGTCGACGTCCATGGTGGCGACCTGCTCCAGGAGCTTGACCCAGCTGTCGACCGACGGCGTGAACGCCATATTGGGCATGCTGCGCTTGCCGAACGCCCCCGGCGTGAACAGCGCGCGCGCGTGCGGAAACGCCACGAACGTGTCGCCCGCCTGCTGGCCAGGGCCGAGATACATCAGCCGGACCTCGCGGCCGCCAAGCTTGATGGTCATGGCGTTGTCGAACGTCACGTCGGGCAGGACGAGCTTCACCTCGTTCGGGTCGAGGCCCTGGTTCTTGAAGCCATCGATGCGCCGCGCCATTTCCTTGGGCTGCACGTGCTGCATGATGCGCGCGGTTTCGGCCTGTGCCACGAAAGTGGCGCCGGTGGCCTTGAACGGCGCGTTGCCGAAATGGTGGTCGCCATGGAAATGACTGTTGATCACCCATTTGATCGGCTTGTCGGTCACCTTGCGGATCATGTCGAGCAGCGCCTGGCCGTGGCGCGGGTGGGTGCGGGTGTCGATCACCAGCACGCCCTCGTCGGTCACCATGAACACCGCGTTGGAGCCCGCGAACTCGTAGAAAAAGTAGAGATCGCTGGTGATCTGCTTAAGCTCGGCCGGCGGTGCCGCACGGCCTTGGGCATTCGCCTGCGCCGGCGCGAGCGCAACGGCAGTGGCCAGAGCGAGGCCAACGAGAAATTGGCGCCGGAGCGCATGGCTTATGGCGGACAATCCGCCGGTTATTGCCGAGAGTGCTATCGTCGCCATGGAGCGTCTCCTGCTCGAGCCTGAAGGACCATGGCCGACATCATAGCGGTCGATCGCCGATCTCGGAAGCGGTGGCAAGGCGCATGGCGCCTTCCTGGCAGCCGGCATCCCAGGCAATATTGAAATAGATCAATGACGGATTTTCGCGGTATTTCCTATCTTGAGCAAGTTCACACCGCCGGCGGGGCGGAGAGTGCAAGGAGCACGTCGCATGCGCACGGCGGTGATGGCCGCGATCTGGCTCTGCCTGGGCTTGGCCCCGCCAGCGGGGGCGGAGGGGATGTTTGTCGTCACGCCCGCGACAGTGCCGGACCAGAAGGCGGTCTTCGCCACCGTTGAGAGCCGGCGCGTCGTTCCGGCCCGCGCACGGATCAGCGGAACCGTCGCCGAGCTTGCCGTCAAGGAAGGCGACAAGGTCGAGCTGGAGCAGGTCGTGGCGACCGTCGGCGACGAAAAGCTTGCCCTGCAGCTCAAATCCCTCGATGCCCAGATCGCCGGCCTCGAGGCGCAGCTCGCGCAGGCGCAGATCGATCTGACCCGGGCCGAGGACCTGTTTGGCCGCGGCGCCATTGCGCGGGCCCGCCTGGACGAGGTGCGGACCGCCTTCAACGTTGCCAACAATGCGATGCGTGCGCGAGTGGCCGAGCGCGACGTCATCAGGCAACAGCTGGCCGAGGGCCGGGTGCTGGCGCCTACCGCCGGACGCGTCCTCAAGGTGCCGCTGACGACCGGTGCTGTGATTTTGGCGGGTGAACCCGTCGCCAGCATCGCGGAGCGGGATTTTGTCCTGCGGTTGCGCGTCCCGGAGCGGCATGCGCGCTTTCTCAAGGCGGGCGACACCGTCCGCGTGGATGCGGCGGAACTGGGTTCGTCCGAGCCGCGGTTCGGAACCATTCGGCTGGTCTATCCGCAGATCGAGGACGGGCGCGTTGTCGCCGACGCGGTCGTGGAGGGGCTCGGCGACTACTTCGTCAGCGGACGCGTCCGCGTGTGGATATCGGCAGGCGACCGCATCGCCTTCGTGGTGCCGGGAAGCTTCCTGACGACGCGCTTCGGCGTCGACTACGTGCGGATTCGGCGTGCCGGCATGGCTGACGTCGAGGCCCCGGTGCAGCGCGGCCGCGACTTGCCGCGCCCGGACCTTCCCGACGGCATCGAAATCCTGTCCGGCCTGAGCGCCGGCGACCAGCTGGTCAAGCCGTGAATCTTGGTCTGTCCGGTCGGCTCACGCAGGCGACGATCCGTTCGCCGCTCACGCCTTTGTTCCTGCTCGCGGCCTTGGCGGTGGGCCTGCTGGCGCTGCTGATCATTCCGCGCGAGGAGGAGCCGCAGATCAGCGTGCCCATGGTCGACATCACGGTGCGCGCAGACGGGCTCAAGGCGCCGGACGCCGTTGAGCTGGTAACCAAGCCGCTGGAGGCGATCGTCAAGGGAATCGACGGGGTCGAGCACACTTACAGCCAGACCCAGGACGACCGGGTCATGGTCACCGCGCGCTTCCTGGTCGGAACCAAGGCCGAGGATGCGATCCTGCGCGTTCATGAGAAGATCCGCGCCAACTACGATCGGATTCCGGTCGGCATCCCGGAGCCCCTCATCGTCGGGCGCGGCATCAATGATGTGGCGGTCGTCGTTCTGACCTTGTCGCCGACACCGGACGCGGCGTCGCGTTGGACCGAGAAGGATCTCTACGAAGTCGCCGACAAGCTGCGCGCCGAGCTGTTGAAGGTCGACGATGTGGGCTTGAGCTACATTTCCGGCGGGCATCCGCAGCAGATCCGAGTGGAGCCCGATCCCGAGAAGCTCGCGCTCTATGGCGTGACCCTGCAGCAGCTGGTCGCCAAGGTACGCGACGCCAACCGCTCATTTCAAGCCGGCCAGGTTCGCGATGCGGGCGTGACGCGAACCGTCGCCGCTGGACAGACGCTCGCGGGCGTTCCTGACATTGGCTTGCTGCTCGTGACCACGCGTGACAATCGGCCGGTCTACGTGCGCGATGTCGCCAAGGTCGTCATCGGTCCGAGCCCGCAGGAGCATCGCGTCTGGAATCTGGCGCCGCAGCCCGATCGATCATGGACCACCACGCCTGCGGTCAGTCTGGCGCTCGCCAAGCGGGCCGGCGCCAATGCCGTGGTGGTGGCCGAAGCGCTGCGCGCGCGCATCGAGACGCTGCGCGAGCGTCTGGTTCCCGCCGACCTCACCGTCGCGGTGACTCGCGACTACGGCGAGACCGCGAACGAGAAGGCGAACGAGCTTTTGTTTCACCTCGCGCTTGCAACTCTCTCAATCGTTGTGCTGATCGCCTTCGCCATCGGCTGGCGGGAAGCGGCGGTCACGCTCGTCGTGATTCCGACCACAATCCTGCTCACGCTCTTTGCCGCCAAGGTGATGGGCTACACGATCAACCGGGTCAGCCTGTTCGCGCTTATTTTTTCCATCGGCATTCTGGTCGATGACGCGATTGTGGTGGTCGAGAACATCGCCCGCCATTGGGCCATGAACCACGGACGGTCGCGTCTTGTGGCTGCGATCGAGGCGGTGGCCGAGGTTGGCAATCCAACCATGGTGGCGACGCTGACGGTGGTGGTGGCGTTGCTGCCCATGCTGTTCGTGTCCGGCCTGATGGGGCCCTACATGGCGCCGATCCCGGCCAACGCGTCGGCCGCCATGCTGTTCTCGTTTTTCGTTGCCGTGATCATCGCGCCTTGGCTGCTGCTGCGGCTGGCACCGCGAACTGCGGGCGGTGCCGGCGCCCATAGCGACGAAGGATGGCTTGGGCGCCTCTATCGGCGCATTGCGAGGCCGGTGATCCGGACCCGACGGTCGGCATGGACTTTCCTGCTGGCGGTGGGCGTTGCCACGCTGTTGGTGATGCTCCTGTTCGTTGCCAAGGCGGTGACGGTGAAGCTCCTGCCGTTCGACAACAAGTCGGAGATTGCGGTTGTCGTCGACCTGCGGGAAGGCGCGAGCCTGGAAGATACCGAGCGCCTGCTGCTCGCTGCCGCCGAGATCGCGCGGCAACTGCCCGAGGTGCGGTCAATTCAGGCCTATGCCGGAACGCCGGCGCCGTTCAACTTCAACGGACTCGTTCGGCATTATTACTCGCGCGAGGCGCCTGAGCTCGGCGAGCTGCAGGTGAACCTGGCGCCGCGCGGCGACCGCAATCGCGCCAGTCATGCCATCGCGCTTGAGCTGCGCGAGCGCTTGAAGGCGCTCACGCCGCCAGCCGGCACCGTTGTCAAGGTCGTCGAGGTTCCGCCCGGCCCTCCGGTCCTGGCGACGCTGCTGGCCGAGATCTACGGACCGGACTCGACCACGCGCCGTGCCGTCGTCGCCGAGGTGAAGAAGATCTTCGCCTCCGTTCCCTTCATCGTCGATATCGACGACTCGATCGGAGAGCCGCGGCCGCGTCTGCGCCTCTCGATCGATCAGGACCGCCTGGAATTCTTCGGCGTCGAGCAGAAGGACGTCTACGATACGCTGCAGATGCTCTTGGGCGGTGTTCCGATCGGCTATTCTCATCGTGGGGAAGACCGCAACCCGATCGAGATATCGGTGCGACTGCCGAAAAGCGACCTCGCCTGGACCGAGGCGCTGGCCGCAACGCCGATTCCCGCCAATACGCTTCCCGGCAACAAAGCGGTCGTGGAGCTCGGCGAGGTCGTTCGGGCGACGCGGGAGGCCGGGTCGCCGGTCATCTTCCGCCGCGACGGGCGTTTCGCCGACATGGTCATGGCCGAGCTTGCCGGTGCTTTCGAGGCGCCGATCTACGGCATGCTCGAAGTGGCGAAGCGGGTGGATGCTCACGATTGGGGGACGCTTCCGAAGCCGGCGATTCGCTACTACGGCCAGCCCGGCGACGAGTCGAAACCCGCGCTGCTGTGGGACGGCGAATGGGAGATCACCTATGTGACGTTCCGCGACATGGGGGCCGCTTTCGCGGTGGCGATCCTCGGCATCTACATTCTGGTGGTCGCGCAATTCGGCAGCTTCCGGCTGCCGCTGGTCATTCTCACGCCGATACCGCTGACGCTGATCGGCATCCTCACTGGTCATTGGCTGTTCGGCGCGCCGTTCACCGCAACCTCGATGATCGGTTTCATTGCGCTTGCCGGCATCATCGTGCGCAACTCGATCCTGCTCGTCGATTTCATCCGCCACGGTGCCGGGGAGGGCCGCAGCCTGCGCGACATCCTGCTGGAAGCGGGGGCGGTGCGCTTCAAGCCCATCCTGCTGACCGCGCTTGCCGCCATGATCGGCGCGGCCACCATCATGCTCGACCCAATCTTCCAGGGGCTCGCCATCTCGCTCCTGTTCGGCTTGGCATCGTCGACGCTGCTGACTGTCCTCGTCATCCCTGCGATCTACATCGTGCTGCGCGACGACGGCCGGCCTCTCGGCTCCCCGCCATCCCAACCGGGCCTCGACGACCTCGCCACATCCGAAGTACGACAACCTTGACCGCGGCGACCGGGCACGCGAATCTCGGGCGCCTCGATTGGTAGGATTGGCCCGAATGCATAATCGGCGGACATGGCTGATCACGATGAGTGCGCTGGTGCTTGGCACATTGGCAGCGCTTGCTGCCGAGGTTGACGACTTTCTGGCGGGCACTACCCGATCCTGCGTTCGCTGCGATCTGTCCGGACGCGACCTGCAGTCGCGCAACTTTGCCCGGACGCGGCTCGATCAGGCCAATCTCAAGGATTCGAACCTGTCGGCCGCATCGCTGTTCCGGGCGAGCCTGCTGCGGGCTGACCTGTCAGGAGCGAAGCTCGTCGGCGCCAATCTCAATGTCGTCGACGCCAAGTGGGCGAACTTCGCGGGGGCGAACCTCGAGGAGGCACTGCTGTTCGAGGCCGATCTCGGCAGCGCCGATCTTGCCGGCGCCAATCTCAAGGGTGCCAAACTTGGCCGCGCCCGCCTCAACCAGGCCAATCTGGTCGGTGCCAAGCTGCCCGCCGCCGATCTCCGCGGAGCGCGGCTCGCCGGCGCCAAGCTTGTCGGTGCGGATCTGCGCGCCGCCGCGCTGCACAGCCAGAACCTGCGGGAGCTCGATCTGCGCGGCGTCGACTTTACCATGAGCGATATGCCCGAGGTGGATCTGCGCGGCGCCGATCTGCGCGACGCGCAGCTCGCCGGCGTGGACCTCTTCGGGGCCAACCTCAACTCGGCCGATCTGCGCGGTGCCAATTTCGAAGGCGCCAACCTGACCAATGCGATCCTGACCGACGCGCGCCTCGAGGGCGCCAAGTTCGACGGCGCCATCATGCCGGACGGCCGCCGGCGGGAGTGAGGCGTTCAGCGCCTCAACGCCGGATCGAACAGCTCGAACCGCGTCCAGCTTTCGAACTGGCCCTGCGTAAACTCACCGGTTGCCGGATCGATGTCGCTTTGGCCAGGCTTGCGCAGGAAACGCGCCTCGACCATCAAGTGACGTTCCGCAGTGACTTTCTCGCAGCGCTGCTTGAGGAAGACGCCACCAACCGGTGTTTCGCCCGGCGCTGGCGGAATGTCGGTGCAGGTCCAGCCCGCCGGTTCATAGCGGTTGATGATCGCAAGGCGCAGCAGATGTGCCACCCGGCGCGCGCCGGGGTCGCCGCGCGGATCGCTCACGAACCTGATGCCGCGCAGGATGCCACCGCCGTCAAACAGCACCGAGAGGATGACCGGATGCCCGGCGACGCGCGTGCCCATGCGGCCGAGCGTCACCGGATCGTCGATAGCCCTGCCGACATATTCGCTCGTGTCGTCGAAACGGACATAGACCTCGTGCAGGCCGTTCTCTTCGGGCCGGCACTTGCCGAACTCCGACCAGTCGAGCAGCCGCTGGCGCGGCGGGCCGCCGTTGCTGCCGCAGGCGAACTCGCCGTAGCCGTCCGTGCTCATCGATTTGGCGTTGAGGCCGAGCCGCAGGCGGCGGATCTCGCCCTGCTCCTCGCGCGGCTGCGCGAGCGCGGGCAGGCTGGCCAGCATGAGCGCGAACGCCACGCCGGCGCGACGAAACCATCGCGCCGGGAAGTTATTGGGTCGCGCGCTACTCACAGCCCGAACACGAACAGCATCGACGCCGTCGAGGTGTTCTTGAGCTCGGGCATGGTCGAGAGCACGACGGCCGGCTGCCTCGATCCGACCAGCACGGCCACGTACTGCTTGCCGTTGACCGAATAGGTGACCGGCGGCGCATTGATGCCGGTGCCGAGGTTCACGCTCCAGACCTCCTGCATGGTCTTGGCGTCATAGGCCGAGAACGTGCCGTCGAGATGC
>Ga0209797_10000108_pt1 | contig 36800 bp, 35 predicted proteins | sample DOMMetBare3Fresh_2_FD_187472 | JGI IMG/M metagenome (GOLD analysis project Ga0209797, IMG submission 187472) | Wetland sediment microbial communities from St. Louis River estuary, USA, under dissolved organic matter induced mercury methylation -... | ecosystem: Environmental > Aquatic >... | reverse complement strand
CGATAGGTGAACTCGCAAAACACACGCGCGGGCGCGCCCTCTTGGGCCTCGGATTTTTGCCGCGCTTCTTCCAGCGCGCCCTGGAGTTGGCGTTCCAGCACCGCGTTGCGCGCCAGCCCGAAGAGGTACTTCACGTCATGGAGTTCGCACCAGCGCAAGATCTCATCGCGGCAAAAACCCGAGTCGCCGCGCAAAATGATTTTCACTTGCGGAAACTTCCGTCGCAGCGCCGCCACGATTTTGGCGACCTTGTCCACCGCGCCAGAGGCCGCGTCGCGATCGCTGGTGCGCAGCCAGGCCAGGACTGGCCAGTCGCCGCAAAAAACATAGAGCGGCAGATAACAATAATCGCCGTAATAGGCGTGGAAGAAACGGCCCTCTTGCTGGCCGTGAATCGGATCGTCCGTCGCGTCCAGGTCCAGCACCACGCGCGTCGTGTCGCGCGCCCGCGAGCGCACAAACTCGGCGATGAAAAAATCCTCCAGCGCCGCCGCGTCGGCGACGATTTTTTTGTAACGCGCGGCGGCGCTGGCGTCGTTGACGGCGCTCGCGACCAGAGCCCTGGGGCGAAGGACCACGCTCGTCTTTCTGCTCGGGCTGATTGGCGCCGCGATGTTTCTCGGCGATTCGATGATCACGCCGGCGATATCGGTGCTGTCGGCGGTTGAAGGTCTCAATCTGGCGACGCCCGCCTTCGAGCACTTCGTGGTCCCGCTCACCATCGTGATCCTGACGCTGCTGTTCGTGGTGCAGCGTCGCGGCACCGCGCGGGTGGCGAGCTTCTTCGGTCCGGTCATGGCGATCTGGTTTGTCGTTCTTGCCCTCACCGGCCTGTTGCATATCAGCGACGACCCGGGCGTGCTGCTTGCGATCAATCCGTATTATGCGGTGTCGTTTGTCCTAGGCCACGGCACGATCGGGCTGGTCACCCTTGGCGCCGTCTTTCTGGCGGTGACCGGCGGAGAGGCGCTGTATGCCGACCTCGGCCACTTCGGCCGCAAGCCGATCCAGATCGCGTGGATGGCGTTTGTGCTGCCGGCGCTTGTCATCAACTATTTCGGACAGGGCGCGCTGGTGCTCGCCAACCCCGCCGCGATCGAGAACCCGTTCTATCGGCTTGTTCCAGACTCTCTGCTGCTGCCTACGATCGTCCTGGCGACCGCCGCGACCGTGATTGCAAGCCAAGCCGTCATCACCGGAGCCTATTCGCTGGTCGGGCAGGCCATCCAGCTCGGCATGCTGCCGCGGGTCGCCATCATGCACACCTCCGCGTCACAGGCGGGCCAGATCTACATCCCGCGCGTCAATATGGTTCTGTTCATCGGTGTGCTCCTGCTGGTCGGGCTGTTCCGGTCGTCGAGCCATCTCGCGTCGGCGTATGGGATTGCCGTGACCACAACGATGGTGGTTGACGGCTCGCTGGCGTTCATCGTGGTGTGGAAGCTGTGGAAGTTCAAGTTCTGGCAGGCGGCGCTGATGGTGGTGCCGTTGGTGATCGTCGACTCCACGTTCTTTACGGCCAACCTGCTCAAGCTGGTGGAAGGGGGCTGGGTTCCGTTGTTGTTCGGCGCCACGATGGTGCTGCTGATGCTGACGTGGCGGCGCGGCACCAGCCTTCTTGCTCAGAAGACCCGCCGGATCGAGGTGCCGCTCGACACCTTGATCCGCAGCCTGGAGAAGAGCCCGCCGCACATCGTGCCGGGCACCGCGGTGTTTCTGACCAGCGAGCCTGATTACGCGCCGACCGCGCTCCTGCACAACCTCAAGCACAACAAGGTGCTGCACGAGCACAACGTCATCCTGACCGTAGTCACCACCGACACCCCGCGCGTCAGCGAAGACGAGCGGGTGACGATGACGACGGTGTCGCCGCATTTCGGCCGTGTGGCGCTCAAGTTCGGCTACATGGAGCAGCCGAACGTGCCCAAGGCGCTGGCCGTGGCGCGCAAGCATGGCTGGACGTTCGACATCATGTCGACGTCGTTTTTCCTGTCTCGCCGGGCGCTCAAGCCGGCGGCTCATTCCGGCATGCCGCCCTGGCAGGATCATCTGTTCATCGGCATGACCAAGACCGCGAGCGATGCCACCGACTTCTTCCATATCCCGACCGGGCGGGTGGTTGAGATCGGCACGCAAGTCACGGTCTGAGGTATTGCCATCTAAATATTTGATACAAATGAACTATTAGCTGGCCAGCGACGCCCCAGGGCCCGGCCTGCGCATGGCAGCAGGGTCCCCTTAACATGACGCGACTGCTCCGGCGGGGTTTATAAGCCCGCCGCGCTCGCCATATTGCAGCGCAACAAAGGAGCAGGCTTCGCCTGATGAGGCCATGACCCACAGTAGAACCGCGCGTGTCGAAGACATTCCGGCGCTCGCCGGCCCAGGTGCAAGGCATTCCAAGGCAGCTTTTTGGCCGCTCGCCCTCGGCAGCATCGGTGTCGTGTACGGCGACATCGGGACGAGCCCGCTCTACGCCTTGCACGAATCATTGATCGCCGCGGCCGGTCCGGGCAATGCCGCCAGCGAGCCGGTCATTCTCGGCATCCTCTCCCTCATCGTCTGGGCACTGATCGTCGTCGTGACGATCAAATACATCTTTGTGCTCCTTCGAGCGGATAACGACGGCGAAGGCGGCACGCTTGCTTTGATGGCTTTGGCGCAGCGCGCGTTGGGACGCGCCGGCTTTGTCATTGTCCTGCTTGGCGTCATCAGCGGCGCATTGTTCTATGGCGATGCCATCATTACGCCGGCGCTGTCGGTCCTCTCCGCCATCGAGGGCTTGAAGGTGGTCACGCCGGCCTTCGAGCCCTATGTCGTGCCGGTGACGGTGGCGATCCTGATCGCGCTGTTCGCCGTTCAGTCGCGCGGCACAGCCAAGGTCGCCACCTTTTTTGGACCCATCACGCTGCTGTGGTTCGTCGCAATCGCGGTTGCGGGCTTGTGGCACATTGCGCGGAATCCGGCCGTGCTCGCGGCATTCAATCCGATCCACGGCGTGGGCTTTCTCCTGAATCATGGGATGATTGGTCTTTTGACGCTTGGTGCGGTCTTTCTCGTGGTCACCGGTGCGGAGGCGCTATATGCCGACCTGGGGCACTTCGGTCGGGGCCCGATCCGCTTCGCGTGGCTGACCTTGGTATTGCCGGCGCTGACCATCAACTATCTCGGTCAGGGCGCCTTGGTGTTGGCCGATCCGAAGGCGATCGAGAGCCCGTTCTTCTTGCTGTTTCCCGAATGGGCGCTGCTTCCGATGGTGGGGCTTGCCACCGCCGCCACCGTCATCGCGAGCCAGGCTGTCATCACCGGGGCTTACTCGCTGACCCAGCAAGCCATACAGCTTGGCCTGATACCCCGTCTTGAGATTCGGCATACCTCGGAGGAAACGTTTGGGCAGATCTACATGCCGCGCGTCAACTTTCTGCTGCTGATCGGTGTTCTCGCTCTCGTACTGCAGTTCCGCTCGTCCAGTGCGCTCGCCTCGGCCTACGGGATTGCGGTGACGGGCACCATGGTGGTCACCACCATGATGGCGTTTGTGGTGATCTGGAAGGTATGGCGCTGGTCGGCGCTCGCGGCTGCGGCCCTGGTCGTGCCGTTCCTGCTCGTCGATATGACCTTTCTCGGTGCAAATCTGCTCAAGATCGTGGACGGCGGCTGGGTGCCGCTTGCGCTCGCCGGCGCCATCATGATGGCGATGTATACGTGGCTGCGTGGCAGTCGCCTTCTTTACGAGAAGACGCAGCGCGAAGAAATGCCGCTCGAACGGCTCGTCGCCGCGCTCGAAAAAAATCCGCCGCAACGGGTCCCGGGCACCGCGGTCTTCCTGACCAGCGACCCGACCAGCGCACCCAAAGCGCTGATGCATAGCCTCAAGCACTACAAGGTGCTGCACGAGAAGAATGTCATCCTGACGGTTGAGACGGCGCCGACACCGCGAGTCGATCTGGCCGAGCGTGTGCGAATTCTGCCGGCCGGCGAATCGTTCCAGCGGATCGTTCTGCGGTTCGGCTTTATGGAGACGCCGAATATACCAAAGGCGCTCGCCATGGCGCGGACCATGGGCTTTTCATTCGACATCATGTCGACCTCCTTCTTCCTCTCTCGGCGGTCGCTCAAGCCAGCCGCGAAGTCGGATATGCCGCGCTGGCAGGATCGACTGTTCATTTCGCTGGCGCGCACCGCCAATGATGCGACCAGCTATTTCCGCATTCCGACCGGGCGTGTGGTGGAAATTGGCGCGCAAGTGACTGTTTGAAACTCGGTCGCCGATCAACCTCGGCCCGTAGAGTGCTTCAGGGGCGGACCTCGATCGGGGCTGCGCTCGGGGTGTTTCGATGCCTCTGCCCGGCAGTCGCGTCTTGAGGCAGACCTTGTGCGCTGGAGGGCGAGGGAACGGCCGGGCCGCGATCAAGCGGCTTTTGGGTCGAGGCTCAGGCCGTCTACCGGGAGCCCCTCAATGAGCGGTTGGTGTGAGCGGCGGCATCGTGTCTCCAGGTTTTGCTTGATTCTCTTGCCGCTCCGCGCGACTTGTTGGCGCTGACAGCGCCAGGGAGGCGACCATGACCGACCAGCAGGGCGGCGACGCCCACGTCCAGAACCTCACCCCGGAGGACGTCGCGCGCGGGCTGACCGAGGGCCGCATGCTCCTCGTCGATGTCCGCGAGCAAAATGAAATCGCCATCGAGCGCTATCCGGACGCCGTGGTGGTGCCGCTGTCGAGCTTCGATCCGGCAGCCATTCCTGATCCGCAGGGTCGCCAGGTGGTCTTTGCCTGTCGCTCGGGACGGCGCTCGGTGACCGCATCGCTCGCCGCGCAGGAGCGTGGCTATCCCTATGCGGCGCATCTCGCCGGCGGCATCCTGGCCTGGAAGGCTGCCGGCTTGCCGACCGAGACGTGACACACGCGGCATATTTTCCGGTGGACAACCGGTTTCCACTGGTCCTGTTCTTGCACCGATTGCGGTGCTCGCCAAGGAACATCCCATGCGCCGTGCGCTGATCGCGATTTGCCTTATCGTCCTGGGCTCGTTGTGTCTGCTCCCCGATCCGGCGGCGGCCGAAGCGAGGCGGCGGACCGTCAATGTCTACAACTGGTCCGACTACATCGATCCCGCGGTGATCGAGGAGTTCACCAGGACGACCGGCATTGCGGTGCGCTACGACACCTTCGATTCCAACGACGTGCTCGAAGCCAAGCTGCTGGCGGGCCGCTCCGGCTACGACGTGGTGGCGCCGACCGCCTATTTCCTCGAGCGGCAGATCAAGGCCGGAATCTTCGCGCGACTCGACAAGGCCAAGCTGCCGAACCTTGTCCATATGTGGCCCGAGATCACGCAGCGGCTCGCGCAATACGATCCGGGCAACGTCTACGGTGTCAACTACATGTGGGGCACGACCGGCATCGGCTACAACCTCAAGAAATCACGCGAGCTATTAGGCGGCGACGGCCGGATCGACAGCTGGGACGTGGTGTTCAAGCCGGACCAGCTCGCCAAGTTCAAGGACTGCGGCGTGCACATGCTCGATGCGTCCGACGATATTCTATCGGCGGCGCTGCACTATCTCGGTCTCGACCCCAACACCAAGCGCGAGGCTGACTACCAGAAGGCCGCAGACTTGTTGACACAAGTGAGGCCGTCGGTGCGCAAGTTCCATTCGTCGGAATATCTGAGCGCGCTCGCGACTGGAGAGATCTGTTTCGTGGTCGGGTTCTCGGGCGACATCAAGCAGGCGCAGAAGCGCGCGGCGGAAGCCAAGCGCGGCGTCGAGATCTCCTACGCGATCCCGAAGGAAGGCGCGCAGCTGTGGTTCGACAACCTCGCCATTCCGCGCGATGCCCGCAACCTCGCCGAGGCGCATGAGTTCATCAACTTCCTGCAGAAGCCCGAAGTGGCGGCGAAGAACTCCAACTTCATCGCCTACGCCAACGGCAACCTGGCGAGCCAGAAGTTCATCAACAAGGACGTCTTGGAGGATCGCACCATCTATCCCGACGAGGCCACCATGGGCCGCCTCTATACCATGAAGGCGCACGACGCGGCGACGACCCGGCTGATGAACCGGCTGTGGACCCGGATCAAGACCGGTAGATAGCGAATAGGGGAATAGTATTCTTGCTTCTGTTCCCTACTCGCTATTCGCTAATCTCTATTCGCTAATCTCTATTCGCTATTCAGGCGTCGGGCCGCCGTCCTGGGGCGGACCTTCGAATAGTCGTTCTCGACCTGCGCCTTCGAGATGTCGTGTGCGGCCTGTAAGTTGAGCCAGAAGCGCGGATCGGTGCGGAAATAACGGGCGAGGCGGATCGCGGTATCCGCGCTGACGTCGCGCTCGCCGCGCATGATCTCGGTAATGCGGTTCCCCGGCACGCCGAGCTCCTTCGCCAGCGCGCGTGCGGAGAGACCGAGGGGAACGAGAAACTCCTCGCGAAGCACCTCGCCCGGGTGGGTGCGAATGCGTGCCATGCAGCTTCTCCTAATGGTAGTCCACGATTTCGACACCCTCGGGACCTTCTGATGTCCAGCGGAAGCAGACGCGCCATTGCCGGTTGATCCGGATACTGAATTGGCCCTTGCGATCGCCCTTGAGCGCTTCAAGCTGATTGCCGGGCGGCGAACGCAGCTCGTCAAGCCGCACCGCCGCATCCAGCATATCAAGCTTACGCGCCGCCACGGCCTGGAAAGCCCGCCACCGCGGCGGGCAGACACCATCGCGGAAGAACCGCTCGGTCGCCCGGTCAGCGAAGCTCCGGATCATGCCATAATATGCGGGACGTAACACATACCAGTCAAGCTCCTATCCCGCCGTCGATGAATAACGGCTTCACCGCCAGCGCCGGTGCAGCCAGAGCCACTGCTCCGGATGCTCGCGCACCCAGCCTTCGATCACCGTTGTGATTGCCTGCATGGTGCGCTGGATGTCGACCTCGCCCTGGGCATCGCGCGGCAGGTCGAGCGGCTCGGTCACCTCGCTCCAGAAGTGATTGCCGTCGGGCAGTCGCACGGTGCGGATGCCGCGCACCAGACAATTGGTGTGGCGGGCAAGCTGCGCGATCAGCGGGTTGGCCTTGCAGGTGCGGCCGAAGAAGGTGACGTCGACGCCGCGGAACTCGTGCTGATCGACCAGCATGGCGACGTTGCTGCCGCGCTGGAGCGCGTTCGCCAGGCGGATCGGAGCGTCGAAGCCCGAGGGGACGAGCGTGCCCATGCAGCCCGCGCGCATCGCCACCACGGCGTCCGCGACCGCGCGTACGCTGGGCGGACGAAACAGGACGGTCGCCTCGATGCCGAGACGCGCAGACGTGAGCGCGGGCAGCTCCCAGTTCGCGAGATGTGCCGCGAAGGCGGCCGTCGGGCGCGTTGCCCGCCGGATGTCCTCGATCCGCTTGAAATCGGTCGGGTCGCAGACCACGTCGGCCGGGCCGGGTTGGTTCGGATCGATGATCCTGATCCGATCGAGATGGGCGAATTCCGCGGCGACGCGCCCGAGATTGTCCCACACTCCGCCGAGAATCTGCTCGATCTCGGCCGCCGACTTCTCGGGAAACGCCGCCACGAGATTGGCGCGACCGACCTTGTGTTTTGGCAACCAGGGGCCGACCGTGCGCATGAACGCGCCGGCCGCATTGGCGAAGCGGACACGGTCGCCGCGCCGGATCGCGCGCAGCAGGGTGACCGCGATCCAGCCGACGATCGGATCGACAGCCTTCTTGAAGCCGCGTCTGGCGACCAGCGCGAGGCGTATGAGGCGGGGGTTCATCGGCCTGTCGTTTTAGAACGTGACCACGATCTTGCCGAACACCTGGCGGCTCTCCAATCGCGCCAGGCCGCGCTCGAACTCGGCGAGCGGCACCTCGGTGTCGATCACGGGCAACATGCCGGCGGCCATCTTGGCCAGGCTCTCGTGAATGTTGCGCATGGAGGCGCCGAAGGAGCCGATGATGCGATACTGCTGCTGAAAGAGCTGCATCAGGTTGAGCGTCGTCGATGGGCCCGACGTCGCCCCGCAGGTGACGAGCCGGCCGCCGCGCCGCAGGCACAACAGCGAGCCGTTAAAGGTGTCCGCGCCGACATGCTCGAACACGACGTCGACGCCCTTCTTGGCGGTGAGCTTGCGCACCGCGCCTTCGAAGCGGTCGGTGCGATAGTTGATGACGTGATCGGCGCCCAGCGCCTTCGCCTTCTCGGCCTTGGCGTCGTCGCCCACGGTGGTGATGACGGTCGCGCCGATCGCCTTCGCCATCAGGATCGCGGCAGTGCCGATGCCGGAGCCGCCGGCATGCACCAGGACGCTCTCGCCCGGCTCGAGCCTGGCATTGTCGAACAGCATGTGCTGCACGGTCGCAAACGCGATCGGCGCGCAGGCGGCGTCGCGGTGGGACACGCCTTGGGGAACCGGGATCACGAGCCGCGCCGGCAGGTTGAGGAGATCGCGGGCGAAGCCGTCGACATGGAAGCCCATGACGCCGCCGACGTTCTCACACAGGTTGTCGCGGCCGTCGCGGCAGGCCTTGCAGGCGCCGCAGGTGAGCGCGCCATACATCACCACGTGATCGCCGGGCTTGAACGCGCTGACGTCCGCGCCGACGGCCGCGATCTCGCCGGCGGCTTCGGCACCGACGACCAGCGGCAGCTTGCGCTTGGCAAAGGCCATGCCGCGCCAGCCCCAGACGTCGATATGGTTGAGCGCGACCGCCTTGACGCGAATCTGCACCTCGCCAACGCTAGGCGCGGGCGGCGGCGCCACGTCGACGCAGTCGAGCTTGCGGTCGGCAAGGAGGGTAAGTGCCCGCATGCGCCCCGTCACGCCGGTTCCCGGCCGAGCACCAGCGAGACGTTCTGGCCGCCGAAACCGAAGGAGTTGGAGAGCGCGTGGCGCACCTTGCCGTCGCGCGCCACGTTGGGGACGACGTCGAGTGGAATTGCTGGGTCGGGGACTTCGTAGTTGATGGTCGGCGGCAGCCGCTGGTGTTCAATCGTCAGCAGCGAGAAGACCGCCTCGACCGCGCCGGCAGCCGACAGCGTGTGGCCGATCATCGACTTGTTCGAGGAGATCGGGACCACCTTGGCGCGCTCGCCGAAGACTGTCGACACGCCAAGATACTCCATCTTGTCATTCTCGGATGTGCCGGTGCCATGCGGATTGATGTAGTCGATATCGTCCGGTGTGAGGCCGGCGTCGGCGATGGCGTTGCGGATGCAGCCGATGATCGGCTTGCCGTCGGGGCTCGAACGGGTGCGGTGGAACGAGTCGGCCATCTCGCCGCAGCCCTTGATCACGCCGAGAATCCTGGCGCCGCGGGCCTTGGCGTGATCGAGGCTCTCGAGCACGAGCGCGGCGGCGCCTTCCGCCATGACGAAGCCGTCGCGGTTCTTGGAAAACGGCTTGGCTGCGGCCGCGGGCACCTCGTTCGAGGTCGAAAGCGCCGACAGCAATGAGAAGCGGATCAGGGCTTCCGGATTGACTGAGCCGTCGGTCCCGACACAGAGCGCCACGTCGGTTTCGCCGCGCCGGATTGCCTCGACGCCGAGCTGGATTGCCGTCGCGCCGGACGCGCAGGCGGTCGAGAGCGAGACCGGCGAGCCCTTGGTGCCGAAGCGGTCGGCGAGGTGCTCGGCAACCGATCCGAACAGGCAGCGCTCATGAAACGAGCGAAAGCGGCCCGAGGTGGTGGCGCGCAAGAGGTCATCGTAGGTGATGGTATCGTTGCTGCGCAGGTCAGCGGCGACCGCTTCGCGATGCGGCCACTCCACCTCGACCGGAGCAACTGCCAGAAACAGCGGGCCCGGGAAATCACCCTTGGTGCCGATCGATGCCTGCGAGATCGCTTCTTCCGCCACCATGTCGGCGAGCCGCTCTGCGAGCGTGGTCGAGCAGAACGGCTCGACCGGGATAAAGTCGACGGTGCCGGCGATGGTGGTGCGCAGCGCGTCGGTTGGGAACCGGCTGATCCGGCGGATGCCGGACTGGCCGGCGGTCAGCTTGCGCCAGTTGTCGCCAATGCCGGTACCCAGCGAAGTGACGACACCAATTCCGGTGACGGCAACCGGACCTCCATTGCGCGAGGATGCCATGACCATACTCCTTCACCGCACCGGTTCGACGAGCGCGGGTTCGATTAGCGCCATGCCTTCGCCGCGCCAATGGCCGACTGCGGTGACCACGATCTGGTCAACGGAGCCTGCCGCCTCTCGCTCTACTCCAGACTTATCGCCGGGCGGAAACAATCTTTCGTGTCCCAGCGCCAGCGTTGCAAGCGCTATGTTCATCGCAAATTGCGGCTCAAACCCATGGCCGAGATAGGTTCCGGTTGCGCGCACCGGAACATCGGGCAACGTGGCGAGCCACGCGCGCTCCGCCGACGTGGCGGGCTCGGCGCCGGATGCGCCCGAGATCACGGCGGCGCGGCCGGGTGACAGTCCGAGCTCCGACCACATCCGTGCGAGCGCGGCCGTCGTTGCGCCGCCCTGCCGATTGCTCCGGCCCGACCGCACAGCGGAGAGCCGCGCCAGCGGCTTGGCATTGCGCGCGATGGCGTGCTCGCGCGACTCGAGCACCAGAAACGCCCCGAGCGAGCCGAGCGCAAAGCCGCCGCCGCGCGCGGCGCGCTCCCAGACCGGGGCGAAGCTGTCCCGTAGCGCGTGCCCGCCGAACGCATAGAGCAGCAGCAAGTCATGCCGCTCGCCGTTGTGGGCGCCGCCGACGAGCGCGATGTCGCTCTGGCCCGCCTGGATGCGCGCATGCGCGATCCGGACCGCGTCGACGCCGGCCGCTTCCTCGCCCATGAAGGTCCGCGAGGAGCCGGTCACGCCATGAACGATCGAAATGTTGCCGGCCAATAGATTCGAGAGCTGCGCCAGGAACAGCGTCGGGCGCAGGTCGCTCATCAGCCGCTCATTGAGGAAGGCGCCCGGATTCTCCGCCCTCGGCAGCCCGGTCAGAACCGCCGCATCGACTGCCTCGTCGCGCTCCCCGCCACCGGCGGCGACGATCATGTCCATGTGAGCCAGCAGCTCGGCGTTGCCCTTGGCCCCGGCGCTGTCGAGTGCAAGCCCCGCCGCATAGGTGCCGATGCGCTGCCAGGGCTCCATCTGGCGCTGATCGCCCTTCTTCGGGATCTGCTTGTCGAACTCGATCGGCGCCAGCGGATGGACGATGTAGGGCGCGAAGGCCTCCATCTCCGGGCGCGGCGGGGGCTCGTTGAGGCGCTGCCAGTGCGCCTCTTGCCCTTCGCCGAGGCAGGAGACGATGCCGATGCCGGTAATCCAGGTCTCTCGGGTCAAGCTCTCCCGCGGCGTGTCAGCCATGGTTCAGCGTCTCCATCGGGAACGCGATGGCGGCTGCAACCTCCTCCATGCTGGCGCGGAACGCGGGGTTCGGAAAATCGACAACCCGGAAGGTGATCTCGGTATTGCAGACGCGCTTACCATCGACTTGGATCTCAGCCCTGGTCATGGCGAAGCCGGAGCCCTCATGCAACAGCTCGGCCTTCGCAGTCAGCGATTGTCCTGGCGTCACGAACGAGCGCAGCTTCGCCTCCTTGAAGGCCGCAAGAAACGGCATGCGCGTGAATCCGTTGAGGCCAATGATCATCCAGCCCGACGCCTGCGCCATGACTTCGAGCAACAGCACGCCCGGCATCAGTGGGTAGCCGGGGAAATGACCTTCGAACACCGTAGATTGCGTTGGAACAATCGCCTCCGCTTGGATGGTTCGCCCGACGGGGTCGAATTCCAAGATGCGATCGATGAGGCGGAAGTACTCAAGGCGCATGCCGATATGATTGTTACGCCCGCTTGGCCGCGACGAGCTCGTCGATGCGGGTGCACAAGTTCTGCAACACGAAGTACTGCTCCGTAGTCGCCTTGCCCTCGTTCACCTCCTGCGTCCACTGTTCGAGTGGCATCTTGATTCCGAAGGTCTTGTCGATCGCAAAGGCGATGTCGAGGAAATCGAGGCTGTCGATCCCAAGATCGTTGATGGCGTGGCTCTCCGGCTTGATCGTGTCGCGCGGAATATCGCACGTCTCAGTAATGATATTGACCACCGTATCGAACGTCGATGCCATTGGTAAGCCCTTGATCGCCAACGCTTTTACAAGCGCGTCATGCCCACCGGGAGCCGTGTAGCACGCCCCCCTGGGCCCGCCCGATCCGCCGTTGAGGTCGGCTGCCCGTATAGCGAACGGGGCGGGCGAGTTCAATGCCGCGTAGCCGCTTAACCGGCTGGTTCGTCCTTATAATCGTGCGTGGCCAGGCGCCCGCCGGCGGCCTGCGCGACCAGCCGGGGATTGGGCAGGACCACGTCGCGGGCAAGCCCGAGCAGGGCGAAGAGGCGGATCGTCAGATAGGTGGTGTCGATCTCCCACCAGCGATGGCCGTGCCTGGCCGAACGTGGATCGGCGTGGTGATTGTTGTGCCAGCCTTCACCGTTGCTGATCAGCCCAACAAAGACGTTGTTGCGGCTGTCCTCGTCGGTCGCGTAGTTGCGGTAGCCCCACAGATGCGCGACGGAGTTTACCGCCCAGGTCTGATGCCAGACCGCGACGGTGCGCACGAAGACGCCCCAGACCAGGAGGCTGAGGCCGAACTGAACGGCGTCCATCGTGCTCCCACCCAGCAGCAGCGAAGTCGCAAAACCGCCGAGGAAGAACACTGCCCAGGATATCAGGATGATCCACAGCTGCCACAGGTTGCGCTCGAGCCGCTTGTAGAAAGGGTCGCGCAAGATATCGCGGGCGTAGCGCTCGTAGATTCCAAGCCGATCGAGCTCGCGGTTTTCGACCACGATCCAGCCCATATGGCCCCAGATGAAATTGACCAGTGGGCTGTGCGGATCGGGCTGCTCGTCGGCATGCTGATGGTGGCGGCGGTGGATCGCGACCCAGCGCGCCGGGGTGTCCTGCAGGGAGCAAAAACCCAGGATGGCGAGCGTGTGCTCGAACCATTTCGGGCAGCGGAAGCCGCGGTGGGCGAGCAGGCGATGATAACAAAGGTTAATGCCGAGGACGCCGAAGACATAGTCGCCGACAATGGCAAGGATCACGCCGGTCCAGCTGAAAAACCACGGCGACAACGCCAGCAGCGCGAGCAGATGATAGCTGACCAGGAATATGGCGGGAAACCAGACGATGTGGCGTAGATTCACAGCCGCGGGCAACGGCAACCGCTTTGAGCGGGGCGCACTGGTCCGCACGCCGACAGACTCGCTGGTCAAGGTCGTGGCCTCTCGAACGACGCTTTGGTTCCCCAGGTTCAGCCGCACTATCGGTCCGATCCCGGCGCGATGTCAACGCGACGGCATAACCGGACGCGTCAGCCCCCGTTACCAAGGCGCGCGGCCCATGACATAATCGCCGGATCGGTCGCAGCCGCAGTGCTGGCCGTATCTGTAATTCGACTATGTCACAACAGTTGGGAGGATATCATGATGTTTCGAGTGTTGGCCGCGGCCGGCGTGGCGACCGTCCTTGCCGCTTCAAGCGCCGCAAACGCACAGGTGCTGATGCAGCGGGAACTTTCGGCGCGCATGGCGCTGACGATCGCGGAGACGGCGTGGACTGAATGTGGGGCGCGGGTGTCAGTCGCGGTGGTCGATCGCGCGGGTCGGATGAAAGCCTTTATCCAGGGCGACGGGGCCTCGCCGCACAATCTCGAGCTGGCCGAACGCAAGGCCTATACGGCGCGAACGTTTGGGCGGACCTCGATCGAGTGGGCGCAGCGCACCGAGACCCAGACTCAGGGCCAGCGCAGCCTTGCCAAGGTGATTCCGCTGCAGGGTGGCGTTCCGATCAAGGTCGGCGACGAAACGATTGGCGGTGTCGGCCTCAGCGGCGCCCCGAACGGCGGCCCGCAGGAAGAGGCGTGCGGAAAGTCCGGCATCGCCAAGGTGGCGGATCAGTTGAAGTAGCATTGTATCCGCAGCTTTTATCGTGACACGTGTGATGGCTGCCGCCCACCCGGGCGGCAGCCATGCAACCAAAACGGTCTCAATCTAGGGAGGACTTCACCATGTCGATGCGTACTGGTCTGGCTATTGGGGTCATGGCGACCTGCATGCTTCCGGGGCTTGTGCACGCCCAGGGCGTGCAGTCGCAGAAGGACATCACTTGGGCTCTGGGCCTCGAGATTGCCCAGGCGGCGATCGCGGAATGCGCGAAGCGCAACGTTGCAATCTCGGTTGCCGTCGTCGATCGCGCCGGCCGCATGCGCGTTTTCATCGCGTCCGACAATCCGAGCCCGCACAGCTTGGAGCTCGCCCGCCGCAAGGCCTACACGGCCCGCACCTTCCGCCGCTCGACGCTGGAGTGGCGCGACAGCACCGATCCCAGCAAGGAGAATGCAGGCCAGCGGCAGTTGGCCGAGGTCATTCCACTCGGCGGCGGCTATCCGATCAACGTCGGCAACGACACCATCGGCGGGGTCGGCGTGAGCGGCAACAACCAGGCTGGCGATGAAGCCTGCGCTAAGGCCGGTGTCGATAAGGTCGCCGACCAGCTCAAATAATTTGACAGGGTGATGCGCGTGTCCGGATCGAGGTTGACCTCGTTTGGACACGCGTGCTGCTCACCTGCGTCTCAAATGATTTTTCCTCTGATCCACGCGGTCGCGATCTCGGTTGCGATCACGATCGCGAAGATCACGAACAGGACGAGGCCGGCCTGATCCCAGTAAAGATTGGACATCGCCGTATCGAGCGCCATCCCCAGTCCGCCGCCGCCGACGAGACCGAGCACGGCCGATTCACGCACGTTGATGTCCCAGCGGAAGGTTACGATTGCCAGAAACGCGGGCTTCACCTGCGGCCAGTAGCCCTTGAGCAGGATGGCGAGCGGCGAGGCGCCGGCGGCGATCAGCGCCTCGATCGGTCCGGGCTTTGCCTCCTCGATCGCCTCCGACAGAAACTTGCCGGTGAACCCGATCGAGTGCACCGCGATCGCAAGTGTGCCAGCGAGCGCGCCTGGACCGAACACCGCCACGAAGAACAAGGCCCAGATCATGGTGTGGACCGAGCGGGTGGCGACGAGGATGAAACGTCCGATGCCGTTGAGCACCACCGAGCGCGTGATGTTGCGCGCGACCAGGAGGGCGACGAGGCTTGCGATCGCGACCGCGAGGAGGGTGCCGAGCGTCGCCGTGTGCAGCGTCTCCAGCAATGCCGCGTGGACGACCTTCGGATACCAGGCCCAGTCGATCGGCCACATCCGGGCAAACAGGTCGGCGGTCTGCTGGGGGGCGTCGTAGAGGAACTCCGGAATGATCTCGACGCTGCGCATCGACCAGACGATTGCGATGAGCGCCATCAGGTAGAATGCCGAGCGCATGATGCGCTGGGTCAATGAGAAGCGGTGCCATTGACGGGGGCCGGTTGCGGGTGATGCGGCTGTCATTGGAACAGCCTCCGCATGAAGCCCGAGACGATTTCGCCCACCATGACCACGCCGATGATCGCCAGCACGATTGTGAGCACAAAATCGTAGTCGAAGCGCTGGAACGCCGTGAACAAGGTCGCGCCGATGCCGCCGCCGCCGACGAGCCCGACCAGCGCCGAATTGCGCAGGTTGGAATCGAGCTGGTAGGCGGAAAAACCGATGAACCGCGCCATCACCTGGGGCAGCACGGCCATGATCACGACTGCCAGGAAGGAGGCGCCGGTCGCCCGCACGGCCTCGACCTGTTTCATCGACATTTCCTCGACCGCCTCGGCCACGAGCTTGGAGAGAAATCCAAGCGAGGCGACGATCAGCGCGAGCATTCCGGCAAGCGCCCCGAAACCGACCGCCTTGACGAACAGAATGGCCACGATGACGGGATGGAAGGTGCGGAACGCGACGATCAGGCTGCGCGAGGCCCAGGCCAGCGGCAGTGGCGCCAGGTTGCGGGCGGCGGCGAGCCCCAGCGGGAGCGCCAGCAGCACGCCGACGGCGGTCGCGATGATCGCGATCTGCAGGCTCTCGGTCATTCCGCTGTAGAGCAGCCCGAGCTTGTCGGCGGCCGTGTTGGGCGGAAACATGCGCGAGAGGAACCGCGCGCCCTGGTCGAGCCCGGTCATGAAGCGCGCCCAGGTCATGTCGAGCACGGTGCTGGCATAAAGGACGTAGAGGACCAGTGCGGCGGACCCGATGCGAACCGGCCAATTCGGCGGGAAGGCGACGCGTTGCGGCCGGGCGGGCAGGGAGGCGTCGCTCATTCCAGCCAGCCCTCGCCGCCATAGATCGCAAGCAGATGAGAGTCCTGAAGCCCCTGCGGCGGCCCATCGAACACGATTTCCCCCTTCGACATGCCGACGATCCGATCGGCATAGCGACGAGCGAGCCCGACATTGTGAATGTTGACGATCGCTGGAATGCTGTTTTCGCCGGCGCGGCGCGCGATCAGCTCCATGATCTCGACCGAGGTCTTGGGATCGAGTGAGGAGGTGGGCTCGTCGGCGAGCAGGAGATCAGGCTCTTGCATCAAGGCGCGCGCGATCCCGACGCGTTGACGCTGGCCGCCCGAGAGCTGGTCGGCGCGTTGGGTGGCGTGGGCGCCGAGCCCGACGGCGTCGAGCAACTGGAATGCACGTTCGACGTCGGCTTCTGGAAACTTGCGCAGCCACGCTCGCCACACCGGGACGTAGCCGAGCCTTCCGCACAGCACGTTCTCGATTACCGAGAGCCGCTCCACCAGGTTATATTCCTGGAAGATCATTCCGATGCGTCGGCGGGCCAGGCGCAGCTCGCGCGCCGAAAGCCGGACCAGGTCCTGGCCGCGAAACAGGATCTCGCCGGACGTGGGCTCGACCAGCCTGTTGATGCAGCGGACCAATGTCGACTTGCCGGTTCCCGACGGGCCGATGATGGCGGTCAGGCCGTGCCCTTCGATCGCCAGCGACACGTCGCGCAGGACAGGCTCGCCTGCGCGATATTCCTTGCACAGATTGCGAATGCGCAGCGACCGATCGCTGGCGCGACCGGTCGCTGATTGGCTACCCGCGATTGAGGCCTCCATGGCGTCCGTTGCCGATCAGGGTGCTTAGCGATCAAGGTCTTGGCGCCGATTTCTGCTGCTCTTGCTGTTTCTTCGCGAGCGCTTCGGCCTCGCGCTTGCCCTCTGCTTCGTAGGCGGCCTTGTTGTAGGGTGTTCCGGATCCTTCCGCGATGTCGCGCACGACCTTCCAGGTCTCCTTGTAGGTGATCGGAACGAAGCGATCGTCGCCGTTGAACTCCTTCTGCATCGAGTCCGGGAACCTGAAGGCGAAGAAGCAATCGGTGATCTTCTTGGCAAGGTCGGGCTTGAGGTCGTATGCGTAGGCAAACGAGGAGGTCGGGAACACCGGGCTCTTGAAGATGATGCGGTAGTCGTCGAGCTTCACCGTTCCGCGCGTCACCATGCGCTCGAACACATCGGAGGCGACGCCGGCCATGTCGTAGTCGCCGGAGAGCACGCCAAGCGCCGACTTGTCATGTCCACCCGACATCAGCGGCCGATAGTCCTCGTTCGGCTTGAGACCTTCGGGTGGATAGAGGACGAGCGGCGCCAGATGGCCCGAGTTCGACGATGGCGCCGTGTGTGCGACACGCTTGCCTTTGAGATCGGATAATTTCTGGTAGGGGCTGCTTTTCTTGACGAGCGAGAGAAGATGATAGCCCTGCGGCCCGTTCTCGGTGCCCTTGGCGGCAAACGGCACCGCGCCGGCGAGGTTGACGGCGAACCCGGTCGGGCCGGTCGAGAAACCGGCGACGTGCAGGCGGCCGGAGCGCATCGCCTCGATTTCCGCGGTGTTGGATTGCACCGGATAGTAGACGATGCGCTTGCCGGTGCATTGCCCCAGGTATTCGGTGAACGGCTTGAACACGTTCTGGTAGACGGCGGGATCCTCGACCGGCGTGTAGGCGAAGACAAGCGTTGCGGGGTCCTTCCACTTGCGCGGATCAGTCGGCGCATCGGCGACGAGATCGTTGTTGTCGTCGCAGTAGAGCGTATCGAGCTGGCCGCGGTTGCGGCACTCCTGCGCCGCGGCGGTGCCGCTCGCCAGCACTGGCAAAGCCAATGCGAGGACGGGTACAAGCCATCGGACAGCGGACGTCATCCTCGTTCTCCCGTTCGCGCACCCTTGGGCGCGCCCATTAACGATTGCGACGATACGCGCCGACACGCGTTCGGGCAAGAAGCGCGGTGTCGTGGCACCACCATGACCTGAGCTCTCATAGGGGTGCGCTACGGTAACGTTATCTGTCAACGTTATCCATCAGCTTTACCGCCCTATTGTCGTCGTATTGCGACTGCACACGCCGTACCTCCCCACACACAACAACCGTCGGCTCGACAACGGATTTCCGTTGTCGAAGAACAATGGGAGTCGGAACTTGAAACTGAAGCTGTCTTTTTTGCTTCTCGCCGCGACTGGAATTCTGGTCGCACCCAGCAGCTCCTCACTCGCAGGACAAAGCGGCATCGCGTCGGTCTATTCCACCAGGGATGGCTTGAAGACGGCCAGCGGTGCCCGAATGAGCGACCACGCCTTGGCGGCGGCGCATCGGACCTTGCCATTCGGAAGCAGGGTGCAAGTGACCAACCGCAGGAACGGGAAATCTGTTGTGGTCACGATCAATGACCGCGGCCCGTTCATTCGTGGACGAATTATCGACCTCACCCCGGCGGCCGCGCGGGCGCTCGGCTTCTCCGGGCTTACGCAGGTCTCGATCGAGACCCGGAGCTGACGGCGCATGGGAGCGTCGTCGCCCGGAAGGCGCTCCCGAGCTCACCATATCGTGCCCGAACACAACCGGCACATCGCACTCAATGCCGCCGATCAACCACGCTCGATCGGCGGCACCTCGATCGGGGAGCAATTGCGGCGCCCGGAGAGATAGCAGTCCTGGTTCTTTCGGATTTCGGCGATCTTGTCGACGAGCCAGACACCCGCGACGATCAATACGACCGTGACCAGAAACCCGAGGACATTCATCGTCATTCGGTGGCGATAATCGTCACCGGTGTCGGCACGCTCGAACTTCGCGAGGTCGGGGACCGGGCCTCGCGGGGGGGCGGCCGAAGGCCAACGCGGCGCGCCGGGTCGCCGGAATGGCACCACGCGGCTCTCGTCGTTGGGGGAGCGATCGGACGTCACGGGGTGATTCCGCGATTGGTCGAATAACCATCTTTTAGCACGGCAGGGGCGTATTGGGGTGGACCAAATATATACATAAAATAAATGTGTTTACGGGCGCCGGCTGGCCTGATGATGAGAAAAATGGCCGATCGGCCCGCCAGGCGGCTTGTCGGGGGCCTTGGAATAAGCGAAGCTTTCCAGGGTCCGGATAACAAGCAAAACAACAAGTAAAACAACAATTCGACTTTGGAGCCGAGGACCAACTTGGGGCGGCCGCCGCGCTGCGCAGATGTGGTAATATCTGCGGGTGGGGGCCGGGGGAAACACTGGGGTTAGAAGGCGCGTGACCCAACTGCTGCCATTCGTGCAGATCGACGATCTCACTTATTCGTGGCTTGCGAAATTTGTGTCGTTGATCGTGCTGCCATTCGCCGACGAGGATTTTGCCATCATCCTCGGAGGCTATATTGTTGTGAACCGGCTGATGCCCGTCGGGCTGGTCGTGATCTGCATCTATGTCGGCATGGTGGCGAGCGACTTCGCGCTCTACGGCATCGGAGTGGCCGCCCGCCGCTCACCCTGGCTGAAACGTCTTGCAGTCAACGATCGGGTCAGGTCATTCGCCGATACGTTGAAGCGCAACGTGTTCGAGGTGGTGGCGCTCTGCCGCGTCGTCCCGGGGCTTGAACTGGTAGCCTTCGTAGCGTGCGGCTGGATCCGGGTGCCGCTCGGCCGCTTCACGCTGGCGAGCCTCATCGTCTCGGCGCTGTATCTTCCGCTCATGTTGTATCTGGTCGTGGTGTTCGGCGACGCCATGGACGATCATGCCGGGCTTTGGACTTGGCCTTTCTTGCTCGCGGCCGTCACGATCATCGGTTTCGTGCGCAATCGCATCTTCAGCTTGGGAACTGCGGTTCCGGCGGCCGCACCGCTCGCGCCGCGCATGCGCTACGCCGATGTGTTCTCCCGCTCGCGACTGGCTGGTCGAGTGAAGGAACGCGCCCGATTGTTCAAGTCGCCTCGATCCGCATCTCATGGGATTCGCCGGTAAGTTCATACGGTCAGACCGAGCACTCGGCGGCACGTTTCAAGACCAACGGTCTCGTTTCAAAACCAACGGTTAAGAGTGTCGGCCCTATAGAGAGGGTTGCCACTTCACGTGCGTGCGAGAGTTCCATGGCTTCGATCGAGCCGCCCAACAGCACCAAGGCCATCGAGCAGGGCGGTCACGACGCGTGGCAGGCGGATGCGCGGTTGCAGCGACCATCGATCGAGATCGATGAAGCGCTGCGCGAGGGCTGGTTCGAATTCTGGTATCAGCCGAAGGTCAACCTCAAGCGCAAATACCTGGCGGGAGCCGAGGCGATCGCGCGTCTGCGACATCCCGCCTGTGGGGTGATGCCGCCCGGAAGCTTCGAGCCGCGCCTTTCGCCGGGGAGCCTCGAGCGCTTGACGGAATACTCGCTGGTCGCCGCGCTGCAGAGCTGGTCGGTTTTTCAGGAAGTGGGATTCAATCTCGCGCTCGCCATCAATGTCCCGGCCAGCGTTCTGGCGACGTTGCCGATCGCTGACTTGGTCGAGCAATACCGACCGAGGTCCGATCGTTGGCCGGGGATTATTCTGGAGGTATCAGAGGACCAGATCGTTCGTGATGCCACGCTCGCGCAGATGATCGCGAACCATTTGCAGATCGGCGGAGTCAAAATCGCGATCGACAATTTCGGGGCCGGCTATTCCTCGTTCTCGAGCTTGCGTGCGCTGCCCTTTGCCGAGCTCAAGATCAGCCATGCCTTGGTGCGCAATTGCGCGACCGACGCCACCAGTGCAGCGATCTGCCAGACCATCATTGATCTCGCGCACCGCTTCGGCAGCGCGGCAGTTGCCGAGGGGATCGAGAGCCAAGTGGACCTGCAGGCGGTCATGGCCATGGGCTGCGATTTCGGCCAAGGCGCACTGATCGCGCCGCCGATGCCGCAGGAGCGTTTCCTTGAGCTGCTGCTCCAGCGTGTCAACGGGCCGGGGCTCAATATTCCGATGGAGCAGGCCGCTGCCACGCCTGCCACCGCACAGCCGGCGCAAACCGCCCCCCAGCCGGCGCAAGCGAAGGATCGCGTCGCTTGGGCTCCTCAGCGGATCGCCGGTTCGACGAACGGCATCGGCGTGCCCTCCGGTATCGGCATTCGGAACACGTCGAGCGTCATCGCCACCATCGCGTAGTAGCCGAGCAGGCCGACGAGCTCGACGGTGCCGGCGTCTTCCAGGAGGGTGTTGACGCTCTTGTAGGTGCGGTCGCTCACCCGCTTGTCGCGATAGAGCTCCTTGATAAACGCATAGATCGCCTGCTCGTCCTTCGGCGCCTTCTTGGGGGCGCGGCCGGCGCGCAGATCGCGGATCGTTTCCGGCTTGACCCCCTGTTTCTCGGCGATCGGAGCATGGGCGACCCATTCGTAGTGCGACTTCCAGTGTTGCGCCGTGACCAGGATCGCGAACTCGGACAGCCGGGGCGCGATGCTGGTTCCGAAGCGGCAATGGGCACCGAGCTTCTGGGCGAGCTCGCCATAGGCGGGGGCGTGCAGATAGCAGTAGAACGGCCCGCTCATCTTGAACTGGCCGCGCGGACCCGAGCGGATCGCGTCGACCAGCTCTTTCTGTGCGGGTGTGAAGCGCTCCTCCGGGATGGCGGGGAGGCGGATTGGCGGCATCGTCTTGGCGGGCTTTGCCTTGGCGGATTTTGTGGGCTTCGTCTTGACGGACTTTGACTTGATAGGTTTTGACTTGGCGGGCATCGGCAGTCCTCGAATGGGCCTGTTGTGGCCGATTTTTAATCCATACACTGTTTAATCTTTACACTGTATTGCACAATCCGGGCGAGCGACACGAGGGGCGACGATTCCGTGGAGACGACCGAGCAACTGGCGCCGCTCTGCTTCGTGCTCATGCCGTTCGGCACCAAGACCGATGCGGCCGGCCGCGTCACCAATTTCGACAAGGTCTACCAGAGCATCATTATGCCGGCCGTCGTTCAGGCGGGGCTCGAGCCGGTGCGCGCGGACGAGGAGAAGATCGGCGGCACGATCCACAAGCCCATGTTCGAGCGCCTGATGCTGTGTCACTACGCGGTCGCCGATATCACGGGCGCCAATCCGAACGTGTTCTACGAGCTTGGCATCCGCCACGCGCTGCGGCCGCGCAGCACCGCGATCATCTTCGTCGAGGGGACGGCCATTCCGTTTGACATCGCGCTCGTGCGCGGGATCGCCTACCGCACCGACGGCAAGGGCGAGCCGATCGACACGGCAGCGCCGATCACGGCGATCCGGGATCTGCTGCGCGAGGCCCGCGACACCGCGCGCGATGACAGCCCGATGTTCCAGCTCATCGACGATCTGCCGCGCTGGGAGATCGATCACACCAAGACCGATGTCTTTCGCAAGAGCGTGGACTACTCGAAGAGGTACAAAGACCGGCTCAGCGCCGCCGTGCGCGAGGGCGCCGAGGCGGTGCAGAAGATCGCGTCCGAGCCGGGCCTGGCTGATCTCGTGGACGTCGAGACCGGCATCGTGGTGGACCTGTTCCTCTCGTTGCGCGACGTCAAGGCCCATGGGGCCATGATCGATCTCTACAATCGCATGCCGGCGCCGCTGCAGCAGGCCAAGATGATGCGCGAGCAATTCGGCTTCGCGCTCAATCGCGAAGGCCGGTTCGATGAGGCCGAGAAAGTGCTCAAGGGCGTGATCGAGCAGTTCGGGCCATCGAGCGAGACCAACGGGCTCTTGGGCCGCATCTACAAGGACCGCTGGGAGATCGCGCGCGAAGGGAAGCGGCCGGAGGCGCGCAGCCTGCTGCGGCGCGCGATCGACACTTATCTCGAAGGGTTCCAGGCCGACTGGCGTGACGCCTATCCGGGCGTCAACGCGGTGTCGCTGATGGAGCTGCAGGACAAGCGCGACGAGCGTCAGGCCCAGTTGCTGCCGGTGGTGCGCTACTCGGCCATGCGCAAGGCCGAGAAGAACCCGGATTACTGGGATCACGCGACCCTGATGGAGCTTGCGGTGCTCAGCCGCGACGACGAGGCCGCGGAGGAGCAATTGTCGGAGGCGTTGGGTCTTGCGCGCGCGGCCTGGGAGCTTGAGTCGACCGCCGCCAGCATCGCCCGGATGCGCCGGGCGCGCTCGGAGCGCGGCGAGGACGTCGCGCTGATCGAGCGGTTGGAGCAGGAGCTGCTGCGGGCCGCGAAGGAGATGGCGCCGCAGCAAAAGACGTCGTAGCGCTGTACGTCAGACTTGCGGAAGTTGCGGCAATTGTTGCTGTGCCCTCTCCCCTCGCGGGAGAGGGCATGCACGGCGTTCCAGCACGGCGTTCCAGCAAAGAGAGATGGGTGAGGGGGAAGGCCGCCCCCTCACCCCGACGTACTTGTTGAACATTCAGAGCTGCCCTCTCCCGCGAGGGGAGAGGGCGCAACAACAAGCGCCGGCTCTTGCGCCGACTACTTGAACAGCAGCGACTTGATGATGATCGGCACCACGTTGGTCACCTCGATGACGCGGCCGATGTCGACGTAGTCGAACTGCTTGAGCTGGACGCCGTCGATCGCGATCACGTTCGCGCCCGGCGCGGTCTCGGTGCGGATGATGCGGCCCAGACTCATGCCGATGTCGCCGTCGATCAGCAGCACGACGGGAAGGCCGGCCGCCAGCGTCTTGGGCAGTGCGGCGCAGAGCCCGGCAGCGAGCGCTGAAAGGCGCGCGTGCGAGGGGTCGCCACTCCAGGGAAAGGCCAGCGCGACCGGGCTCGCCCCTTCCTCGATATCGATCAACGTCATGGCCGCCCGGACCGCGGCGCTGACCGCATCCGGATCGATCGTCTCTGCGAGCGCGATATCGCAGGCGATGACCGGCAGGTTCTGCAGCGGCAGCTCGTCGGGCCTGCTGATCGCAATCGTGTTGCCGCTGGTCTGCACCGAGAACTGCGCGGCCCCGATCACGGTCGCGCGAATGCCTTGCCCGGGGTCCCACACCGGCGGCAGGTCCCGCCGGTGGGCCAGCGCGTGGGCGAGCTCGTGCGCGAGCTCCTCGCCCAGATCGCCGAAGCGGCGGGTCTCGCGCTTGTAGAGATATTCGGCGACGCCGCCCGAGAAGGTCAGCGCATCGATGCCCTTGTTGGCGAGCTGCGCCGGCCACGGATCGGTGACCAGGAGCCGGCGTGCCAGCTCGCCGGGCGCCCGCAGGTCGATCATGCCCATGATCATGCGGACCATGCGGGTGACGATGCGGGCGCGGTCCTCCGGCTTGAGCGGCTGGCCGAGCGTCAGCTCGATGCCGAGGCTCGCCGCCACCTCACGGGCCGGGTCCTCGATGCGGATGAGGCCCTGCTTGGGGTCCTCCACCAGGAGCCGTCCGCCGACCGCGATCGCGACGGTCGCGAGGATGCGCCCCTTCTCGATCAGCGTCAGCTTGGTGGTGCCGCCGCCGATATCGATGTTGAGGAGCGTCGCATTGTGGCCGCGCGAGAGCGCGACCGCGCCCGAGCCGTGCGCGGCGAGCTGGCACTCCATGTGGTGCCCGGCGGAGGCGCAGACGAAGCGGCCGGCTTCCTCGGAGAACAGGTCGGCGATGGCGCGCGCGTTGCGGCGCTTGATCGCCTCGCCGGTCAGGATGACGGCGCCGCTGTCGATATCACCGGGCTCGATGTCGGCATACTGGTAGCAGCCGCCGATGAAGCCCGCGAGTTCGTCGGTGTCGATGGTGAAGTCGGGGAGGTAAGGCGTGAGCAGGATCGGCGACTGCCAGATGATCCTGCGGTTGACCACCACGAAGCGGCTCGACAGCGCGGTGCCGAGCCGCTGCAGATGCACCTGCGCGAACATCAGGTGCGACGTCGATGAGCCGATGTCGATGCCGACCGTCGTCAGCTCCACATTGTCAGCCGTCCAGGCGACCTCGTTGACCTCCTCGCCCGAGGCCATATGCATGTGGTCGAATTCGAGGTCGTGCATCTGGGCGGTCAGGCCGGCGTCTTGCTGTAGGCGCTCTCGTTGATGAATTGGCCCATGCCCGACGTCACGCCGTGCTTGGCCAGCTCCTCGAGATACATGCGGTGGATGCGCGGGTCCTGGTCCTCGTATTCGATCTGGCAGCCGCCGTCCTTCACGGTCACGTCCATGCCCTTGAACACATGCCGCTTGGATTCGGTGAACGGATAGCGCAGGCCCCCGAAGGCGACCGCGAGATAGCGCGCCGGATCGCGCGACGTGTTGAAGTGCTGGTGGAACATCTGGTCGGGCGGCGCGAACACGACGCCGTGCTTCCAGTCGACGCGGACCAGGTCCTTGGCGACGTCGTACCAGAGCAGCGAAAAGCCATGGCCGGTGACCGCGAAGACATGGAAGTCAGGCCCGTGGCGGTGGCCCTTCTTGTAGGTGCCGACCGGCATCTGCGAGGTGTGCGCGTGCATGGTGCCGTCGGCCAGCACGAACATCATGTTCGAGCCGCCGGCGCCGCGCTCGACCCAAGTCTTGAGCTCGAAAGCCGAGAGGTCGGGGATGAAGTTCGTCTCCCACATGTTGCGGCCGGGCCGCACTGGCACGAACTCGCCTTCGCCGCTGAAGTGGTTGGCCACGCCCTGTCGCTCGGGGAACTCGAACGGATTGTCGAAGACGAATTTTTCGTTGTGAAACAGATTGAGCTGCAGGCAGAGATTGTTGACCGAGGCAAGCCGCGCGCGCTCGCGGCCCGAGGTGTTGAAATGCTGGTAGCGGGCATTGAGCGGCAGCGCGAACAGGCTCTTGGGGCCCCATTCGAAGCTGTGCTTGCGGCCGTCGCTCGACTCGACCGTGGTGCTGCCATAGCCGGAGAGGACGTAGACGACCTCCTCGTAGAGGTGCTTCTGCGGCGAGGTCTGCGCGCCGGGCGCCAGGTCAAGCACGAAGATCGAGACGAAGTCGCCGCGGCCTTTGAGGTGCGCGATCGCGCCATCGACGCCGAAGCGCGGCCAGGGCGCCGTCGGAATCGTCAGCAGATCAATGCCAAAGTCCTCGGTGATCGGCGCGCCTTCCTGGTCGCACCAGGCGAGATAAGGGTCGAGCAGCAGCTTGGGATGTTCCGACAGCGGCTTGTTCATGGGGTCACCTCGACAAGGACGGGTTTTGGCATCACACTTAGGTCTCTAAGTGTGAATCATAATCAGTTCCGGGCGGGCTGTCGAGACGCAGCCGCCGGGCGGGGAGAACCGGGTCATGAGCCGTGCCATCGAGCGAGCGCCGCGTGCTGCGGGGCACGCCAATGCGGGCGTTGGTGATGGCGATGCCACGCGCGAGGAGCGGTTCGCTCACCTCGTCAAGCTCGCCGCGCGCGGGCTTGCGCGCGCGCTGCAGATGCGGCTCACGGAGCATGCGGTCTCCTATGGGCATTGGACGTTTCTGCGCATCCTGTGGGAGGCGGAGGGGCTGACGCAGCGCGAATTGAGCGCGCGGGCCGGCGTGATGGAGCCCACCACGTTTTCGGCGCTCAAGGCGATGGCGCAGCGCGGCTACGTGACGCGGCACCGGAACCCGCAGAGCCGCAAGGAGATGCAGGTGTTTCTGACCCCGGCCGGGCGCACCTTGCAGGCCAAGCTGGTGCCGCTCGCGCAGGAGGTCAATGATGTGGCGTTGCGCGGCGTCCGAGCGACCGATATCGCCGCCACGCGTCGCACGCTGCTGGCGTTGATCGAGAACCTCGCGGCCGACGAAATGTCGTCGCTCACGCCGTCGCGTCGGATGCCGTCGACGCGCGAGCTGTCGCAGCTCGCGCGCAGGCCGCGCGCCCAGCGTAGGGCGCGATAGCGGTATGGCGTGTCGCAGGCGCCGCGGTCACGCCTTCGACGCCCCTGCAATCGCCTCCATCAATTGCGCACACGAGGCGCTCTTGTCGAGCGCCATGGCGGCATCGGCAATGCGTTGCCGTGAGCTCGGGCCGAGGCGGTCTGCCGTGATCGCGTTGAACTTGTCGAGCACGGCCTGCGCATCGATGCCCTTGCGCGAGAAGCCCGGCGGATCGAGCACCTCGGCGACATAGCTCTTGCCCTCGGTTGAGGTGGCGCGGATCGCGCACGGGAACGCGCCGGGCGAGCGGCCGTTGAGGCTGCCATCGCACACGACGCCTAGCCGCGCCATGACGGCGCGCACCTTGGGATCGTTCCAACGGTCGTTGTCGAACGAGTGCAGACCGAACTTGCCGTCGATGATAGCGACGGCCGCGAGGAAGTTGAAGCTGTGGTCGGCGGCCTCGCGTGACTGCGGGTCAATGCGGCCCGGATCGTCCTTCTGACGCTGCAGCGAGGGCGTGTCGGCGATCGCGACCGTGATCTCCTTGAGCCGGCCGACGTCGCCGTTGATCTGGCGATGCAGGGCGAGGCCGGCGGCGACGATGCCCTGGCCGGTCGCGAGACACGGGTAGGCCTTGACGTGGCAGCCCATGATGTAGCTGTCGGCCGGCAGCGGCGCGGTGATCGATTCCATCCAGTTGATGCCGGGAAACACCGACTTGAGGCCATGCCGGTTCTCGAACAGGTCGAGCGGGCCGGTCATGCCGTATTTGGCCAGGATCGTCGCCTGCACGCCGTTCTGGGCGACCAGCGCGTTGGCGATGTTCTTGGCACCCGATATGTCGCCGTGGCGCACGGCCAGCGGCGTGATCGCGCGCGCGCCCGAGAGCGCCAGCGCATGCGCGAGCTGCTTGACGTCGAGCCCCATCAGGCGCCCTGCGATGGCCGGAGCGACAAAGCCTGAGACCGTCACCCCGTCCCAGTCGCCGTCGCGGTCCATCAACTCCTTAAAGCGGCCGTAGATCTCATAGCCGAGCGCGATCGAGGCGATGACGTTGCGGCCGGCTGCGCCGCTCACCTCGCCGGCGGCGAGCGCGACCGGGATATTGTCGCTCGGATGGCCGCCGATCTGCCCGCTCTTGGTGTTGACGTAGTCGTTGAGGTCGAGCATGCGAATGAGCGAGCCGTTGACCAGCACTGCATTCGGAGCGCTGGTCTTGGTCGTGCTGCCGAGCACCGTGCATTGCGGCGCGCCGCCCAGCTGGGCGAGCGTCTGCAGCACTGCGTCCGATCCTTCCTCATCGAAGGCGGCAAAGCCGCAGCCGATGGTATCGAGGATCAGGAGCTTCGCCTGGTTGACGGCGGCTGCCGGGATGTCCTCCGCGCGCGGTGCGAGCGTCCATTCGGCGAGCTTCTCGATGGCGCGCGGTCCGTGCGATGCAGGGGCTTTTGCCATGGTGGGTTCCTCCCAAAATCTGATCGTCAGTTCTTGCTGAGCATCGCGCCGGCGCCGCGGCCGGAGAGATAGCTGAACACGGCGTTGCGGGTCTGCCCGGTGCAGGACGGGTAGTTGTGGAAGAACAGCCCGAGGATGTCGCCGGAGGCGAACAGTCCTCGGATCGGCTCGTTGCAGGTATTCACCACGCGCGCCTGGGTGTCGACCTGGATGCCGCCGAAGCTGAAGGTGACGCCGCCGGTGATCGGATAGGCGCGGAACGGTCCCTGGACGATCGGCATCGCCCAATTCGACTTCCTGGGCGTGATGCCGACGGTGCCCTTGCCGTCGAGCTCGCCCGGCATGAACGCGACGTCGGTGCGGCAGGCGGCGTTGAACTGCTCGACGGTCTTGAGGAACGGCTCGGGCTCGATGCCGATCTTCTGCGCGAGCTCGGCGAGTGTCGGGGCTTCGACGTTGGTCGCCGGATAGTCGCGGCCGTGCCGGAACAGGTCGATGCCGGTCTGGTCGTAGATCTGGTAGGCGACGCCGCCCGGCTGCTGCAGCACCAGGCGTCCGGTCTTGGCGTAGGTGTAGGCGTGCTTGGCCTCGCCCTCGTCGTAGAAGCGCTCACCGAGCGCGTTGACGGTGATGCCGAACTGGTAGTCGTAGCGGTTCATGCTGTTGCCGTGGCCGTCCTTCATCGCTGGCGTTTCGACGGCCGGCGCATTGCCGTCGATCGGCGACATGTGTGCGCCCTGCCAGTGGCCGGCCGCCTTGACACCCAGCGTCAGCAGCATGTTGAGCACCTCGCCGGTGTTGTGGCGGCTGCCGCGCACCTTCATCAGGTCGGCGTTCGGCCCGAGATAGCGTGCGCGCATCTCCGGATTGGCCTGGAAGCCGCCGGCGCACACGATGATGGCACGGGCCTCGAGGTCGTATTCGCCGTCGGGCGCCGACACGCGCACCGCCTCGACACCCCGGTCGTTGCCATGGATCACACGGACGCGTGAATCGTAGCGGATCTCGACGCCGTGCTCGTTGAACGCGATACCGCGCAACTGCTCCAGCATGCCGGGCCCGCCGCCGATCGGATGGATGTGATGGCCACCCGGCAGGTAGAGCTTGCCATCGACCTCGGTGACCTTCTCCGGCTCCCACTTGACGCCGATGTCCTTCATCCAATGCACCGCGGAGTTCGAGTGGTCGACCAGGCATTCGGCCAGCACCGGATCGATGCGCCCTTGCGTCACGCGGTTGAGATCGTCGATGAAGTTCGCCCGCGTGTAGGATGGAATCTGCATCCGCCGGTACCGCTCCTCGGGCACCTGGGGCATGAATCCGCGCAGCTCCTCGGGGCCGGAATGCACGAAGCGGAAACCGACGTGGGAGAATTGCGCGTTGCCGCCGGACTCGTGCTTGGGCGCCTTTTCCAGCATGACGACCCTTTCGGCGCCGGATTGCCTGGCCGAGATCGCGGCTTCGAGCGCGGCGCTGCCGCCGCCAATGACAATGACGTCGCAGTTGGTCTTGGAACTCATGTTTGTTGCTCTGTCTTGCGTGCTGGATTGATCAGCGGTTGGTGAAGTCGTCGTAGCTCAATTTGGCCTTGGGATAGGTCAGCGCGCTTTGCGTCATGCCGAAGCTCACGCACATCTCGGCAAAGCGGATGCCGATCGCCTTGGTGTTGAGCACCTGCGCGCCGGTCGCCTTGGCGAGATCGTCGGGGTTGACCACGTAGGGAATGAGCGCGCCGCCCAGCGGCAGGATGATCTCGGCGCGGGTCTCGTCGATGAGCCCGCGAATGAGCTTCGTGGTCATCTCGAAGATCTCGTTCTTCCGCTGCGCGATGTCCTTGCCATAGATGCCGAGCGGACGGATGTCGCTCACGAAGCGGTCGAGCCCGTAGCTGCGCAGGATGCGCCAGGTGTAGGGAACATGGCCCGGGAGCGGCACGGTGATGCCGACGCGGTCGGCGAGCGTGAGCGCCGCGTGCATGGAGGTGCGCAACAGCCCGATCACCGGGATGTTGACCGCCAGCCGTCCGCCGTCGACGCCCGGATCGAAGGTGTTCGAGGAGATCACGGCGTCATAGCCGTTTTCCGCCGCCCAGAAGATCTTGCGCACGATCGCCGGCGTTTCCATCATGTGATGCAGGCCGTTGAGGATGCTCTGCGAGCCGATGGTGTCGTAGAGCTGCGAGCCCTCGTAGTCGTCGGGAAACACGATCTCGACCTTGGTGCCGGGCGAGGCATAGCTGTTGAGCTGCGCCTCGATCCGGGCGGCTTCATAGGCCGCCGACTTGCGCGGGGCTTGATTGAGGAAACAGATTCGCATGGACGCGGGGTTCTCCTGTCGTGATCGGGCGGGAAGTTAGCGAAAGATGTCCTGGTAGATTTTCTGATAGCGCTGGGCGTTGGTGTCGACCTCCTCGGGGCTGAGCACGATCGACTTGTAGCCGCCCTGTTCCGCCTTCATCGTGGGATCCTTGGACGGAACATCGGGATGCATCGGGATGTAGTTGGCCTCGCGAAAGATCTCCTGGCCGGCGCGCGAGTTGATGAAGTCGAGGAACAGCCGTCCGGCGTTGGGGTGCGGGGCTCCTGTGGTGACGCCGGCAACCTGCAGCGTCGTGGTCACCGCGTCGAGCGGGACCCAGCGCACCGGCGCCCCGATGCTGCTGCTGATCGCGACGTGCGCGTTGACCATCTCAAGCCCCATGGCGTACTCGCCGGCGATGACGCGGTCGAGCACAGCGCGCGTAGCGATCGGCAGCGGCGTGATCTCCTGGCGCGCGAGCTTGCGCAGGTAGGCAAGGCCTTGCTCCTCGCCCATGTGGCGCAGCACGGTCGCGATGAATCCCCAGGCGCCGGTCATCGCGTTCGGGTTCCAGACGAACGCGCCCTTCCAGCGTGGGTTGAGCAGGTCCTGATAGTTTTTCGGCGCGGCTTCGGGCGCAACCAGGCGCGTGTTGTGTCCAAGCGACCGGGTCGCCAGGTTAGTGGCGATCCAGCGCCGGCCGGGATCGGCCAGCGTTGGCGGCAGCGTGCGCGCGCTGGCGATGTCGAAGGGCGCCGCGATGTTGTTGTGGGTCAGCGGCGCGACGCCGTCGATCACCGACCACACGTCGGCCTGGACGCGGCTGACTTTCGCCTCGTTCATCAGCCGCACCACCTGCTGGCCGCTGTCGATGCGGATGAACTTGATCTCGATGCCAGGCACCTGGGCCTGGAAGGTGCGGATCAGCGGCCGCACGATCTGGTCGACGATCAGCGTGGTGTACCAGAGCACCTGGCCTTCCTTGCGTGCCGCTTCGACCAGCACGGGATCGGGCCGGTAGGGCTCCGCCGCATGGGCCGGAAGCAGCCCGAGCCAGAGAATGATGCCAAGAAGGACGCGCATGTTTCTCCCGGCCGCTGTCAGCGAAACAAATCGTCATAGATCTTGGCCCAGCGCGTCGTCTCGGTCTCGAGGTTGTCGGGGGTGTAGACGACCGACTGATAGCCGCCCTGCTGCGGCTTGAGCTCGGGGATCCGGGCCTGGACATCCGGGTGCATCGGCACATAGTCGTTGTCGCGGAAGATCTCCTGTCCGGCCTTCGACACCATGAAGTCGATGAACAGCCGGGCGGCGTTGGGGTGGGCCGCTCCTTTGGTCACGCCCGCGACCTGCAGCGTCTCGCTCACCGGATTGAGCGGCACCCATTTGACCGGCGCGCCTTGCGCAGCGCTGATTGCCGCATGCGTGTTGTTCATTTCAAGCCCGATGGCGTATTCGCCCGCGATCACGCGATCGAGCACGGCGCGGATCGCGATCGGCAGTGGTACGACATCCTGCTTGGCGAGCTCGCGCAGATAAGCCATGCCCCGCTCGTCGCCCATGCCCTTGATCACGGTCGAGATGAAGCCCCAGGCGCCGGTCATCGATTTCGGATTCCAGACGATCTTGCCCTTGAAGCGCGGGTTGAGCAGGTCCTGATAGTTGCGCGGCGCGTGCTCCTTCGGAATGAGGTCGGTGTTGTAGGCGGCGGAGCGGACGCCGGTGTTCAAGGCAATCCAGCGCTTGTTGGGGTCCACGAGGCCCGGCGGCAGGCCCTTGGCGCTTGCAACCTCGAATTCCGTCGCCATGCCTCCTCGCAACAGCGCCTGCACGCCGTCGACCATGCACCACATGTCGGATTGCACGCGGCCGGCGCGGGCCTCGTTGGTCATTCGCACGACCAGTGCCAGGCCGTCGGCCCGCACGTATTTGATCTGCACGCCCGGGGCGACGGTCTGGAACACCTTGATCATCGGCCGCAGGATCTGGTCGACGATCTGGGTCGTGTAGAAGACGACCTCGCCTTCCTTCTGGGCGGCCGCAAGCAGCTGTGGGTCAGGCCGGTAGGTATCGGCGAGGCTTGATCCCGCGACGGTGGCCGCGATGGAGAGGCCGAGCGCGAGGGGGCCAAGAAGGCGTAGGCGGCGCATGTCTCCTCCCGGACGGGATGTTTTGTGGACAACTATGCGCCGTTTCCGCCGACGGGTAAATGCGCAAGGCCTCAAGGCCTTGGTTGAAAGCGCCGCCGCGCTCTCCTATAGCGAGGGCGCCCGCCAGTCCCAACCGCCGAGGTATCCATGCAGATTCTGGAAAGCTTCCTGTCCGGCCGCTGGTCGCGCGGGGAGGGCGTTGAGACGACGCTGGTCGATCCGGTCACCGGCGAAGCGCTCGCGACCGCCTCGGCGCGGGGCCTCGATCTCGCGGGCGCGCTGGCGTTCGCACGCCGCGAGGGGCAGGGGGCGCTGCGCGCCATGGGCTATGCGGCGCGCGCCAAGCTCGTGGGTGCGGTCGCCGACGTGCTGGTCGCCAACCGTGCCAAATATGAAAGGATCGCGATCGCCAATTCGGGCAACACCAAAGCCGATGCGGCGATCGACATCGACGGCGGCATCGGCACGTTGAAATACTACGCGCGGCTTGGTGCCTCGCTGGGCGAAGCCCGCGCGCTCCTGGACGAGAAGCCGGTGCGGCTTGCCAAGGCGGAGAACTATCAAGCGATCCACCTCTTGGTGCCGCGGCGCGGCGTGGCCGTGCACATCAATGCGTTTAACTTTCCGAGCTGGGGCCTGTGGGAGAAGGCGGCGGTGGCGCTGATCGCCGGCGTGCCGGTCGTGGCGAAGCCCGCCTCCGCGACCGCGCTCCTGACTTACGAGATGGTGCGCGACGTGATCGCCGCCAATGTGATGCCGACCGGCGCGCTCAATCTTCTGGTCGGCGGTGCCGGCGATCTCTTGGACGCGGTGACGTCCGACGACGTGATTGCGTTCACCGGCTCGGCCGACACCGCCGCGCGCGTGCGCGGCCATGCCAACGTTCTGGCGAAGAACGTCCCGGTCAACATCGAGGCCGACTCGATCAACGCCGCGGTATTGGCGCCCGATGCGGCCAATGGCGGCGCGGCGTTCGACGCCTTCGTGCGCGAGGTGGTGCGCGAGATGACGGTGAAGGCGGGGCAGAAATGCACCGCGATCCGGCGCATCGTGGTGCCGGCCGACCGGGCGGACGCCATTGCGGAGGCGCTCGCCGCCAAGCTCAAGGGCACCAAGGTGGGCGATCCGCGCCAGGAGGATACCCGCATGGGCCCGCTGGTGACGCGCGGCCAGCAGGCCGCCGCTTTCGACGGCATCCGCCGCCTCGCGACGGAAGCAACCATCGTCTGTGGTGGCGCCGAGCCGCCCACGCTCGCGGGCATCGATCGCGACAAGTCGGCCTTCGTCGCCCCGACACTGCTCAAGCTCGCGGACTCCGCTGCCGCGCGCGCCGTGCATGACGTCGAGGTGTTCGGGCCGGCTGCGACTGTCGTGCCCTATCGCGACGAGCAAGAGGCGGCGCGCCTCGTTGCGCGTGGCGGCGGCTCGCTGGTGGCGTCGATCTACGGCGAGGATCACGCCTTCCTCGCCCGGATGGTCAGCGAGATCGGCCCGAGCCACGGTCGGCTGCTGGTGGTTGATCCCGCAATTGCATCCGCGCACACCGGCCACGGCATCGTCATGCCGCAATGCAATCATGGCGGCCCTGGCCGCGCCGGTAACGGCGAGGAGCTTGGCGGGCTCTATGGGCTGCGCTTCTATCACCAGCGCCTCGCCGTGCAGGGCTCGACCGATCTCTTGGCGGGCCTGCAAGCGAGCGCAGCGAATTTGCACTGACGTGCCCATCGCGCCATGACGCTCGAACGACCGCCAAGCTTCCAGTTCGATTGGGCGCACCTGTTCAGCGGCTTTGGCGGCATCTATCTCGCCAACGCCATCGTGGCATTTCTGTTTTCGGCGTCGGCTCCGGTCGCGATCATCCTGACCGCGAGCCAGCAGGGCTCGTTGACCGAGGCCGACATCGCCTCCTGGCTGTTCGGCTGCTTTTTCATCAATGGCGTCATTTCGTTGGTGTTCTGCCTGGTCTATCGCCAGCCGCTGGTGTTCTTCTGGACCATCCCGGGCACGGTGCTGGTCGGTCAGGCGCTCGATCATCTGAGCTTCGCGCAGGCCATCGGTGCCTACCATGCGGCCGGCGCGCTGATGCTGGTTCTCGGATTGAGCGGATGGATCCGCAAATGCATGAGCCGGTTGCCGATGCCGATCGTCATGGCGATGGTGGCCGGTGTGTTCCTGCAATTCGCTCTGAACCTGATCTTCGCGATCCGCGACGACGCCATGATCGCGGCCCCGATGACGGCGGTGTTCCTGCTGCTCTCGGTCGTCGCGCGGCTGGGTCGCATGATTCCACCGGTGATCGGCGCGCTGGCCGTTGGCGCCCTGGCGATCGTGATCCTGGGCGCGTTCGATCTGCGCGAGCCGCTCGTGTTCGGCCTCGCCAGGCCCAATCTCTATCGGCCGGAGTTCTCCTGGGCCGCGATGGTGGAGCTGGTCCTGCCGCTCACCATCACGGTGCTGGCGGCGCAGAACGCACAAGGCTTTGTGGTGCTCGAGGCGGCTGGCCACAAGCCGCCCGTCAACGCAGTCACGGCGGCGTGCGGGCTCGGGTCGCTCATCGCGGCTCTGGTCGGCACGGTGTCGACCTGCCTGACCGGACCGGTGAGCGCCATCATTTCCAGCGCCGGCGATCGGGACAAGCACTACGTGGCCGGCGTGATGGTCGCGCTGTTCGCGCTGCTGTTTGGAATCTTCGCCCCGCTGGTGACGCGGCTCATGCTGGCGACACCCAAGGCGTTCATTGCGACGCTCGCGGGCCTCGCCCTGCTGCGGGTCCTGGAGCGCGCCTTCGCGGTCTCGTTCAAAGGCGGCTTCACGCTCGGCGCGACGGTCTGCTTCCTGGTGACGGTGGCGAATGTCCCGATCCTCTCGATCGGTGCACCATTCTGGGCGGTGCTGATCGGCTTGGCCGTGTCCTGGGCGCTGGAACGCAGTGATTTCAAGCCGCTGACAGGACAAGCCCCGACCGCTTGACCTAGATCAAAGATCGCGCGACCCGCAGGGACTTAGTTTCGCAACGATATCGGCCGTGAGCAGGACAGCGCGATGAAGCAGGACATTGCCGGCACCATCATGTTCGATGGCGACCAGGCGCAAAAGGGCTTGGCGCTCAACCGCATGTGCTTCTCCTTCAACAGCGCGGAGAACCGTGCGGCGTTCCTCAAGGACGAGGACGGCTATTGCCGCAAATACGGCCTCAATGACGAGCAGCGGGCGGCCATCAAGGCGCGCAACGTGCTCAAGCTGATCGAGGCCGGCGGCAATGTCTACTACCTCGCCAAGTTTGCCGGCATTTTCGGCCTCAACGTGCAGGACATCGGCGCGCAGCAGACCGGCATGAGCGTCGATGAGTTCAAGGCCAAGCTCGCGGCGGCCGGGAGGTAGGGATGGCCCAGATCATCGGCGGTGTTGCGACGACGCATGTTCCCTCGATCGGCAAGGCGATCGCGGACAAGAAGCACAACGACCCCTACTGGAAGCCTTTCTTCCAGGGCTTCGACTACGTCCATGACTGGCTTAAGCGCGAGCAGCCCGACGTCGCCGTGTTCTTCTACAATGATCACGGGCTCAATTTTTTTCTCGACAAGCTGCCGACCTTCGCGGTCGGTGCGGCGAAGGAGTACCGCAACGAGGACGAGGGGTGGGGGATTCCGGTGTCGCGCCCGGCGGCCGGTGACCCTGCCTTCTCATGGCACCTGATAAATGCGCTTGTCGCTGACGAGTTCGATATCACCATGTGTCAGGAGATGCTGATCGATCACGCGGTGACCATCCCGCTGGAGCTGATGTGGCCGGGCCAATGGCCGGTGAGGATCGTGCCGATCTCGATCAACACCGTGCAGCATCCGCTTCCCTCGCTGGCGCGCTGCCTCAAATTGGGACAGTCGGTCGGCCGGGCAATCGAATCCTACCCGCAGGATCTCCGCGTGATGGTCGTGGGGACGGGTGGGCTATCGCATCAGCTCGACGGCACGCGGGCCGGCTTCATCAACAAGGAGTTC
>Ga0209797_10000106_pt1 | contig 36867 bp, 34 predicted proteins | sample DOMMetBare3Fresh_2_FD_187472 | JGI IMG/M metagenome (GOLD analysis project Ga0209797, IMG submission 187472) | Wetland sediment microbial communities from St. Louis River estuary, USA, under dissolved organic matter induced mercury methylation -... | ecosystem: Environmental > Aquatic >... | reverse complement strand
GTTGGCGCGCCGCAAGGCGCGGGGTGCACCGCTGTGCACCCAGGGCCCGGCGATCCGGGCCCGCCCGGGAGCCACGCACTCTCGGGCCGATCCAGGCGAACCTGGATCACTGCGCCTTGTCGGCGCGCCATCCCCCCTCGACTTTGGGGGTAGCGAAAAGACAACACGAAGGGCGCCCCCTGGCCCAGCGCCATGAACAGGGGCCGATATCCTTTTGACTCAATTCAACTTGAAAGGCTGTTTGACAATCGAATGGTTGACTCCAGCGGATCAACATCCTCCGTTCGTCCCCGCGCAAGCGGGGACCCAGAGGCCAAGCGCGTCTGTCTCGCAAAGACTGGGCCCCCGCTTGCGCGGGGGCGAACGGAGAGTGTGTTGCGGCGTTTTGGCAGATCGAAGCCACGGCCGCGTGAGATTTCAATGGCGGCTGCCGCGGGGTAGGGTTGGCAACGATCTGTTCCGGACGGCAAGATTGATGATGCGTCTCCAGGTGTGCAGGAACGGCATGTGGGCATGAACAGCGCTGTGATCACTAGAACGTCTCACCCGACCGCCCGTGCATCCAAAGCATGGTTGCGTGGTTTTGCGTGCGTTTCATGGATCAGCGCAGCGCTGGCGCCGTTAACCTCTCCCGCGCTCGCCCAGACACCGGCCGAGTTCTTCCGCGGCAAGACGGTGTCGCTGCTGGTCGGCTTCGGCCCCGGCGGCGAGGACGACCTGTGGGCGCGCACCGTGTCACGTCATTTGATCACGCACATCCCCGGCAATCCCAACGTGGTGCCTGTGCATACGCCAGGCTCCGGCGGGCTGCTGGTCGCCAACCGGCTCTACAACACGGCTGCCAAGGACGGCACCGTGCTCGGCATGATCAACCGCGGCATTGTGTTCGAGCCGCTGCTCGGCGGCCAGGGCACGCAGTTCGACGCGCTCAAGATCAACTACATCGGCAGCCCCGGCCGCGACACCACCGTCTGCGCCGCCCGCAAGGACGCCGCTGTGCAAAGCATGCAGGATCTCTACAGCAAGGAACTCGCTGTCGGCGGCACCGGCTCGGGCGCCGACACCGCGATCTATCCGGAGTTTCTCTCCGCGTTGCTCGGCATGAAGTTCAAGCTGGTCAAGGGCTATCAGGGCTCGCACGAGATCCAGCTCGCGATGGAGCGCAACGAGGTGCAGGGCATCTGCCTCGCCTACGATTCGCTCTCGCGTGGCAACCTGGCGCGCACCGGCGGGATCAACGTGCTGTTGCAGGCCGCGCTCGCGCCCGATCCGCGCGTCAAGGATGCACCGATGGTGATCGACGCCGCGCGCTCGCCGGAGGAGCGCAAGGCGCTGGAGCTGTTCTTCGCGCGCGCCGCCATGGGCCGCCCGTTCGTGGCGCCGCCCGGCGTGCCGGCCGAGCGCCTCACGGCGCTGCGCACGGCGTTCGACGCCGCGCTCGCCGATCCCGCGTTCCTCGAGGACGCCAGGAAGCAGAACCTCAACGTGGTGCCGGTCACCGCGCGCGAAATGGCCGAGGTCGTCGCCAACGCCTACAAGACGCCGCGCGAGGTCGTGCAGCGCACCATCCGGGCGCTGGGGCGCGGTGGGTGAGGCTACTTTTGTCGGAGCATGATCTTATCCGAAAACCGGCTTCCACTTTTCGGAATTCTATTTCTTCTCGACCGTGTGCTCGTCCTTGGGCTGCAGCGCGATCTTCATCCGGTCGCGCACGTCCTGCGGCGCGCTGAGCAGGCCGACGATGATGTCCTGCAGCTTGTCGCCGGTCATCGGCCGGATCTCCATGTTCTCCTGCGCGGCGGCGGTGAGGAATTCCGGATCCTTGACGGTTGCCGCAAAGGCCGCGCGCAGCGCCGCCACGCGCTCGGCGGGAACGCCCGGCGTCGTCGCCAGCGGCCGGCCGACGGTCGAGCCCTGCGCCATGAAGGCGAGCAGCGGCTTGTCCTCGGGCTTGACCGGCTGGTCGACGATCAGCGGCACGTCCGGCAGCGCCGGCTCCTTTTCGACGCCGGCTTGGATCAGCGGAATGATCAGCTTCTGCGGAATCCACGTCGGCTTCGACGCCATCCAGCCGGAGTAAGGGTTGGTGCCGCGGCCTTCAACCTCGCCGCGCTCCATCGCAAGGTCGATGTGCTGGCCGCCCGGATAGCCGAACACGATCTTGAACTTGGTACCGAGCACGTTGTTGTAGAACGCCGGATATTGCACCGACGACGAGCCGGCGCCGGTGGTGCCGATGGTGGTGACGCGCTGCTTGGCGTCCTCGATCGTCCTGGTCGGCGAGGTGTGCCACACCACCAGCAACTGGTTGGAATAGACCACGTTGGCGATCCAGTTGAACTCGCGCAGATCGGCCTTGAGCTGCGGCGACATGCCGAGCGCCTGGTCGACGGCAAGCCCTTGGCTGACGATCCCGATCACGGTGCCATCGCGCGGAGCGACCTGCGCCATGTAGTTGGCGGCCGTGATGCCGCCGCCGCCCGGCATGTTCACGGCGATGAGCTGCGGGTTCCCCGGAATGTGCTTGCCCATGAAGCGGGCGAGGAGGCGCGAGTATTGGTCGTAGTCGCCGCCGGGCGTGGTGCGCACGATAACGCGGATCTGCTTGCCCTTGTAGAAATCGGCGACCGGATCGGCCAGCGCCGGCACGGCGTGCATGACAGGCAGCGCCAGAATGCCGGCCAGCGCCGCAGTTGCAATCTTGACCATGGTGTTCGCTCTCATGCGCTACAGGTTTTGTCGGGCTCTCAAATACAGGTCTGCGTCATCGCCGCGGCTCATCGACCACGTGCTCGTCCTTCGGCTGCAGCGCGACCTTCATCCGCTCGCGCACGTCCTGCGGAGCATCGAGCAGCCCGGTGATGATCTCCTGGATCGTCGCGCCGCTTTGCGGACGGATCTCCATGTGCTCCTGTGCGGCGGCGGCGATGAACTCCGGATCCTTGACGGTGGCCGAGAAGGCCGCCCGCAGCGCCGCCACACGTTCGGCCGGAACGCCGGGCGTGGTGGCGAGCGGCCGCCCGACGGTCGAGGCGCGCGCCATAAACTCCAAAAGCGGCTTGTCCTCGGCCTTGGCCGGCAGATCGCGAATGAGCGGCACATCCGGCAGCGCCGGCTCCTTCTCGATGCCGGCCTGCACCAGCGGAACGATCAGCTTCTGCGGAATCCAGGTCGGGCGCGACCCCATATAGGACGAATAGGGATTGGTGCCGCGGCCTTCGACCTCGCCGCGCTCCATGGCGAGATCAATATGCGCGCCGCCCGGATAGCCGAACACGATCTTGAACTTGGTTCCAAGCACGTTGTTGTAGAATGCCGGATACTGCACCGAAGCCGAGCCCGCGCCAGTCGTGCCGATGGTGGTGACGCGGCGCTTGGCGTCCTCCAGCGTCTGGGTCGGCGAGGTGTGCCACACCACCAGCAGCTGGTTCGAGAAGATCACGTTGGCGATCCAGTTGAACTCGCGCAGGTTGGCCTTGAGCTGCGGCGACATGCCGAGCGCCTGGTCGGCGGCGAGCCCCTGGCTCACGATGCCGATCACGGTGCCGTCCTGCGGGGCGACCTGCGCCATGTAGTTCGCCGCGGTGATGCCGCCGCCGCCCGGCATGTTGACCACGATCATCGACGGGCTGCCCGGAATGTGCTTGCCCATGAAGCGCGCGATCAGCCGCGAGTATTGGTCGTAGTCAGTTGCTGGCGTGGTGCGCACGATGACTCGGATCTGCTTGCCGCGATAGAAGTCGGCGACCGCATCGGCCGTGGCGGCACCGGGGAGGAGAGTGGCCGAGACAATCGTAAGAGCGCCAAGAAGCCTGAACATGGATCGTCACTCCGCAGCTTGCGACTTGGCAGCGCGGCCGGCATGCCGGCTTGCGGGCCGCGGCAGGCCGAGGTTCTCGCGCAGCGTCGCGCCCGCATAGGCGGTGCGATAGAGGCCGCGCCGCTGCAGCTCCGGCACCACGAGCGCGATGAACTCGTCGAGCGAGTTGGGAAAGAACGGCGGCAGCACGTTGAAGCCGTCGGCGGCGCCGGTCGCGAACCATTCCTCCATCATGTCGACGACGTCCTTCGCCGAGCCGATCACCTGATAGTGCCCGCGCCCGCCGGCGATGCGCTGGTAGAGCTGGCGGATCGTCAGCCCTTCCGCCTGGGCGGTGTCGCTCAGGAGCGCCGAGCGCGTCGGCGCGCCGCGGTCCTGCGGCACGACCGGTACCGGGCCGTCGATGTCATAGCCGGTCAGGTCCCAGGCGATGTATTTCGACAAGAGCGCGACGCCCACCTCCGGATGAATGAGGTTCTGCAGCTCGTCGAACTTGTCCTGCGCCTCCTGTCGGGTGCGACCGACGAACACGCTCAGCCCGGGCATGATCTTGAGATGATCGGGATCGCGCCCGCAGCGCGCCATGCGGGTCTTCACGTCGGCATGGAACGCCCGCGCGGCCTCGATCGACTGGTGCGCGCAGAACACGACTTCCGCGGTTTCGGCCGCAAGCTGCCGGCCGTCGTCGGACGCGCCCGCCTGCACCACCACCGGCTGGCCTTGCGGCGAGCGCGAAACAGTGAGGGGACCGCGGACCTTGAAGAACTCCCCTTTGTGGTCGAGCACGTGACGCTTGTCGGGGTCGTAGAAACGCCCGTCGGCCTTGTCGAACACGAAGGCGTCGTCGTCCCAGCTGTCCCACAGCCCGCGCACCACGTCGACGAACTCGCGCGCGCGGCGATAGCGCTCGTGTTTCGGCAAGTGTTGATCACGGCCGAAATTCTGCGCCTCGGCGTTGTTGGCGGAGGTGACGAGGTTCCAGCCCGAGCGGCCGCCGCTGATGAGGTCGAGCGAGGCGAAACGCCGCGCGATGTGGTAGGGCTCGTCATAGGTGGTGGTCGCGGTGCAGACGAGGCCGATGTTCTTCGTCACCGGCGCGAGCGCGGTCAGGAGCGACATCGGCTCGATCCAGGCCACGTAGGACGTGCGCGAGAGCGTCTCGCGGTCGTAGCGCTCGCCGGTGAGCGCGTCGGCCGAGAACATGAGATCGAACAGGCCGCGCTCGGCGGTCTGCGCCATCTCGACGTAGCTCGAAAAGTTGAGGCCGCCGTCGGCCCAGGCGTCACGATGCCGCCAGCCCGCCACATGATGGCCCGCCGGCCGCAGGAACATGCCGAGCTTGATCTGGCGCGGGGCGGTCATGGCGTTGCTTGAAAGCGTTTCCTATCGATTATTTGATGTCCATAGATTGGGCCCGATCCCGCCGGCTGGCAAGCACCCGGACATTGGAGGAAGGTGCGCTGTGCGCTACCCGCCCTGCTTGTCCATGAGCGCGAGCAGGCCTTGCAGCAGTTGCACCGGCCGCGGCGGGCAGCCGGGAACGTGGAGGTCGACCGGGATCACGTCCTTGACGCCGCCCGCAACCGCGTAGCTCCCTGCAAAGATGCCGCCATTGGCCGCACAGTCGCCGACGGCGATCACCCACTTCGGATCGGGCGTCGCGTTGTAGGTGCGCGCGAGCGCCTCGCGCATGTTCTTGGTGACCGGCCCGGTCACCATCAGCACGTCGGCGTGCCGTGGCGAGGCCACGAAGCGCAGCCCGAAGCGCTCGAGATCGTAGAAGGCGCTGTTGAGGGCGTGGATCTCCAGTTCGCAGCCGTTGCAGGAGCCGGCATCGACCTCGCGGATCGACAGGCTGCGGCCGAGCCGGCGGCGTGCCGCCGCGTCGACCTTGCCGGCAAGCTCGGCCAGCATCGCGTCGTCAGCGGCCGGCGGCGCCTCGGTCAGCGGCCGGCTCAGCATGCCCTCAAGCAGAATGCGGCGCATGATGGCCTCTACCTTGTGCCAAGCTCTCCACGGTCATGGCCGGGCCTGTCCCGGCCATCCACGACTTCTTCCAGAAAGTAAGACGTGGATGCCCGCGCCAAGCGCGGGCATGACGGAGGAGAGTTGAGCGCGTGTATCATCATAGATCGTGGCCCGAGTAGGAGCAGTTGAACGATTTGTTGCAGAGCGGGAAGTCGGCCACGATGTTGCCCTCGATCACGACTTCAAGCAGCGGCCACTGAAACCAGGACGGGTCGCGCAGGTGGCAGCGAACGACATGCTCGCCATCGAGCCGCAGCCAAGCGAGCACGTCGCCGCGGAAGGCTTCGGCAAACCCAAGTCCTTCGCGCGGCTCGCCGGCCGGCTTGATCGCGGCCCGGATCGCCCCGTCGGGCAGCCGCCGCAGGATCTGCGCGATCAGCGCCAGGCTCTGCTCGACCTCCTTGATGCGGATCCAGACCCGGGCATCGACATCGCCTGCGGTGCGCGTCGGCACCTCGAATTCAAGCTCGCCATAGGGCGCATAGGCGAGCGCCTTGCGCGCGTCGAAGGCGCGGCCGCTGGCGCGCCCGACATAGCCGCCGGCGCCGAACTGGCGGGCGTAGTCGGCGCGCAGGATGCCGGTCAGCGCGGTGCGGTCCTGCAGCGACGCGGTGTTGTCGTAGAGCGCGACGAGCCGTGGAAACACGCGCTGGACCTCGGCCAGCAGCGCGGTCACGGCCGCGATCCCGTCGGCGCCAAGATCATGGCTGACGCCGCCCGGCACCACGCGATCCATCATCAGGCGGTGGCCGAAGCAGGCGTCGGCGGCGCGCAGCGTGCGCTCGCGCAGGATGCCGCATTGCGCATGCATGATCGCGAACGAGGCATCATTGCAGATCGCGCCGATGTCGCCGAAATGATTGGCGAGTCGCTCGAGCTCGGCCATCAGGGCGCGCAGGTAGCGCGCCCGCGACGGCACCGTGACGTCGAGCGCGGCTTCGACGGCGTGCGCGAAGGCGAGCGCATAGGCGACGGTGCTGTCGCCCGAGGTGCGGGAGGCCAGCCGTGCCGCCAGCTCGACCGTTGCGTCCGCCATCAGCGATTCGATGCCCTTGTGGACATAGCCGAGCCGCTGCTCGAGCCGCACCACGGTTTCGCCGTTGGCGGTGAAGCGGAAGTGGCCGGGCTCGATGATGCCGGCGTGCACCGGGCCAACCGGGATCTGGTGCAGGTTCTCGCCTTCGACCGGCAGGAATGCATAAGGCGCGCGCGGCGCGGCCGCGGCGCGCGCCGACCCGAGCGGCTGTTCCACGCCCCAGAAGCCAAGATCGAGCCAGGACCGGGCATCGGGCGAGCCCACAGGCGTGAGCCCATAGAGATCATGCACCGCGCGCTCGAGCCTGATCGCGGGTGGATGCAGGGCGCCGATCGAGGGAAACGTGCCGTTCCGGCATTCGAGCGTCAGGACCGCGATGTCACTTGCGGGCTCGTCGAGCACCGCCATGTGGACGGCGCCGATGTCGCCCCAGAGACCGAGCAGCGTCCAGCGCAGGGCCTGAAGCTCCTCGCCGGCGCGGCGCCAGCCATCGGCGCCCACGACCGCGCGCGGCCAGGGACGATGGCCGGGGACGCGCTCGCCTGCGATGGTGTCGATGATCATGGCTACCCGAGCAGCTTGGCGACGTTCTGGAACCAGGTGACGAGTGCAGGCGGCATATAGATGCCGGCCACGAACACCAGCGCGAGATGCGCAAACATCGGCACGTAGGAGGCTTTCGCCTCGGCAGTCGGCCCGCGCGGCTCGCCGAACGCGATTGTGTTGAGGCGCAGGAACAGGCCCGCAAGCCCGATCAGGATCGCGAGCACCAGGAGGATCGCGAGCCATGGCGCGCGCGTGAAGGTCGAGGTCACCACCAGAAACTCGCTCATGAAGATGCCGAGCGGCGGCAGGCCCGCGATCGCGACGACGCCCAGCACCAGGCCCCAGCCCAGCACCGGATGGGTCTCGGTCAGCCCGCCCATGTCGGCGATGCGCTGGGTGCCCTTGACCTGGGCGATGTGCCCGACCGCGAAGAAGATCGCCGACTTGGTGAGCGAGTGCATGGTCATGTGCAGCAGCCCGGCGAAATTGGCGAGCGGGCCGCCCATACCAAAAGCAAATGTGATGATGCCCATGTGCTCGATCGAGGAATAGGCGAACATGCGCTTGATGTCGCGTCGGCGGTAGAGCATGAACGCCGCGAACAGCGCCGAGATCAGCCCCATCGTGACCATCAGCGGGCCGGGCGCGAGCGCCTGCGGGTTGGCGGCGAGCAGCATCTTGAAGCGCAAGAGCGCATAGAGCGCGACGTTGAGCAGGAGCCCCGAGAGCACCGCCGAGATCGGGGTCGGGCCCTCTGCATGCGCGTCGGGCAGCCAGGCATGCAGCGGTGCGAGCCCGACCTTGGTGCCGTAACCCAGGAGCAGGAACACGAACGCGACATTGAGCAGCGCGGGGTCGAACGCCGCCGCGTGCTCGATCAGCGTGGTCCAGACCATGGCGTCGAGGCCTTCACCCACGCTCGGGCGCGCCGCCATGTAGATCAGGATGGTGCCGAACAGCGCGAGCGCGATGCCGACGCTGCCCAGGATGAAGTATTTCCACGCCGCCTCGAGCGCCTCGTGGGTGCGGTAGATGCCGACCATGAGCACCGTGGTCAGCGTCGCGAGCTCGATCGCCACCCACATCACGCCGATGTTGTTGGCGACGAGCGCGAGGTTCATCGCGAACATCAAGATTTGGTACATCGCGTGATAGAAGCGCAGGAACGTGGGCGTGAGCCGTCCGATCTCGAGCTCGTGGTCGATGTAGCTCGCGCTGAACACGCTGGTCGTGAAGCCGACGAAAGTGGTCAGCACGATGAAGACGTTGTTGAGATCGTCGACGTGCAGATAGGGGCCCGGCTGAGGCCGCACGAACAGCAGCGACAGCGCGACCAGGAAGGTCGCGAGCGCGGCGAGCACGTTGAACCGCGCGGTCGCCCGGTAGCCGGGCAGCGCGGCCATCAGCGCGGCGGCGAACGCCGGGATCAGGAGGATTGCGGTGACGGCATCGAGGCTCATCGGCGCTCTCCGCGGAAGCGGTCGAGCGCCTGCAGGTCGACGGTATCGAAGCGCTCACGGATACGGAACAGGAAGATCCCGATCACGATGAAGGCGATCAGGATCGAGAAGGCGACGCTGATCTCGACCACCAGCGGCATGCCCTTGGCGCCGGTGGCGGCGAGCACCAGCCCGTTCTCGAGCGACATGAAGCCGACGACCTGGCCCACGGCATTGCGGCGGGTCACCATCATCAGGAGGCCGAGCAGCACGACCGAGAGCGCGAACGCGAGGTCTTCGCGCGCCAGCGGATCGGCCCCCGCAGTCACGCGCAGCATCACCACCATCGAGAGTGCGACGAGGCCCATGCCGATCAGCATGGCGGTGCCGACGCCGACCACTTTCTCGATCTCGCGGTGAATGCCGAGCCGTACGATGATCCGATGCAACGCCACCGGAATGACGATCGCCTTGAACACGAGCGCGATCGCGGCGGTGACGTAGAGGTGCGGGGCGGCCTGCACGTAGGCCTGCCAGGCGACCGACAGCGTCAGCATGAAGGCATGAATCGCGAAGACGTTGAGCAGCGCGGAGAGCCGGTCCTGGTAAAGCTGCAGGAAGCTGATGAGGACCAGCGAGCCGGCCAGCATATGGGCGATGTCGAAGCTCAGGCCGCGCATCTCTAAAGGCTCCGCGAGACGAAGAGAAGGAGTGTGGCCAGCAGGCCGAGCATCAGCGCCGCTCCGAGGAACTCAGGCACGCGGAACACCCGCATCTTGGCGATCGACGTTTCGAACAGAGCGAGCAGGACGCCGCCCAAGGCGAGCTTGCCGAGATAGGCGGCGATGCCGATCGCGAGCCACGCAGCGCCGGTGTCAGGCGCCGCCATACCCCACGGAGCAAACAGGCAGGCGATCAGCGAGACATAAAGCAACAGTTTCAGCGAGGCGGCGAGGTCGATCAGCGCCAGGTGGCGGCCGGAATATTCCAGCACCATGGCCTCGTGCACCATGGTGAGCTCGAGGTGTGTCGCCGGGTTGTCGACCGGGATACGGGCGTTCTCGGCGATCGCCACGATGATCAGCGCGATCAGCGCAAGCCCCAGCGATACGCGCAGCCCGACTTCGCCGGAGATGAGAAAGCTCGCCATGGTCGAGAGCTGGGTCGAGCCGGCGACCAGGGCGAGGGTGAACACGATCATCACCATCGCGGGCTCGGCGAGCGAGGCGATCATCACCTCGCGGCTCGAGCCGATGCCGCCGAAGCTTGTGCCGACATCGAGGCCGGCGAGCGCCAAGTAGAAGCGCGCGCTGCCGAGGAGCGCAATGATCGCGATCAGATCGGCGGACCAGCTGAACAGGAGGCCGGTGCGGAAGGTCGGCACCAGCGAGGCGGCCACCCAGGTGGCGGCGAAGACGAGATAAGGAATGATCCGGAACAGCCAGGAGGCGTTCTCGGCCAGCACCACCTCCTTGCGCATGAGCCGGATGAGGTCGCGGTAGGGCTGAATGAGCGGCGGTCCCTGTCGGCGCAGGAGATGTGCCTTCACCTTGCGCACCAGACCGGTGAGCAGCGGCGCCAGCAGCAGCACCAGCAGCATTTGCGCGCCCTGCACGGCGAGATCGAGGATCAGGGCCATATCGCGAGCACCAGGAGCAGGATCACGAGGGCGGCGAACACGAGGCTCAGGAACTGGCGGATGGTCAGGAACTGCATGTGGTTGAGGCGGTCGGCGGCCGCGCCCACTCCGGTCGCGAGCGGCGCATAGAGCGTGTCCCAAACGAGGTCGCGCAGCTCGACCTTGAGCCGCGCCGGGCGGGTATCGCCGGGCGGCGGCATCTCCACGTGCTCGCGGGCGCGGAACACGACGGTGCCGAACACGCGCCGGATCGGCTGGGCAAAACTGTCGGCGGTGTATTGGGTCGCCGGACTGGCATCGGGATAGCCGCAGTCCCAGGGCGGCGCGCGCCGCAGCCGGTCGGAGGCGAAGCGATGGATAGCGGTTGCGGCGAGCGTCCCGGAGATAATCATGAACAGGAAGACGAGGAGGCCGTTGTAGGAGCTGCGGCTCTCCGCGATCGGCACGATCGAGAGCCATTGCACCCCGGTCTGCGCCGGCAGGCGCTGGCCGACGAGGCTTTCGACCGCCGGCGCCAGCGCGTCCATGAAGATGCCGGGCACGATTCCGGCGACGAGACAGAGCGCAGCGAGGAACCCCATCGCGGCGAGCGAAAAGCGATCCGTCTCGCTCGCTCGCTCGGCCGCGGGCGTGCGCGGGCGGCCGAGGAACGTCACCCCGAAGGCCTTGACGAAGCAGGCCGCCGCGAGCGCGGCCGAGAGCGCGAGCAGCGCGCCGACCGCCGGCACGATCAGCTTCAGGCCCCAGGAGGGCAGTTGCGGGCTGAGCAGGATCGCCTGAAACGTCAGCCACTCGGACACGAAGCCGTTGAGCGGCGGCAGTGCCGAGATTGCGGCACAGCCCACCAGGAACACGAAGGCGGTTTGCGGCATGCGATGGATGAGGCCGCCGAGATGCTCCATGTCGCGCTCGCCGGTCGCGTTGAGAACGGCGCCGGCGCCGAAGAAGAGCAGGCTCTTGAACACCGAATGATTGAACACGTGTAACAGGCCGGCGGTGAGCGCGAGCGCGGCGGCAAGCGGCATGTTATGGGCCTTGAACGCGAGCGCAAGGCCAAGCCCGATGAAGATGATGCCGATGTTCTCGACCGTGTGATAGGCGAGGAGCCGCTTGAGGTCGTGCTGCATCAGCGCATAGAGCACGCCCATGACCGCGGTGATGCCGCCGAGCGCCAGCACCACGATGCTCCACCACCAGGCCGGTTCTCCCGCGAGGTCGAATGCGATGCGCACGAAGCCGTAGACCGCGACCTTGGTCATCACGCCGCTCATGAGCGCGGACACGTGGCTCGGCGCCGCCGGATGCGCGAGCGGCAGCCAGACATGCAGCGGCACCAGGCCTGCCTTCGAGCCGGCTCCGACGAGCGCCAGGATCAGGATCGCGGCGGCGAATTCGGGATGTCCGGCGCGCATCTGCGCGAAGGTGTAGCCGCCGTCGAGGCCGGCGAGCAGTCCGAAGGTGAGGATCAGTGCTGCGGTGCCGGCGCTCGCCATGACCAGGTAGATGTAGCCAGCGCGCATGTTGTCGCCTTCGCGATGATGCGCCATCACCAGCGCCCACGAGGTCAGCGACATGAACTCCCACGATACCAGGAACGAGAAGGCATCGTCGGCGAGCACCACCAGCGACATGCCGGCCAGGAATGCCGGATAGAACGGCAATACGCGCGAGGGCGCCGTCTCGTGCCGGCCGAAGCCGATTGCGTAGAGGCTCGCGGCGGCGCCGCCGAGATTGACCACCGCCAGGAAGAAGGCCGCGAGCGCGTCGAGCCGGAAGTGCGATCCGAGCCACGGCAGGCCAAGCGGAAGCTGTGCGGTCGAAGGCGGAGCGAACAATGACGCGAGCGCGATCAGCACCAGCGCGAGCGAGGCAACGAGGCTTGCGCCATAGACGACGACACGGGCGCGGGACCAGCGTCCGGCCGCGATCGCGACCGGCACGATCGCGAGCAGCGCCGCGGCGAACGTCAGCGCGGCGAGCACCATCATCGCCTCCCGTGGGCGGGCGTGCGGCCCGTCATGATGGTTTGCCGCCTTCTCATGCCCGCAACCGCACGCCGCGGCCGCCGCCTTGGCTCGCCGCGCCCTCGCCGATCAGCTCGATGCCGGCGGTGCCGAGCGCATCGACGAGCTTCATCAGGGAATCCACGTTGCCGCGGATGACGCCGTCGCTCGCTTCCATGCGCTGAATGGTCGGCAGCGAGAGACCCGAGCGTTGTGCCAGCTCCCGCTGGTCGATTCCCAGCAGGGCCCGGGCAGCTCGCATTTGAGCGCCAGTAATCATGTTTCAAACATCAGAATCGATGTTATTGCCTTTGGAATTGATGGGTACTCCCGCCCAGTCCTAATTTCAAACGCAAATCGTAGGGTGCCCGCCCGTCTGGATCGCCAAGGGCGGGGGGGCAGGACCGGTGGCCGTCGATCAGGGCCGGGGGCAGGGAGACCGGTCAGCGGCGGTCAGCCTCAGCGCAGGAAACCGCGCGCCGACCTCGTCGATGTCGGCGTCGCTCAACTGGGTCAGCGGCGAGATGTGGTCGCCGAGCCGGGAGCAGATCTCGGCCCGCAGCGCTCCTGATCCGCGCGGGCGCTCCTTACCCTCGGACCCGGCGGCCGCAATATCGAATCGACGGATTGCGCCGCTGCCGAGCGCGACCGTCAAGGTCTCGCCGTTGGCGTCGAAGCCGAAAAACGTCACCGCGGCGTCCAGTGCAATTGATGCCAGCAGCGCTCCGTCGCCGCTTGCTCCGCTGTTGACGCGAAACACCCGCAGCACGCGGTCGTTGCCGAGCGCCGCCAGCGCCATGCCGTTTGGTGCAAACCGCAAATCGGTGATGCTGCACCGGGTGGGCCGATCCAGATCAAAAAGCGCAAATGCGTCACCCTTGAGCGGCAGGCAATCAATCTTCAGCAGGCGCTGATCGGGAGCGCTCTCATCGGCGGACAGCCGCCTAGCGATGATGTTGCCGCCGGTGATCGCCACCGCGAGGTCGGGATTCTTCGGCGACACCGCGATCGCGGAGACGCGGCAGATCGAAGCGTTGGCGGGCGGCTGACCTGATGGCGCAAGCGCGTCGCAGTTGCCGAGCTTGATGGTCGTGCCCTGCGCGAGCGGCTGTCCGGTGGTCGGGATGATCTGCGCGACGGTTTCGCCGGAGATGGAATAGCCTGTGAACGCCCCCTCAGGTCCCTTCACGGCGCGGTCCATCGGAATCGGCACGTCGCGCGTGATCCCGTTCTCGGAGAAGAGCCACAGGGTGGCGCGGCTGCCATGGCGCGCGAACAGGACATCATCGCGGCGAACCATCAGTACACGGACGTGGTATTCCTGGCACAGGGTTTTCACGACCGGGGCCCTCTCGGAATCGCAATCACGCGAGAAGTCGATCGTGCGCTCGCTGCCGGTCTCGAGGTCGACGGCCGTGAACGCTTGCGGCTTTGGGTTGATGACGGCGTAGCGGCCGCTCGCCGAGAGCTGAATGCGACTCACCATGCAGGTATTTGCCGCCACGCCACCGGCTTTCGGACATTTGGGCGCGACGATCATCTTGGCGGAATTGTTCGCATTGACGAACCAGATCGAGCCGTCGTCGAGCGCGAGCAGCAGGCGCTGGCCTTCGTCGTCGGTGTCGATCTCTCTGACGACGCAACCGTCGCCGCCGCGCGCTTTCACGCCAGCACAGACGGCCGCGATGCTGCGGGGGCGCTCTTGTCCGCTCGCAACGTCGGTCAGGATGACGTCGGCGTTGTCGGCCATGCGGACCAGAAATCGCTCCTTCAAAGCCGTGAAGCCCGCCTCCTTGGCTTTGGGAATGAGCCGCTCGTCCTTGATCTGATGGATTCCGATGCGGCGTAGTGCCGCTTCAGCGTCGCCGGGCTGGAACAGGTCGAACATCGAGCCTGGCTTCGGCAAGCCGAAGAGCGCGAGCACGGCGGCGCGGTCGAAACTACCTTCGTTGAATTCGTAGGCTGCCGCGGCCGCGAACGAGCGCGATCGCGATGATTCCATCATCCAGAATGACACGTAAGTCACGATCAGCAGCGCGGCCGCAGCGGCCCCACCGATTGCGATCATGCGTACGAGCCGGCCCTTCGCCTGCTCGGCCACTGCCTTCTCGACCGAGAGGACGGTGCCACAGGCCCGGCATTTGTAGATGCCTTTTTTTGAAGAGCTGACCGATAGCCTGTTACGTTGACCGCACTGCGCGCACGCGACGATTGGGGCGTCCATCTGCAACTCAACATGTACTCGGTGAGATCCACCACCCGACGTCGATGTAGGGTTAAATCAGGGTAACCTCAAGGCGAAAAGCGGGATGGTTAACGGGGCACCTTCGTTCATATGCGGTGCACAATCGGGACGTGCGGCAAGCTGCGCGCACGGGGCGCGTTTGACGAGAGTCTCCAAGAGGTGGAAGAAGAAGCGGAATCTGCACCGGATCGACAGCCACCACCGCCATTGTGACAAACGACGCTCCATCCCCGGCGCCCGACCAGTCGCCTCGCGCCTTTGCGGCGCTCCGGGTGCCCGGCTACGGCATGTACCTGGTCGGCAGCGCGCTGGCGATGACCGCCGACTCGATCGAGCACGTCATCAGCTACTGGATGGTGTTCCAGAAATTCCAGTCACCGGCGCTTGGGGGCTATGCGGTGATGTCGCACTGGCTACCTTTCCTGCTGTTCTCGGTCTCAGCCGGCTCGCTCGCCGACCGGTTTGATCCGCGGCGGATCATTCAGGTCGGGATGCTTTTGTTCATCGGATGCTCGCTCGCCTGGGGCGTGCTGTTCATGAGCGATGCGCTGGAGCTTTGGCACGCCGTCGTCTTGTTCTCGCTGCACGGAATCGCTGGTGTGTTGTGGGGGCCGGCCTCGCAACTCCTGATCCATCACATCGTCGGGCGTGAGCAGTTGCACAGCGCGGTTCGGCTGCTGTCAATGTCGCGTGTGGCCGGACTGCTCGGCGGGCCGGCGGTGGGCGGAGCGATGCTGCTTGCGTTTGGACCCTCGCCCAGCGTCGTCATCGGGGCGCTCATCTATTTGCCGCTCACGCTGTGGCTGGTGCGTGCGCCGTTCCATCGTGAGCCGCAACTGCGTCACGAGCCGCGCCGCGGCGGCGCCGGTATCATCGCGACCGCGCGAGAGATCGCCGGCAACCGGGTGGTGGTCTCCATGACGCTGCTCGCCGGCGCTTCGTCATTCGTGATCGGCAACGCCTTCCAGGCGCAGATGCCCGAGTTCGCCGCCGATCTCGGTCATGGTGACGCTGACGTGTATTACAGCATGCTGCTCGCCGCCAACGCGGCCGGCGCGCTATCGGCGGGCATCATCCTCGAGAGCCGCGGCGTCCTGCACGCAAACCCGAAGCTCGCGTTCGTTCTGGTCATCCTCTGGTGCGTGTGCATGGGCGGCTTTGCGGTCTCGAGCGTCTACCTCCTGTCGCTCGCGCTCCTGTTCGCGGCGGGCTTTCTCAATCTCGCCTTCGGCGCGATGTCGCAGACGCTGGTGCAGATGCATGCGCCTGCGGAGATTCGCGGCCGGGTGATCGGGCTCTACGGGACGAGCTTCAACGGCATGCGAGCGTTCTCCGGCGTCACCGTCGGCATGGGCGGGAGCCTCGTGGGGGTGCACTGGTCGCTCGCGATCAGCGCGGTCGTGCTGGCTGTCGTCACGGCCGGGCTGTTCGTCTTCGAACAGCGCAGCGGGGCGCCATGACGAGAGTCAGCTTTCCCGCCTGTACGAATTCAGGCACAATATCGCCATCCAACGAAACCAGCGCTGGCTTGCAGGGAGGTTCCTGATGTTCTCCAAGATCAACCATGTGGCGATCGTGAGCGAAAACTACGCCCAGCTCGCGCAGTTCTACATCGCCGCGTTCGGCATGCGGACCTCCGAAAAGACCAGGCCCGGCCGCGCCGTCACGGTCGGCGACGGCTATGTCGGCCTCAACATCAATCCGCGTCGGGCCGGGCGCTCCGCCGGTCTCGACCACTTTGGCATCCAGGTCGAGGACTGCGAGACCGTGTTCGAGCGCATGCGCAAGAAATACCCGACCGTGAAGTGGCTCAAGCGCCCGTCCACCCGTCCGTTCGCGGGCATCACCACCCACGACCCCGACGGCAACATGTTCGACCTCTCGCAGAAGGACATGGCCAACCGCACCTCGGTCTATGTCGAGAACACCGGCAACGCCAACCCGCGCCACATCAACCATGTGGCCTTGCGCACCATGAATCCCGACGACATGGCGACGTTCTATCGCGACGTGTTCGAGCTTGCGCCCAAGAACGTCGACAAGCGCGCCGACGACCGCAACCACTATCTCACCGACGGCCATATGACGCTGGTCATCATGCCGTGGGACATCACCGACTACGAGGACACCGGCATCATCACGGCCGGCATGGATCACATCGGCTTCAAGGTCGAGAGCGTCGATGCCTTCAAGGCCGACATCGAGCGCGTCGCGGCCGACAACCCGCGCCTGACGCCCGCGCCGGTGCATACCGGCAAGGAAGGCGCGGCGCTCGACAAGCTGTTCGCACGCAGCTGCGCCATGGGACAGCATCGGCTCGCCGATCCCGACGGCATCCTGATCGACGTGATGGGATAGGGGCGCTCAGCCATGCCACGTGTCCGAGTGTTGGAGTCGCGAGGATGTAGGGTGGGCAAAGGTGCGATCCACGTGCACGGCCTCACCAGCTGCACGGTGCAGCACCGTGCCCACCATAGGGAGATCGGTTGTGAAACAAGCGAGATGGTGGGCACGGCGCTGCGCCGCGCATGCGGAAAAGCCCTGCCCGGTGGATCGCGCCTTTGCCCACCCTACAAGAGAGAGGAAGCGCGCCACTATGCGATGGACTAACGTCACGCTTGCGCTGCTCGCCATCGGCACGAGCGCCGCGTCAGCCGAGCCGATCGAGGATTTCTACAAGGGCAAGACCATCAACTGGATCCTCTCGGCTGGCGCCGGCGGCGGCTATTCGAGCTACGCGCACGTGTTCGCGCCCTATCTCTCCGCGCACATTCCCGGCAAGCCCAACATCGTGGTGCAGAACATGCCGGGCGCCGGCGGCATCCGCGCCATGATCTATCTGGGGACCGTCGCGCCCAAGGATGGCACCACCATCGGCATGGTGCATTCGAGCGTGCCATACGCTCCACTCTACGGCATTCGCGGCGCCAATTTCGATCCGCGGCGGATGAACTGGATCGGCAGCATCAACGCGGCGACCGGCATCTGCGTGTCGTGGACGGCTTCTGGCGTCACGACCTGGCGCGACCTGTTCGAGAAGGAGTTCATCGTCGGCGGCACCGGAGCGGGCTCCCAGATGGAGACCATGCCGGCGATGATCAACAAGCTGTTCGGGACCAAGATCAAGATCGTCTCCGGCTACAAGGGCGGCAACGATGTCTATATCGCGATGGAGCGCGGCGAGGTGCACGGCCGTTGCGGCGGCCTCAAATCCTCGATCAAGTCGACGCGGCCGGACTGGTTCCCGCAGAAGAAGGTCTCGGTGCCGGTGCAGATCGCGCTCGAGCGCGATCCCGAATTCGCCGACGTGCCGGCGCTGATCGAATTCACCAAGGACGAGAAGACCAAGCAGATCCTCCAGCTCATTCTCTCGCCGATGGACATGGACCGTCCGATCCTGCTGCCGCCCGGCACGCCGCCCGACAAGGTCGCGGCGCTGCGCAAGGCGTTCGGCGCGGCCATGAAGGATCCCGGGCTCGTGGCCGAGGCGAAAAAAGCCAACATCGATCTCGATGAGATCGCGGGCGAGAAGATCCAGGCGATCCTCGAGCGCGCCTATGCCATGCCGCCCGAGGTGATCAAGGAAGCCAAGGACGCGATGAGCCTCACCGGCGCGGCGAACGAGTAGAGTAGACCTGCGCCGCCGTTCGCTCTTGTCGGGTGCTATCGCCCCGTCACCCTCAGCGTGGCCTGCCGGATGTCGGACTCGACCTGCCGCGCCGGCTCGTCGGCGCCGCTCGCGCCGGTGCCGATGAGATAGTGTCCGCCGGCCTTGCGCGGCAGGATGAAATAAAACACCGTATAGCCCTGGTCGCCGTCACCGCACTTGGTGAACATCCGCGGCACGTCGTTGTTGTCGGTCGCCGGTATCGATCCAGAGGCAAACTTGCTCTTGCAGCTGGCGGCGTCGACCGCGATCATTCCGGCCGATATCAGGGCCGGGGGCTCCTTGGGCTCGATCCTGACCATGCCGAACAGGCGGTCGGTTCGCCATGCTGCATCGACGAATCCGTTATCGCCTTCGGCGATGCGGAAGCCGACGATGCCAGCGCTGCCGAGAATGTTGGCGGCGAGCGAGATGGCTTCGGCGCGATAGGCTGCCGGACGCGCTTGGCCTGCGGAATTTCTCTGGCCCGGAGAGGTGTTTGCGGGAGCCGGCGCGGCGAACGGGTTTGCCGCGACCGTCGTCGACCCGGAAGGCTGCAGATTCGCCTGCACGCAGCGCAACAGCGCCGGCAGGACCTGTGACGTTCCGGTCAGGTTGAACGCAAAGACCTGCCCGGCTGCCGCAACGCGCAATTGGTTGCCCTGCCGAAATCGCTGGAATAGCTCCGAGCTGTCGGCAAGCGGGACCTCGACCTGATTTTGACCGATTGCGATCGCGCGTGCTCCGATCGGCGAAGCATTGTCGACCGTGAAGGCGATGTCATAGGACTGCCCCTGGGTCAGCCGCCATGAGCGGTGTGCGAAACTCATGCTCCAGGCATAGGTGCGCGACACCGAGAAGAGCATCATGATGCCGCTGTTGTACTTGGCCGCCGCGGCGCAATGATTGAACTGTTTGGTGTTCTGCTTGGAATAGGCGCCTGCAGTCCAGGTTCCGACCGGAAATTCATAGAGCGCGTCCGCCGACGCGGCGCGCGGAACTCCGATCAGAGCCAGAATGGCTCCGCATATCGCAATCATACGCATTGGCCCCTCCATCAATGCTGCCCATGATTCCATCACGCGATCGTCGGCGCAATCGGGCTACATCCCCTGACCGACGATCCGAAAGATCAGCTGGTGCGGCTCGGCCGACAGAAACTCGACGCTCTGTCCGGTCGGCAGTGTCAGCGTCCTTTGCTTGGGAACGGAAAATTGTGCGGCGCCCGGCAGCGGCATGGAGACCTGGTCGGCCGGAGATGCGACGGCGACGGTGCGGGATGTGCCGTAGGCCACGCCGCTCTCGCGGCTCGAGTATACCGCCGGCTGCGTCGGTGTATTGATGACGGGAGGTCGTGTGAGCGTGCTGGCGTTGGATTGGACATCGACGTCGATCTGCTCGATCAGAACAGAGCCATCGCTCCCACGACCTCGGTAGACGATTCTCGTAAAGCCCGCGTCGACCTTGCGCCCGTAGAGGTCCGCGCGACCAAAGGCGTTCGGCAGATCGCGATCCTTCACAATCGTCGCAATCGCACCGCCAACCGGTGTACGCATGACCAGACCGACCGGCTCGGCGAGTTGCTGGCGCTGCTGAACCTGAGCGCAGCCGCCGGACGCGAGAACGACGACAATCCCAGCCCACAGACTCTTGTGCACGATGCTCCCCCTACACGCAGCATCATCCAACGCCAGAGATCCAGCCGATGCGAACCGAGGGCGCGAGCAATTCCCACGCACCGCAACGCTCGATCAATAGCAAGTCAACACCACAACCCGGGAGATGTATATTCATGCTTTGTTCCAAAGTCCAGGGGTCTTTACCAGGGTCGATGCGGCTGGCCTGACCTTGCTTGTGCGGCGCCGGCCAAGCCGCTAGTGTGAGCGGGCTTCGACCCGGCGATCCGGGGTAAATGCGAACCTTTTCAATATCTTAGTCTGTGGATTGTCCGCGTCGCGCCGGCCGGGCACCGCCACCCTGCAATACCCAGGCAATCGAGGAGTAAAGAGGCCCGTGCGCTACGTCTCCACCCGAGGCGAGGCCCCGCCGCTCGGTTTTGTCGAGGTCTTGCTCGCGGGCCTGGCCCGCGACGGCGGCCTCTATGTGCCGGAAAGCTGGCCGCACCTGGAGAGCAAGACGATCGCGGGCTTCGCCGGCATGCCCTATGCCGAGGTGGCGATCGAGGTCATCCGGCCGTTCGTCGGCGATGCCATTTCGGAGCATGACCTCGCCCGCATGGCGCGTGAGGCCTATGGCGCCTTCCGGCATCCGGCGGTGGTTCCGCTCACACAATACGGGCCGAACAATTTCCTGCTCGAGCTGTTCCACGGGCCGACGCTCGCCTTCAAGGACCTGGCGATGCAGCTCCTCGGCCGGCTCATGGACCATGTGCTGGCGGCGCGCTCCGAGCGCACCACGGTCGTGGTCGCGACCTCGGGCGACACCGGCGGCGCTGCGGTCGAGGCCTTCCGTGGGCGCACGCGGGCCGATCTGTTCGTCCTGTTTCCGCAGGGACGGATCTCCGACGTGCAGCGCCGGATGATGACCACGGCGGCGGACGACAACGTTCACGCGCTCGCGATCGAGGGCACCTTCGACGACTGCCAGGCGATCGTGAAGGGGCTGTTCAATCACCATGCTTTCCGCGACCGGGTCGCGCTCTCGGGCGTCAACTCGATCAACTGGGCGCGGATCGTGGCGCAGGCGGTCTACTACTTCACCGCCGCGGTCGCGCTTGGTGCCCCGCATCGCGGCGTGTCGTTCACGGTGCCGACCGGCAATTTCGGCGACGTGTTTGCGGGCTTCGTGGCGCTCGGCATGGGTCTGCCGGTCGAGCGGCTGGTGATTGCCACCAACGTCAACGATATCCTGGCGCGCACGCTCGCAACCGGCACCTACGAGCCGCGTGACGTGATCGCGACCGCCTCGCCATCGATGGATATTCAGGTCGCCTCCAATTTCGAGCGCATCCTGTTCGAGGCCTATGGCCGCGATCCGAAAGCGGTGCGTGCCACCATGGCCTCGCTGGCGCAGTCGCGCCGGTTCTCGCTGTCGGGCAACGCGCTCACGCGGCTGCGCGCCGTGTTCTCGGCGAACCGCGCCGACGAGCATGAGACCGCCGCCACCATCCGCACCATCCTGCGCGAGACCGGTGAGCTGATCGATCCGCATACCGCGGTTGCGGTGGCGGTGGCTGAAAAGGAGCCGCGCAATCAGGGGGTGCCCATGGTGGTGCTCTCAACCGCGCATGCGGCGAAATTCCCCGATGCCGTCGAGGCAGCCTGCGGCGTGCGCCCGCGGTTGCCGGACTGGCTTGCGGGCCTCAACGAGCGCACTGAGCGTGTTGTCATGTTGCCAGCTGATCAGGGGGCGGTCGAACACCATATCCTGTCATTGAGCAGGGCCGCACAAGGAGCCGCCGCATGAGCGTCGAAGTCACGCGTCTTCCGTCTGGTCTCGTGGTTGTGACCGACGCCATGACGCATCTGCAGACCGCCTCGCTTGGGGTCTGGGCCGGTTGCGGAAGCCGCGATGAGCGGCCGGACGAACATGGCATCTCGCATCTCTTGGAGCACATGGCCTTCAAGGGCACCACGCGGCGGACCGCGCGGCAGATCGCCGAGGAGATCGAGGCGGTCGGCGGCGATCTCAACGCCGCCACCAGCGTCGAGACCACGGCCTATTACGCGCGGGTGATGGCGGCCGATGTGCCGCTTTCGCTCGACGTCCTGTCCGACATCCTGTCCGATCCGGCGTTCGATCCGGAGGAACTGCAGCGTGAGCAGAACGTGATCGTGCAGGAGATCGGCGCCGCCGAGGATGCGCCCGACGATGTCGTGTTCGAACGGCTGCAGGAGACCGCGTTTCCCGGGCAGCCGGTCGGCCGCTCGATCCTGGGCACGCGCGAGACCGTGCGCTCGTTTGACCGGCGCAAGCTCGCGACCTACCTGGCGCGCCACTATCGCGCGCCCGACATGGTGGTGGCCGCCGCCGGTGCGGTCGATCACGACGCGGTGGTGGCGGAGGTCGAGCGCCGGTTCGCGGGCTTCAACGGACCGCCGCCGCCGAAGCCGGAGCCCGCGCGGTTCGTGGGCGGATCGCATATCGAGACGCGCGACCTCGAGCAGGTGCACATCGCGCTCGCGCTGCCCGGGGTTGCGCAGCGCGACCCGGATCTGTTCAATCTGCAGGTGTTCACCAGCGTGCTCGGCGGCGGCATGTCCTCGCGTCTGTTCCAGGAGGTGCGCGAGATTCGCGGGCTCTGTTATTCGATCTATGCTTTCCACGCGCCCTATTCGGACACCGGGATGTTCGGGCTCTATGCCGGCACCGATTCCGAGGATGTGCCCGAGCTGATGCGGGTCGTGGTCGGCGAGATTGCCAACGCGGCCGAGACCATCACTGTGGCCGAGATCGCCCGCGCCAAGGCGCAGATGAAGGCTGGGCTCTTGATGGCGCTCGAAAGCTCGAGCGCGCGCACCGAGCAGCTCGCGCGCCAAATCTTCGCCTGGGACCGGCCGATCCCGCTCGACGAGCTGGTGGAGCGCATCGAAGGTGTGACCGCGGAGAGTGCGCGGGCGGCTGGGCGCGCCCTGATTGGTCGTGGCCGGCCCGCGATCGCGGCGCTGGGTCCCGGCCCCGGTCTTGAAAGCGCGGCCATGATCGCCGAAAGTCTCGTGCGCAAGGTCGCATGACCAGGCTTACTCCATGGCGTTCTTTCGCACGGTCAGCTTCTCCGAACAGTTGCCCGCGATCATGGGCAATGGCGTGCTGCTGCGCGCGCCGCAGATGTCGGACTATCCGGAATGGGCGTCGTTGCGCGAAGCAAGCCGCGATTTCCTCACCCCCTGGGAGCCGACCTGGCCGGCCGACGACCTCACCCGCGCGGCCTTCCGCCGGCGCATCAAGCGCTATACCGAGGATCAGCGCGGGGATCTCGCCTATCCATTCTTCATCATGCGCCGGAGCGATCAGGTTCTGGTCGGCGGCCTGACGCTCTCCAACATCCGCCGCGGGTGCGCGCAGGCTGGCAGCCTCGGCTACTGGATGGGGGCGCCTTACGCCCACCGTGGCTACATGACCGCGGCGGTCAGCGCCTTCATCCCGTTCGCCTTCGGCACGCTGCGGCTCCACCGCATCGAGGCCGCCTGCATCCCGGGCAACGCTGCCTCGATCCGGCTTCTGGAAAAGACCGGATTTCGGCGTGAAGGGTTCGCGCGGCAGTATCTGTGTATCGACGGGGCGTGGCAGGACCACCTGCTGTACGCCCGGCTCCGGGACGATGCGTGACCGGTGTGATGCGTGACCGGTGTAACGTGGCGCGCTGGTCGTGACAAATGTGATGAGAGCGTTCTGGCGGGTGACGAGAGCCTCCCCGTTAACGAGAGCCTCCTTCTAACGAGAGCCTCCTTCTAACGAGAGCCTCCTTCTAACGAGAGCCTTGGGACTGCCACGGTTGCCCTGCTATAAGGGTGGGGGGGCTCCAGCATTCAGACGATTCGATGGGCATGCGATTCGATGGGCATGGTGTTTCCTCTAGAGCGATCTTCGGCCGCCTTCGCTGCCGCCGCATTGCTGGCTGTCGGCGTTGCCGGTTGTTCGTCCTCGATGGGCTCGGCGGACTGGTTTCCGTCGATCCCGGGCTTCTCCAACGTGGTCACCACCTCGGCCAATCGCTCGGCGATGGCGCAGGCCGAACCGGCGCCGTCATTGGACGACAACTGCCCGCCCGCCGACATCCGGCAGGGGGCGTCCACGCTCGCGATCGCGGCCAAGACGCAGCAGCCGACCGCCAATGACCTGCGCTATCAGCTGTCGCTGACGCAGCTTGCCCGCCAATGTGCGCTCGAAGGCCCGGAGATCAGGATGCGGATCGGCGTGCAGGGCCGGGTGATCGTGGGGCCTGCCGGCGCGCCGAACCAGGTCGAGGTTCCGCTGCGCTATGCGGTGGTTCTGGAGGGCACCGAGCCCAAGACCATCACCTCCAAGTTCAGGCGGGTTCCGGTGGCCATGCCGCCCGGCGCGACCAATGTCGCGTTCACCGACATCGAGGAAGACCTGCGCTTCCCGATGCCGAGCAAAGCTGCGCTCGATGCCTATGTGGTCTATATCGGCTTCGATGATGCCGGCGACCGCAACCGCCCGCCTGCCAAGAAATCGGCTCCCAAGAAGAAGTAGTGCCTTGGACGTGCGGCAGCCGTCGCCCGGATGGAGCGCCAGCAAAATCCGGAGACAACCTGCTGCGTGGCAAGGCTGCGCCCGGATTTCGCTGACGCTCAACCCGGGCTACAGCCGCTCTGATCAGTTCAGCTTGGACCGGATATCCGCGATGCCCTTGGTGACGAGGTCGTCGGCGACGCTGCCCTTCACGGTCTGGGTCAGGATTTTTTCGGCGGCCGCAACGGCGGCCTCGGCGGCGGCCGCGCGCACGTCTGCCAACGCTTGTGCCTCGGCCTGGGCGATCTTGGTTTCCGCCATCTTGGTGCGGCGGACCACGAACTCGTCCATCCGGGTCTTGGCCTCGACCCCGAGCCGATCGGCCTCGGCCCTGGCGCCGGCGATGATCTCGGCGGCGTCACGCTCGGCCATCTGCTGCTTGCGCCGGTATTCCGCCAGCAGCGCCTGCGCCTCCTCCTTGAGGCGGCGCGCCTCGTCAAGCTCCGCGCGAATGCGGACGGAGCGCTGGTCGAGCGCGTCCAGAATCAGCTTGTGGACGCCAAAGTAGACCAACACGCCGACGAAGATCACGAAGGCGACCGCGACCCAGAATTCGGCTTCGTTCAGCATCTTCCCCTCAGCGCTTGAGCACGTCGGCAACGGCCGTTTCGACCTCGCGGGCGGTCGGTGCCGACCCGATCAGCCGCTGGACGATGGCCGCGGTGGTGTCGACGGCGATGCCCTGGACGTTGGCCATGGCAGCCGACCGGCGCGCCGCGATCGCCTTTTCGGCGTCGGCGATGGTCGTGTTGAGCTTGACGTCGAGCGCCTTGCGGGCGCTCTCGGCGGCGGCGGCCTCGCGTTGACGGGTCTCGTTGGCGAGCGCCTGCGCGCGTCCGCGCGCGTCCGCGAGCGACTTCTCGTAGGCGGCCAACGCGGCGTCCGATTCCGTCTTCAGCCGCTCAGCCTCGGCGAAATCGCCCTCGATGTGCTGCTTTCGGTCCGCGATGATCGCGCCAATGCGCGGCAGTGCGACCCGCGACATCAGGAGATAGAGCCCGACGAAGGCAAGCGTGATCCAAAGCAGCTGCGAGGCAAAGGTGTCCTTCTGGAACGGCGGAAAGCCGCCGCCATGCTCCGAGGAGGGAACATGCTCCATTGTCTCGATCTGCTTGGCGCTCTTCGGTGCCATGACCGGCTCCAGGTCTCGATCAGAAGGTCTCGATCAGAGCGCGAACAGCAGCAGGAGCGCGATCAGCAGCGAGAAGATGCCGAGCGCCTCGGTGACCGCGAAGCCGAAGATCAGATTGCCGAACTGGCCCTGGGCGGCCGACGGGTTGCGCAGCGCGGCTGCGAGGTAATGGCCGAAGATGGTGCCGACGCCGACGCCGGCGCCGCCCATGCCGATGCAGGCGATGCCTGCGCCAATCATTTTTGCGGCTTGCGGGTCCATGAAGGTCTCCTGTTTTCGCTTCGTTTGGAAGAATCGGGCCTCAATGACCCGGGTGAATGGCGTCGTTGATGTAGATGCAGGTCAGGATGGCGAACACGTAGGCCTGCAGGAACGCGACCAAAAGCTCGAGCGCGGTCAGCGCCACCGTCAGGCCGAGCGGCAGGATGGCGCCGAGCCAGCCAAAGAAGCCGAAGCCTCCCAGCATCACGATAAAGCCGGCGAACACCTTGAGGGTGATGTGGCCGGCCAGCATGTTGGCGAACAGGCGCACGCTGTGCGAGATCGGGCGCGACAGGAACGAGAGCACCTCGATGAAGGTCACGAGCGGCAGGATGTAGATCGGGATTCCGCTCGGCACGAACAGCTTGAAGAAGTGCAGACCGTGCTTGGCAAACCCGTAGACGATGACGGTCAGGAAGACCAGCAGCGCCAGCGAGGCGGTGATGATGATGTGGCTGGTGACCGTGAAGGTGTAGGGGATCAGCCCGATCAAGTTCACCACCAGGATGAACATGAACAGCGAGAACACCAGCGGGAAGAACTTCATGCCCTCGCTGCCGGCGCTCGAGCGCAGCGTGTCGGCGACGAACTCATAGGACATCTCGGCGATCGACTGCATGCGGCCGGGCACCAGCGCGCGCGAGGACGTTGCGCCGATCATCAGCGCGCCGATCACCGCAATCGAGATCAGCATGAACAGCGCAGAATTCGTGAATGCGATCTCCGACCCACCAATATGTCCAAAGGTGAGGAGGTTCTTGATCTGGAACTGATGAATCGGATCCATGCCCGACCAGCCTGCCTTCTCGCGGCGTCGCTCTGACGGCCGCTATTGCCCTTTGTCCGGCGGGTCCAGCGTGTTGGTCCGGACCACGCCCGCTGTTCGCATCACGTTGAGGACTCCCGCCGCGAAGCCGAGCAGCAGGAACACGATCATCCCCAGCGGCGAAGTTCCGAGCCAGCGGTCGATCAGCCAGCCGATGCCGGCGCCGACCAGGACTCCTGCGACGAGCTCGGTTGACAGCCGAAAACCGCGGGCGATCGCCGACGGATCGGCGGTCGGACGCGGCTCACTGTCGGAAGGACGGTCGGAATGGTGCCGGCCGAGCCGTTCGCCGAGATCACGCAACCTCGCGGAGAGCGCGGCCTCGTCGGCGGATGGCTGGTCACGACCAGATTGGTCGCGTGCGTCGTCGGCCTTGTTCTTGTCGGCCATGCTGTCGACACCCGCGATGATCGCGGCCTTACCGCCGCCCCCGAGGCGCGCGGACCATACTTTCTGAGTCTGGGCGAGTCAAGAATCGGCAGTCCTCATCTAAACGCCTGAAACCGAACCACAATCGGCTTGTCGACAGGCATCTGGCTGGCTCGCATGGATGGCGTCGGCCGGGTTCTTTGCCGCGCTGCAATGTGCTAGTTTCCTGCCGGTCGGTCGGGCCGAGAAGCGCGCTTCCTGCGAACAGGCTAGCGGCGCAAGGAGAACCCAATGACGCGGACTGGTCTTTTCGTGGTCTTTGCTGCGGCTGTGCTTGTTGTGCCCGCGGCGCATGCCCAGAGCACCCCCGACACCGAGAATGGCCGCTTCACCCTCCACCGGGTGGAGGAGGGCTATCTGCGCCTCGACGGCCGCTCCGGGCAGGTGTCGCTGTGTACGCAGCGGCCGGCTGGCTGGCAGTGCCAGGCGGTCCCGGACGAGCGCGCGGCGCTGGAGGGCGAGATCGCGCGCCTGCAAGGCGACAATGCCCGCCTCAAGCGGGAGTTGCTGTCACACAATCTCCCGCTGCCCAGCGGGACCCGGCCCGAGGTTGCCGGCCGCGGGGAGGACCTCCCGAGTGATGCCGAGCTCAACCGGATCATGACTTTCATGGAGAAAGTCTGGAAGCGGATGGTCGACATGATCGTGACCACCCAGAAGGACATGATGAAAAAGCCGTGATCCTCCGTTCCCGCAGCGAAAGGACGCGCCATGGCATCGCCGGGACGGTCCACGATCACCAGCGTGGTCCCCGACCTGATTGCCACCGCGACGCTCGTTGTCGACACTCACGGCCAAGGGTTCACGGAGTTTACCGGCGAGGCGGCGCGGTTCGTGGCCGAGGCCGGGGCGAGCCACGGCACCCTGCAGGTCTTTCTGCGCCATACTTCGGCGTCGCTGGTCATCCAGGAGAACGCCGACCCCGACGTGCAGGCTGATCTTATCACCGCGCTCGATCGTATCGCGCCCGCGGATGCGGACTGGGTGCACGACGTCGAAGGTCCCGACGACATGCCGGCGCATGTCAAGGCCATGGTCAACGGCGTCTCGCTGCAGGTGCCGGTGATCGACGGCAAGCTCGCGCTCGGCACTTGGCAGGGTCTCTATCTGGCCGAGCATCGCGCGCGGCCGCACCGGCGCGAGGTGGTGCTGCAGTTCATCGGCAGCCGGCGCTGACTAGTGCCGCCGATTTGAAGTTCCTACAACGGACGCAGCAAACTCGGTTAGGAACTTCAAATCGAAAGCGGCACTAGAATCATAGACTTGCTAGTGCCCCTTTGTTTCCGAAGTTCGTGTCAGAGGGTGCTGCAACGACTCACGAACTTCGGAAACGGGGCACTAGCCTTGGGTGCCATTTCAAAGCCAGCCGTTAGGCGATAGAGTTCAGCAGGCTGGTGCACGGCAAGGGGCTTGGGATTGGCCGACGCGACGCACTATCGCTTTGTGATTGCGGACGACCATCCGCTGTTCCGCGGGGCCCTGCGGGAAGCGGTGAGCGGCCTGTTCGAGCATGTCGAGATCGGCGAAGCCGGCTCCTTCGAGGACGTCTCCGCGCTGCTCGACCGCGGCGGCGACGTCGACCTCATCCTGCTCGACCTCAGCATGCCCGGGGTGCGCGGCTTCTCCGGCCTGATCTATCTGCGGGCGCAGTATCCGACTGTCCCGATCGTGGTCGTCTCCGCGAACGACGATCCGGCCGTGATTCGACGCTGCATGGACCTCGGCACCTCCGGCTTCATCCCCAAGACGCTGGGCATCGATGAGATGCGGGCCGCGATCCGGCGCGTGCTCGAAGGCGGCGTGTGGACGCCGCCCGATGTCGACCTCAGCGCCGGCTCGGACGCCGAGACCGCCAACCTGATGGCGCGGCTCGCCTCGCTCACTCCACAGCAGGTGCGCGTGCTGATGATGCTGTCGGAGGGGCTCCTCAACAAGCAGATCGCCTACGAGCTCGGCGTCTCTGAAGCGACCGTGAAGGCGCATGTCTCCGCCATCCTGCAGAAGCTCGACGTCGAGAGCCGCACGCAGGCGGTGATCACGGCGGCCAAGATCGAGCTCGGCCAATGGAGCCAGGTGAGTCAGGATTAACCCCAGGATTGAGCTGGTTCACCCCGCCGGCGCATAGCCTTTGCCCACGCCGCGACCTTTCGTAGATGTAGGGTGGGCAAAGGCGGTGGCACGGCCACTCCATCAGGCAGGGCCTATCGTGCGCCGTGCCCACCTGGGCCTGCGCTGCTCGCGCGAATCAGATTGGTGGGCACGGCGCACGAGGTTCGATCGGCGTGGACACGCCGTGCCAGCGCCCATAGCCCGTCGAAGACGGGCATAAACGCCCTTATGGCCCACCCTACACCGCGACCTTTGAGGCGCATCGGAGTTGGTGGCCGTCGGCTCAAGCCTCATTCCGGCACGGTCGCCGGCTTGCTCGTATCGGAGACCTGGATGATCAGGTATTTGAGCTTCTCCGTCGTGCTCGGGTTGCGGGAGATTGCGTGCAGCGCGTTGGGCTGCTCGTAGAATACCTCGCCGGCCTTGAGCGTGCGCACCGGGCCGTCGTCGATCTTGACCTCATAGGTGCCTTCCAGGATGTAGCCGACCGTATGGCTGCCTGGATGCCGGTGCGCCCCGCTGCCATTGCCGGGATCGCGCTCGGTCAGCCGGACGGTGAGCTGCCGGCCCATGACGTCGGCCATCACCTGCTTGAACAGCTCCGAGGTCCGCTGTCCGGTCTGCGCCTGTGCGTCGGCAGGCAGCAGCGAGCGGAGATGGCCGGTCGCGGCGAACAACGTTGCGGCCGATGCGGCTGCTGCGATCGCGACATGGGACAGGATTGATTTGATCTGCATGGCTGTTTCCTCCTTTTGTGGCGTCGTTTCCTCGGTTACTCTTACTCGGTCACTCCGCGGCCACCCCCCGATGCACGCGGCATTGCGCCAGCAAGGCGCGCAGCGCCGCCGGTTTGACCGGCTTGTTGAGCACCTGGACCCCATGCGCGCGAGCCTCCTCGCGCACCGCGGCGCCGCGATCGGCGGTGATCAGGATTGCGGCCGCGCCGGCGAAGCGGCGGCGCAACTCGGCAATCGCCTCGATGCCGCTGTCCTCGCCAAGATGATAGTCGACGAGGAGCGCGTCCGGCACAAGCTTTCTTTCGGCAAGCGCGGTCTGCGCCGAAGCGAGGTCTGCCGCCTTCACGACACGGCAGCCCCAGCCGCCGAGCAGTGTTTCCATGCCGTCGAGAATGGTCGGCTCGTTGTCGATGCACAGCACACAGATATCGGCAAGCTGGCCGCGATCGACGTCGCCGCTGTCGCGCAGCGGCGCGCGCGCCGGAATGGCGGCCGACAAGGGCACCTCGACGGAGAATTGCGAGCCGCGACCGACCGTGGAGGAGACCACGATCGTGTGATCGAGCACGCGCGCGATGCGTTCCACGATCGAGAGGCCCAGCCCCAGCCCGCGTGCCACCTTGGCGCCCTGGTCGAGGCGGTGGAACTCCTGGAAGATCGCCTGCCGCTTGGAGCGCGGGATGCCGAGGCCGGTATCGTAGACGTCGATGCGCAGCTGTCCGTGGTGGCGTCGGCAGCCGACCAGCACGCGGCCCTTGGGGGTGTATTTGATCGCGTTCGACACCAGGTTCTGCAGCAGCCGCCGCAGCAGGCGGCGGTCGGATTTGACCGCGAGCGAGCAGGGCACGAAGTCAAGCCGCAAGCCCTTGTCCTGGGCGAGCGGCCGGAACTCGACCTCGAGCTGGCGCAGCAACTCGTCGATCCGGAAGATGCCGATCTCGGGCCGCATCGCGCCGGTGTCGAGCCGCGAGATGTCGAGCAGCGCGCCCAGGATTTCCTCGACCGCGTCAAGTGAGGCATCGATATTGCCGATGAGCGGCGCATCCTCGCCGAGCCGCTGGCGCTCGACCAGGCTGGTGACATAGAGCCTCGCGGCGTTGAGCGGCTGCAGGATGTCGTGGCTGGCGGCGGCGAGAAATCGCGTTTTCGAAATGTTGGCTTGCTCGGCCTCGCCCTTGGCGCGTCCCAGCTCGGTGTTGAGCCGGGTCAGTTCCTCGGTGCGTTCCTGCACCCGGCGCTCGAGCGATTCATTGGCGCGTTCGAGCTCCTCCGCCGCCTTCACGCTCGGCGTGATGTCGGTGAAGGTGGTGACGATGCCGCCGTCCGGCATCCGGTTCGCCCGCACCTCGATCACCAGGTCGCGTGCGGCGGAGCGTTCGAGAAATGGCTGGCTGGCGGAGACGTAGCGCGCGATGCGATCGCGCACCAGCGCGTCGGTGGCGTCCTCGTCGAGCGTCCCGCGGCCGACATTGTGTCGCAGAATCTCTTCGAGCGGCGTTCCGATGCGGGTGAATTGTGATGGCAGCTCGAGCATTTCGCCGAACTGCCGGTTCCAGCAGGTCAGCTGCAAGTCCTTGTTGAACACCGCGATGCCCTGGCGCACGTGATCGAGCGCCGTCTGCAGGATCTCTCGGTTGTAGTGGATCGCCGCATTGGCGTCGTCGAGCAGCTTCAGCGCATCCTTGGTGGACACCGTGCGCTTGCGCAACAGCAGCGACAGGACGAGGCGGGAGGACGCCGTTCCGATCGCCGACGCCAAAAGATGCTCGGCGAAGCGCAGGAGCTGAAAGTCCGCCTCCGCCTTGGGATCGAGAGCGAGGGCGTGGGTGGAGGCGTAGCTGTCGAATGAGGTGCGGGTCCGCTCCTCGCCGAGATAGCGCGCCACTGTGGAGGTCAGCTCCTCGACCGTGACCGATGAGCGCCACAGCCGGAAGCTCGGTGTCATCGGCGCGAGCGCGGACGGCACGAACAGGTCGGCCTGCAGGCGCTCGATCGACGCCGGCGCGCGCGTGAACGAGAACGCCACATAGGCAAGAACGTTGAGCGCGAGGCTCCAGATCACGCCATGCACGAGGCGCGGCAGCTCGATCCCTATCAGCGCCTGCGGCCGCAGCCAGGCCATATCCCACGGGCCGTCATTCAGGATCGTGACCCCGACGATGCCAGCGTCGGCGAAGCTCGGCAGCATCAGCGTGTAGGCCCAGGTCAGGATGCCGATGGTCATTCCCGCCATGGCGCCGCGGGCGTTGGCGCGCCGCCAGAACAGGCCGCCGAAGAAGGCCGGCGCGAGCTGCGCCACGGCGGCGAACGACAGGAGCCCGATCGAGGCCAGCTGGGCGTCGCCGGCAAGCCGGTAATACAGGTAGGCCAGGAACAGGATGGCAAAGATCGCGATGCGGCGCACCGCCAACAGCAGCCAGCCGACGCTGTGGCCGCCGCCCATGAACGCGTCGCGCTGCTTGAGCACGAGCGGCATCACAATGTCGTTCGACACCATGATGGCGAGCGCCACCGTCTCGACGATCACCATGGCGGTCGCCGCCGAGAGGCCGCCCACAAAGGCCGCGATGGTGAGCATGTCCGACCGTGCCGCGAGCGGCAGCGCCAGCACGTACATGTCGCTGTCGACCTGGCCGGGCGCGAAGGTGAGCATCCCTGCGAGCGCGATCGGCACCACGAACAGATTGATCAGCACCAGGTAGAGCGGGAACAGCCACGCGGCGCGCCGGATCTCATGCTCGCTGTTGTTCTCGACCACCGTGACGTGGAATTGCCGTGGCAAGAGCACGATGGCGAAAAACGACAGCAGCGTCATCACCGCCAGCGTGCCGGCGGCCGGCTCTCCGCTCAGCACCTTGGCGGTTGCCGGCTCGTTGAGCGCGCGCGCAAACAGCGCCGCCGGTCCATCGAACAGCCAGAATGTCACAAAGATGCCGACGGCGACGAAGGCGACCAGCTTGACGATCGACTCGGTCGCGACCGCCAGCATCAGCCCGTCCTGATGCTCGGTGGCGTCGATGTGGCGGGTGCCGAACAGGACCGCGAATGTCGCCATCGAAAACGCGACGAACAGCGAAATGTCGCCGAGGACTGGCTGCAGCGCGCCGCTCTCGGGCCTGATATGTGCCAGGATGGTGCTCAGCGACGACGACACGGCTTTGAGCTGGAGCGCGATATAGGGGATGGTGCCGACGATCGCGATCAGCGCCACGGTGGCGGCGACGGTCTGCGCCTTGCCGTAGCGGGCGGCGATGAAGTCGGCGATCGACGTGATGTTCTGCGCCTTGGTAAGGCGCACGATTCGCATGATCAGCGGCGAGCAGAGCCCGATCATGATGATCGGCCCGACATAGATCGTCAGGAAGTCGTAGAAGCCGGTGCGCGAGGCAAGGCCGACCGAGCCGAAAAAGGTCCAGCTCGTGCAATAGATCGCGAGCGAGAGCGGGTAGATGAGATTGCGCCATCCGCCCTCGCGGCCGAGCGCCCGGGTACGGTCGCCGTAGCTCGCGATGACGAACAGCAGGCAGATGTAGCCGAGCGCGACGGCGATGACGATCCAGCCTTGCAGCATGACCGATCCGGTCACCTCATGGTTTTGCCCGGATATTCTACCGCACGCCCGCCCGGAAGGGTGAGGATTTCACGGCCGGTTGGTGGTTAAGCGGTTGCGGCGGACCGGTATGGACGCTCTGCATGGCCGGTATTTGACTGTGCGGCTCCTTAACGGCATTGATCCGCCGTCGCGGACGGCGCGTCGCCGGTCCTTGGGGCATCTCCCTTAATGCTGCCGTCCTCCCTGAAGCCGCGCACGCTCATCCCGTATGCCGAAACGCTGCTGATCGCGGCCGCCGGCGGGGTGGCATTTACCCTGATCGGCGTTCCAGCCGGGCTGGTGTCGGGGTCGATGCTGGCGACGGCGGCGGCTGCGCTCATGGGCCGGCCCATGAAGGTGCCGCTGCCGCTGGCGCGGGTTGGCTTCGTGCTGATCGGCATCCTGCTCGGAGCCGTGGTGACGCCGGCGACGCTGCGCGGCATGGCCACCTGGCCGCTCAGCATCGCGTTGCTTGGCGTGTCGACCGTGGTGATGATCGTCGCCACCACCGGCTATCTGCGCCTGGTGCACGGCTGGGAGCCGCTCTCGGCGCTGCTCGGCGCCAGCCCCGGCTCGATGGCGCAGGCGATGGCGCTTTCGGCCGAGTTCGGCTGCAATCTGCGCGGGATCGCGATCGTGCAGACAATGCGCGTCCTTGTGGTCACGATCGGGCTGCCGAGCGGGCTGGCGCTGTTTGGGCTGGCGGCGAGCGCCATTCCGCCGACGGCGCCCGGTGCCGGCTCCTCGCTGGCCGAACTTGCGATCCTGGCGGCCGCCTCGACCGCGAGCGCGGTGCTCGTGCAGTGGCTCCGCTTTCCGGGCGGGCTTCTGTTCGGCGCCATGGCGGCGTCGGCGGTGCTGCACGGCGGCGATTTCCTGCACGCGACGCTGCCGTGGTGGCTGGGGAGTGCCGCGGTCATGCTGCTCGGCGGGCTCGTCGGCTCGCGCTTCGCCAACACGTCGCTCGCCATGCTGCTGGAGTATTTCTGGGCCGCGCTCGGCTCGGCGGCGGTCGCCATCGCGGTCTCGGCGGCGTTCGTGCTGGTGGTGGTGAGCCTGTTGCCGTTCCGCGCCTCCGACGTGCTGATCGCGTTCGCACCAGGCGCCCAGGACACCATGATGGTGCTCGCGCTCGCGCTCCATCTCGACCCGGTCTATGTCGGGGCGCATCACCTCACGCGGTTTCTGATCGTGACCTTTTCGGTTGCGGTGGCTGCGCGCCGGCTCGCGCGCCGCGGCGGCGTGGCGAGCAGCGGCGAGACGCGCAGACGGCCGGGAGCGTTCGAGGATTAACGACGTGCGGGGATGTTGGTCGGTGCGTACGGGCCTCCCCTCGATCCTTTAGAATATGATAAGTGAGCCTTTGGCTGCCGCGGGCCAGGCTAAGGAGTGGTCATGTCCAAACCGGTGATCTTCACGATTTCGGCTGCCTGGGACCGTGAGGCATCGGTCTGGAGCGGGCACTGCGACGACATCCCGGCTGCAGCCGACGCACCGACGCTCGACGAACTGCTGGCGAAGATATCTGCGATGGCGCTCGATCTCCTCCCGGACAATCATCCGGATATCGACCCGAGCGATCTGTTCGTGCAGATCACTGCGTTGCGCGAAGCCGAACCGGCCGTGGGCTGAATGGCGCCGCAGTTCGACCGTCCCTAACGAGAACTGCTGCGCGCCGCCGGCTGCAAGCTCGTCCGGCAGGGGCGGGGCAGCCACGAGATCTGGCACAGCCCGATTACACGGCGGAGCTTCGCGGTGCCGGTTGGCATTCCCAGCCGCCACACCGCCAACGCCATTCTGCGTCAGGCCGGCCTGCCGAAGGCGTTCCGAGCGGTTGTGGCAATCGGACGGTGCCGTCCGGTCACTCCGCCGCGATGGCGCGGTTCTTGCGCGGCAATTCGAGGCGCTCCCACACGTCGAGCAAGGCCTCGGCCAACCTGTCGATCAGCGCGTCCTCGTGATAGGGCGACGGCGTGATGCGCAGCCGCTCGCTGCCCTTCGGCACGGTCGGGTAGTTAATCGGCTGGATGTAGATGCCGTGCTCTTCGAGCAGGAGGTCGGTCGCCTCCTTGCACTTCTCCGGATTGCCGACGAACACCGGCACGATGTGGGTGTCGTTCGGCATCACCGGCAGTCCGGCCGCGATCAGCACCGCCTTGGTGCGGGCGGCGCGGTCCTGGTGGCGCTCGCGCTCGAAGCTCGACGTCTTGAGATGGCGAATGGCGGCGGCCGCGGCCGCGCAGATCGCGGGCGGCAGCGCGGTGGTGAAGATGAAGCCCGGCGCGTAGCTGCGCACCGCATCGACCAGCGCAGAGCTGCCTGCGATATAGCCGCCGAGGCAGCCGAACGCCTTGGCGAGCGTGCCTTCCAGAACATCGACGCGGTGCATGACGCCCTGCTGCTCCGCCTGGCCGCCGCCGCGCGGCCCGTACATGCCGACCGCATGCACCTCGTCCGCGTAGGTCATGGCGCCATAGCGCTCGGCGAGGTCGCAGATCTGAGCGACCGGCGCCACGTCGCCGTCCATGGAATAGAGGGTCTCGAACACGATCAGCTTGGGGCGCGCCGGATCGGCGGCCTTGAGCAGCTCCTCGAGGTGGGCGGCGTCGTTGTGGCGGAAGATCTTCTTCTCGGCGCCTGACTGCCGCACGCCTTCGATCATGGAATTGTGGTTCCAGGCATCCGACAGGATCAGGCAGTTCGGCATCAGCTTGACCAGCGTGGCGATGCCGGTCTCGTTCGACACATAACCCGAGGTGAAGACGAGCGCGGCCTCCTTGCGATGCAGGTCCGCCAGCTCGCGCTCGAGCTCCACCAGCGGGTGGTTGGTACCTGCGATATTGCGCGTGCCGCCGGCACCGGTGCCCATGCGGGTCGCGGTCTCGACCATGGCGCCGATGACTTTGGGGTGTTGCCCCATGCCGAGGTAGTCGTTGGAGCACCACACCACCACGTCCCGCGGCCCTTGCGGGGAGTGCCAGATCGCGCGTGGGAAGCGCCCGGCCAGCCGCTCAAGGTCGGCAAACACCCGATACCGCCGCTCCTCCCGCAACCGGGCGAGCGCGTCAGTGAAAAATGTGTTGTAGTTCATGGGATCCCTACCCGGCAGCGGTTACTCTTTTGGTTGGTACCTGGATTTGATCGGTACCTTGGAATGCCCCCA
>Ga0209797_10000105_pt1 | contig 36936 bp, 35 predicted proteins | sample DOMMetBare3Fresh_2_FD_187472 | JGI IMG/M metagenome (GOLD analysis project Ga0209797, IMG submission 187472) | Wetland sediment microbial communities from St. Louis River estuary, USA, under dissolved organic matter induced mercury methylation -... | ecosystem: Environmental > Aquatic >... | reverse complement strand
ATCCGATCGAGGCCGTTTCGCAGTGGCGCGCCGGCGCGCTGCGGCCGCTGTGCGTGTTCGACGACACGCGCATGCCCTACAAGACCAAAATCACCGACAAGCAGTCGTGGAACGACATCCCGACCTGCAAGGAAGCCGGGGTGCCGACCGATTACCTGATGCTGCGCGGCATCTTCATGGCGCCGGGCGTCACGCCGGACCAGACCGCGTTCTACGTGAAGCTGATGGACAAGGTGCGTGCGACGCCGGAATGGAAGGAGTACATGGAGACCGGTGCCTTCAACGCGACTTCCATGACCGGCACCGACTACGTCAAGTGGTTGTCCAATGCCGAGATCCAGCACCGGCTGCTGATGACCGAAGCGGGCTTCCTCGCAAAGTGATGGCGCGCCGCGGCGCAGCCTGAGTCGTATCGAGATACTGGCGACGCGGCGCACCGGGCGCCGTGGCGAGTTCTCGACCGGCCGCCGCGAACCGATGCCGTGTCTCCACCCTCCCATCTGCCACCCTGCCATGTCCGACCAGCCATCCGCAGACCAAGAATCGAGCCCCGTCGTGGCCAGGATCTCGAGTGCCGACTCGGTGGTCGCGTTACTGCTTTTCGTCTTCGGCACCGTCATCGTCTACGAGGCGCGGCGTCTCGGTGCAGGCTGGACCACCGACGGTCCGGGCGCGGGTTACTTTCCCTTCTACATCGGCCTGATTCTCTGCGTGTCGAGTCTGGGCATCTTCTACCAGACGCGCTGGGGCAAGCTGCGCGACGACGGCACCTTCGTCGACCGGGTCCAGCTCGGCCGCGTGCTGTCGGTGCTGGTACCGGCGGCGGTCTACGTGCTCGCCGTCAACTTTCTCGGCCTGTACGTGGCCTCGGCGATCTACATCGCCTCGTTCATGGTCGTGCTGGGCAAGTACTCGCCAGCCAAGAGCGTCGCCGTCTCGGCGGCTGTCATCGCCTCGTTCTTCGTGATGTTCGAGGTGTGGTTCAAGGTGCCGCTGTTCAAGGGCACGCTCGAACCCTTGAGCTTCCTCGGCTACTGAGCCAACCCCGTCGATCCGGAGCCTGAGCCATGGAAGAACTGAGCGCGTTGATCCATGGCTTCGGCGTCATCATGACGCCGATGAACGTCGCCCTGATGTTCGTGGGCATCATCCTCGGCGTCGTGATCGGCGTGCTGCCCGGGCTCGGCGGCGCCAACGGCGTGGCGATCCTGCTGCCGCTCACCTTCACGATGTCACCGACCTCCGCCATCGTGATGCTGTCGTGCATCTACTGGGGCGCGCTGTTCGGCGGCGCAATCACGTCGGTGCTGTTCAACATCCCGGGCGAACCCTGGTCGGTTGCGACCACCTTCGACGGCTATCCGCTGGCACAGAAGGGCAAGGCCGGGCAGGCGCTGACGGCGGCCTTCACGTCTTCCTTCGTCGGCGCGCTAGTGGCGGTGCTGATGATCACCTTCCTCGCGCCGCTCGTGGCCAAGTTCGCGTTGAAGTTCGGCGCGCCCGAGTTCTTCTCGGTCTACCTGCTGACCTTCTGCAGTTTCGTCGGCATGGGCAAGGGTTCGCCTTTGAAGATCCTGGTTTCGATGATGCTCGGCTTCGCGCTGGCCGCGGTGGGCATGGACACCGTGACCGGCCAGCTGCGGCTGACCTTCGGCCAGACCGAGCTGATGCGCGGCTTCGACTTCCTGATCGCGGTGATCGGACTGTTCGGCATCGGCGAGATCCTGCTGTCGATGGAAGAGGGCCTCAACTTCCAGGGCAAGTCCGCGCGCATCAACCCCAAGGTGGTGTGGGAGACCTGGAAGGAATTGCCCAGGTACTGGGCCACTTCGCTGCGCAGCTCGCTGGTCGGCATCTGGATGGGCATCACCCCCGGCGGCGCAACGCCAGCGTCATTCATGAGCTATGGGCTGGCCAAGAAATTCTCGAAGAGCGGCGCCAAGTTCGGTACCGGCGAGGTCGAAGGCGTCATCGCGCCTGAAACCGCAGCCCACGCTGCCGGCACCAGCGCGCTGCTGCCGATGCTGGCGCTGGGCATCCCGGGCTCGCCCACGGCCGCAGTGCTGCTGGGCGGCCTGCTGATCTGGGGCCTGCAACCCGGACCGCTGCTCTTCGTCGAGCAAAAGGACTTTGTCTGGGGCCTGATCGCCAGCATGTACCTGGGCAACCTGGTCGGGCTGATCGTCGTGCTGACGATGGTGCCGGCATTCGCTTCGATCCTGCGCATCCCGTTCTCGATCATCGCGCCGGTGATCATCGTCATCTGCGCGATCGGCGCCTACACGGTCCACAGCGCGATGCTCGACATCTGGTTCATGCTCGGCTTCGGCGTCATCGGCTATGTGTTCAAGAAGCTCGATTACCCGCTCGCGCCACTGGTGCTGGCGCTGGTGCTGGGCGACAAGGCCGAGGATTCATTCCGCCAGTCGATGCTGGTGTCTCAAGGCGACGTGATGATCATGTGGTCGAATCCGCTCGTCGGCACGATCACGACGCTGGCGCTGCTGATGTTGGCCTGGCCGCTGCTGTCCAAGATCATTGCCAAGCTGCGAACGCCGAAGGACAAGCCGGAGTTTTCGGAAGAACAACCGGTCGATTGATCACGAGGAAGGACGAACATGCCTGTCGTTGCACTGACCCAGGGCATGGGCTCGCTGGCCCAGGATATCGCCGAGCAGTTGGCGAAGGATCTCAAGCTCGCGACACTTCAGCATGAAGTGACAGAGCACTTGGCTCAAAAGATGCACGTGCCCAAGAGCCTGATCAGCCGCCTGCGCACCGGCAAGGCAGGCGCGATCGAGCGCCTGCGTACGGACCTTCACGCCATGGCGGTGTTCACCGCCGAGGAGGTGCTGGAGGCTGCGGCGAAGGGTAACGTGGTGATCCGCGGCTGGGGGGCCACGCAGATCCTTCGGGCCGTGCCCCACATCCCGTGCATCCGCGTGATGCGTCCCTTCGACAAGCGTGTCGACTGGCTGATGAAGGAGCTCGACACCGATGACCGCGACCTCGCGGAGAAGGAGATCCACCGCAGCGACCAGGCCAACGCCTCCCGGATGCACGACCAGTTCGGCGTCCACTGGGGTGATCCGGTCCTGTTCGACATGGTGCTCAACACGGATCGACTGTCGGTGAAGACCTGCGTCGAGCTGATCAAGGAGCTGCTCAAGCGTCCCGAGTTCGCGGAAACGCCAGCCTCGCGCACGATGCTGCAGGGGATGGCGCTGAGTGCCCACGTCCGTGCCGCGCTGAGCGCCCACGCGGACACACATGCGGTGAACGTCACGATCGAGAGCCTCGACGGCCGTGTCGTGCTGAGCGGAATCGTCGCCGACGATGCGGAGAGGCACGCGGCCGAGCGTGTCGCAAGCGGTGTGGCCGGCGTGAAGGCGGTCGACAACCTGCTGCATGCAATCACCGACGCGAAGCACTTTCCGACCGCCCGGCGCTGATCCCGCCGGGGCGGGCCAGCCGCACGTCAGATCTTGCCGCGCTGCTTGAGGCGCGACAGCGTCTCGGCCGACAGGTTCAGGTAAGTGGCCAGCTCCTTCTTCGGAATGCGCTCGACCAGCTCAGGGTGCTTGCGCATGAAGCGGCGCACGCGGCCCGGGGCATCCAGCAGATGCAGCGTGATCGTGTGGGCCATGACATCGCTCATCAGGCGCATCACCTGGTACTCGAAGTCCGCCTTGAGCCGAGGGTGCCGGTCAAGAAAAGCCACCCACTGGGGCATCGGCAGCTTGGCCACGCGGGACTTCGTCACGCAGGCAATCGCATAGGGGGTGGGCGTGTTCAAACGCCAGGCGGCATAGCTGGTCTCCATATCGCGCTCGTCGGAAAAGCGCAGGATCATCTCCTTGGCGTCGGCGTTGGAAACCACCCGCTTGAGCAGCCCGTCGAGCACGAAGTACTGCTCCATGTCGTGCACGCCCTGGTGCAACAGGAAGTCGCCCTTGGCGCAGTCCACGATCTCGAGTAGCCCCTCCAGCTCTCGCCGATCCTCGTCGGACAGCGCCTGCAAGACGACGTTCTGCCTCAACTGAACTCGGATCACGTTGCGTTCTGGGTGCAGGGCCAGAAGGGTCATCTTGGAATCACGACTGGACGCGGCGATGGCCGGGGCCATTTTCCGAAAGTTGACCGCGGTCAACGGGAGAACAAAGAGCCGTTTTCTACCATAGCCCCGCCCCCACGACTTGAAGGAGCGTGCCATGTCGGCAGTTCTGTCGCCCGTTTCCAGCGCCGCCACTGAGGCGCCGCCGATGATCGATGGCTTCCATCTCCTCATCAACGCCCTCAAGCTCAACGGCATCGATACGATCTACGGGCTGCCGGGCATCCCGATCACGGACCTGACCCGCATGGCGCAGGCCGAAGGCATGCGTGTGATCTCGTTCCGCCACGAGCAGAATGCCGGCAACGCGGCGGCCATTGCGGGTTTCATCAATGGCAAACCGGGCGTTTGCCTGACGGTGTCGGCGCCTGGCTTCCTCAACGGCCTCACGGCCCTGGCCAATGCCACCACGAACTGCTTCCCGATGATCCTCATCAGCGGGTCGAGCGAACGCGAGATCGTCGACCTGCAGCAGGGCGACTATGAAGAGATGGATCAGCTCGCCGTCGCCAAGCCGCTGTGCAAGGCGGCCTTTCGCGTGCTGAATGCCGAAGACATCGGCGTGGGCATCGCGCGTGCGATCCGCGCCGCCGTTTCCGGCCGTCCGGGCGGGGTCTACCTGGACCTGCCGGGCAAGCTGTTCGCGCAGACCATCGATGCGGCCGCCGGTGCAGCGTCGCTGATCAAGGTCGTCGACCCCGCTCCGCGCCAGATCCCGGCGCCGGAGGCCATCGACCGCGCACTAAAACTGCTGAAGAGCGCGAAGAGACCCCTGATCCTGCTGGGCAAGGGCGCTGCATATGCCCGAGCCGACGTGGACATCCGCACCCTGGTCGAGAGGACTGGCATTCCCTATCTGTCGATGTCGATGGCCAAGGGCTTGCTGCCCGACACTCACGAGCAGTCGGCTTCTGCCGCGCGTTCGTATGTGCTGCCTGAAGCCGACGTGGTCCTGCTGATCGGCGCGCGGCTGAACTGGCTGCTGGCTCACGGCAAGGGCAAGACCTGGGGCGGCAAGGATCACAAGAATTGGGGCGGCCAGAAGTTCATCCAAGTCGACATCTCGCCCACGGAGATGGACAGCAACGTGCGCATCGACGCGCCGGTCGTCGGCGACATCGGTTCGTGTGTCTCGGCGCTGCTGGCACGCATCGATGGCAACTGGTCCAAGCCGCCGGCCGAGTGGCTGAATGCCGTGGCCGAACGCAAGAACAAGAACGTGGCGAAGATGGCCGAGACCCTGGCCAAGGACCCGAAGCCGATGAACTTCCAAAGCGCACTGAACGTGGTGCGCGACATCGTCAAGGCCAATCCCGACGCGATGCTGGTCAACGAAGGTGCCAACGCGCTGGACTTCACGCGCTCGATCGTCGACATGTACAAGCCACGCAAGCGCCTGGACGTGGGCACCTGGGGCGTGATGGGTATCGGCATGGGTTTCGCGGTGGCCGCTGCAGTCGAAACGGGCCAGCCGGTGATCGCGATCGAGGGCGACAGCGCCTTCGGCTTCAGCGGCATGGAGGTCGAAACGATCTGCCGCTACAACCTGCCGGTATGCGTCGTGATCCTCAACAACAACGGCGTGTACCGCGGCACCGACAAGAACCTGGGCGGCGGCAAGGACGTGGCGCCAACCGTCTTCGTCAAGGATGCGCGCTACGAGAAGATGATGGAGGCGTTCGGTGGCGTCGGTGTCTACGCCACGACGCCCGCCGAGCTGCGCCGTGGCATGGAAGAAGCGGTTCGCTCCCGCAGGCCGACGTTGATCAACGCGATCATCGACGAGACGGCAGGCACCGAAAGCGGCCGCATCACCAGCCTGAATCCCGCGGCCAGGAAGAAGTCGTAACTACATCCCTAGGAGTTCTTGATGAGCAAAGCCCTGGACGGCGTCCGAATCCTCGACTTCACGCATGTGCAGTCGGGCCCCACCTGCACGCAGCTGCTGGCCTGGTTCGGCGCCGACGTGATCAAACTCGAGAAGGCCGGCGAGGGGGACGCCACGCGCGGCCAGTTGCGCGACATTCCCGATGTGGACAGCCTGTACTTCACGATGCTGAACCACAACAAGCGCTCGATCACCGTCAACACCAAGGATCCCAGGGGCAAGGCGGTGGTCGACCGCCTGATCAAGACCTGCGACGTGCTGGTCGAGAACTTCGCCCCTGGCGCGCTCGACCGCATGGGCTTCACGTGGGAGCGCATCCAGCAGCTCAACCCGCGCATGATCGTGGCGTCGGTCAAGGGTTTCGGGCCCGGCCCCTACGAAGACTGCAAGGTCTACGAAAACGTCGCGCAGTGCGCCGGCGGCTCGGCGTCGACCACCGGCTTCGACGACGGCCCGCCGCTGGTCACCGGCGCGCAGATCGGCGACTCGGGCACCGGGCTGCACCTGGCGCTGGGCATCGTCGCGGCGCTCTACCAGCGCAATACGACCGGGCGCGGCCAGAAGGTACTGGCGGCGATGCAGGACGGCGTGCTGAACCTGTGCCGTGTCAAGCTGCGCGACCAGCAGCGCCTGGCGCGCACCGGAACGATGCATGAGTATCCGCAATATCCGGACGGCAAGTTCGGCGACGCGGTGCCGCGCGCCGGCAACGCGTCGGGGGGCGGCCAGCCGGGTTGGATCCTCAAGTGCAAGGGTTGGGAGACCGATCCCAACGCCTACATCTACTTCATCACCCAGGCGGCCGTCTGGCCTGCGGTGTGCAAGGTGATCGGCCAGGAAGACTGGATCACCGATGAGGCCTACGCGACGCCGGCGGCGCGCCTGCTGCACCTGAAGCCGATCTTCGCGCGCATCGAGCAGTGGACGATGACCAAGACCAAGTTCGAGGCGATGGACATCCTGAACAAGTACGACATCCCGTGCGGGCCGATCCTGTCGATGAAGGAGATCCTCGAGGAGCCGTCGCTTCGCGCCACCGGCACGATCGTCGAGGTCGATCATCCCACGCGCGGCAAGTACTTCACGGTGGGCAACCCGATCAAGATGTCGGACAGCCCCACCGAGGTCACGCGCTCGCCGCTGCTGGGCGAGCACACCGAGGACGTGCTGACGCAACTGGGCTACAGCGCGGCCGAGATCGCCGGGCTGCGTGAGGCGCGCGTGATCTGAGCACGGCAGCCGCGCCCACCCGACAGAACCACCGCATAACGACCAAGGGGACACCATGACTGACGTTGACAAGGCCAAGGTCCGCAAGCTGCTCGACGCCGTCAAGGCCGACGGCCGCTCCTCGCTGACGGCCCCCGAGGGCAAGCAGGTCTGCGATGCCTATGGCATCGCGGTGCCGCAGGAGGGCCTGGCCGGCAGCGCGGCCGAGGCTTCGAAGCTGGCCTCGACGATGGGCTTCCCGGTGGTCATGAAGATCGTGTCGCCCGACATCCTTCACAAGACCGAGGCCGGCGGCGTGATCGTCGGCGTCAAGAGCGCCGACGAGGCTTCGAAGGCCTACGACACGATCCTGACAAACGCCAAGGCCTACAAGGCCGACGCCAAGATCGTCGGCGTGCAGGTGCAGCAGATGCTCAAGGGTGGCCAGGAGGTCATCGTCGGCGCGGTCACCGACGGCAGCTTCGGCAAGCTCGTGGCCTTCGGCCTCGGTGGCGTGCTGGTCGAGGTGCTGAAGGACATCACGTTCCGTCTCGCGCCGGCCACGCAGGCCGACGCGCTGTCGATGCTCGACGGCATCCAGGCGGCCGAGATGCTCAAGGGCGTGCGCGGCGGCGATCCGGTCAACCGCGAGGCGCTGGCCAAGCTGATCGTCGGCGTCAGCCAGCTGGTCAGCGACTTCCCGGAAATTGCCGAGATGGACCTGAACCCGGTGTTCGCGACGAAGCACTCCGCGGTCGCCGCCGATGTGCGCATCGTGGTCGACTTCGCGCAAAGGGCGCCACGCTACAGGCCGCCGGAAGCCGAGGTCGTGACATCAATGAACCGGATCATGCAGCCCAAGGCCGTGGCCGTGATCGGTGCGTCGGACGAAACCGGCAAGATCGGCAACTCGGTGATGAAGAACCTGATCAACGGCGGCTACAAGGGCCAGATCATTCCGATCCACCCGAAGGCCGCCGAGATCATGGGCCACAAGGCCTACAAGTCGGTGAAGGATGTGCCGGGCGAGATCGACACCGCGGTCTTCGCGATTCCCGCCAAGCTGGTCGCAGGCGCGCTCACCGAATGCGGCGAGAAGAAGATCGCCGGCGCGGTGTTGATCCCCTCGGGCTTCGCCGAGACCGGCAACATGGAAGGCCAGCTCGAACTGGTCGAGATCGGCCGCAAGTACAACATCCGTCTGATGGGGCCCAACATCTACGGCTTCTACTACACGCCGGCCAACCTGTGCGCCACGTTCTGCACCGCGTATGACGTGAAGGGCTCGGCGGCACTGTCGTCGCAAAGCGGCGGCATCGGCATGGCGATCATTGGTTTCTCGCGCTCGGCCAAGATGGGCGTCTCGGCGATCGTCGGCCTGGGCAACAAGAGCGACATCGACGAGGATGACCTGCTGCTGTTCTTCGAGCAGGATCCGAACACGAAGGTCATCGCGCAGCACTGCGAGGACCTGAAGGACGGCCGTGCCTTCGCCGAGGTGGCCAAGCGTGTCTCGAAGAAGAAGCCGGTCATCATGCTCAAGGCCGGCCGCACCGCTGCCGGCGCCAAGGCGGCGAGCTCGCACACCGGTGCGCTGGCGGGCAACGACAAGATCTACGACGACGTACTGCGCCAGTCGGGCGTGATACGCGCCAAGTCGCTGCGCGACCTGCTCGACTTCGCGCGCGGTGTGCCGATCCTGCCCACGCCAAAGGGCGAGAACGTGGTCATCATCACCGGCGCGGGCGGCTCGGGGGTGCTGCTGTCGGACGCCTGCGTGGACAACGGTCTGAAGCTGATGCCGATGCCTGCAGACCTGGACGCGGCGTTCCGCAAGTTCATCCCGCCCTTCGGCGCCGCGGGCAACCCGGTGGACATCACTGGCGGCGAGCCGCCGCAGACCTACAAGAACACCGTGCTGCTGGGCCTGTCGGACCCGCGTATCCACGCGCTGATCCTCGGCTACTGGCACACCATCGTCACGCCACCGATGGTATTCGCAAGAATCATGGTCGAGGCCCGCGAGGAGATGCTCGCCAAGGGCATCGAGAAGCCGATGGTTGCGTCACTGGCCGGCGACGTGCAGGTCGAGGAGGCGGCGCAGTATCTGTACGAGCACGGCATCCCGGCCTACGCCTACTCGACCGAGATTCCGGTCGCGGTGCTGGCCGCCAAGTACCAGTGGGCGCGCGGCGCGGGCCTGCTTTGAGTTCACATCGTCGCGACGGGATCAGGCGTGCAGTCGTCGCGATCGACAGTGCTCGCTGAAGCCCGACCATGAACCGGGTTGTCATCCCAATCGCGAACGCCGATTCGACGCGCCTGCGCAAGCGCGTCGGGCCCAAGGGGCGCCAGGTCGAGCCTGTCGCGCTGGCCGAGGTTCGGTCGTTGCTGGGCGATCGGCCACGCCAGCGTGACCTTCTGATCGAGCACCTGCATCTGATCCAGGACCGCTACGACCACCTGTCGGCCAGCCACCTTGCAGCGCTGGCGCGCGAGATGAGTCTCGCGCAGGCCGAGGTGTACGAGGTCGCGTCGTTCTATCACCACTTCGATATCGTCAAGGAGGGCGACACGGCACCGCCCGCGCTGTCGGTGCGTGTGTGCGACGGCTTGTCTTGCGAGATGGCCGGCGCACCGGGGTTGATCGACAGGCTGCCGGCCCTGCTGGGCAAGCAGGTGCGCGTGCTGCGCGCACCTTGCGTTGGGCGTTGCGAGCAGGCGCCGGTGGCCGTCGTCGGTCAGCGCCCGGTGCCGCAGGCGAGCTGTGACGCCGTCGCGAGGGCCGTCCAGGACGGCCGCACCCGCGACGAGGTTGCACGTTTCATCGGCCACGTTGAGTACGTTGCGCAGGGGGGCTACCGGCTCCTCAAGCAATGCATCGCCGGCGAACTCGACGTCGAATCGGTGCTCGCGTCGATGGACGACTCCGGCCTGCGCGGTCTCGGCGGCGCGGGTTTTGCGGCCGGCCGCAAATGGCGCATCGTGCGCAACGAAGCCGCGCCGCGCCTGATGGCCGTCAACATCGACGAGGGCGAGCCAGGCACGTTCAAGGATCGCTGGTATCTCGAGCGCGACCCGCACCGTTTTCTCGAGGGCATGCTGATCGCCGCGTGGGCGGTGGGCGTCTCGCGCATCTACGTCTACCTGCGCGACGAGTACCACGGCTGTCGGGCGCTGCTCGAGCGCGAACTGGCCAGCCTGCGCGCCAACCCGCCCTATCGCGGGATGCCCGAGATCGTGCTGCGGCGCGGCGCGGGCGCCTACATCTGCGGCGAAGAGTCGGCAATGATCGAGTCGATCGAGGGCAAACGTGGCATGCCGCGGCTGCGGCCGCCTTATGTCGCTCAGGTCGGCCTGTTCGGCCGGCCGACACTCGAGCACAACTTCGAGACCCTCTACTGGGTGCGCGAGATCCTCGAGAAGGGCGGCGAGTGGTTTGCCGCCCAAGGACGCCACGGCCGCAAGGGCCTGCGCTCGTTCTCGGTCTCGGGCCGCGTGCGTGAGCCCGGCGTCAAGCTCGCACCGGCGGGCATCACGCTGCGCGAATTGATCGACGAATACTGCGGCGGCATGGCCGAGGGTCACACGCTGTACGGCTATCTGCCCGGCGGGGCCTCGGGCGGCATCCTGCCGGCTTCGATGGCCGACATTGCGCTCGACTTCGACACATTGCAGCCGCACGGCTGCTTCATCGGCTCGGCCGCGGTGATCGTGCTGTCCGATCGCGACAGCGCAGTCGGCGCGGCGCGCAACATGATGCGTTTCTTCGCACACGAGTCGTGCGGGCAGTGCACACCGTGCCGCAACGGCACCGCGAAGGCGTCGGCGTTGATCGAGAAGGACCACTGGGATCTGAGCCTGCTCGACGACCTCTCGGCCGTGATGCGAGACGCCTCGATCTGCGGCCTGGGCCAGGCGGCGCCGAATCCGATCGATAGCGTGGTCAAGTATTTCCCGCAGGAACTGAAATGATGCCCCCAGGCTCGCGACTCTCGCTGCCCCTCGCGGGGGGGCGCCAGCTCCTTGGGAACGGCCCGGCAGCGCTGTCATGACCGCACGCGAGACGATCACATTCAAGCTCGACGGCCGCGACGTGGTGGCGATCCCCGGCGAGCCGATCATCGAAGTCGCCAAGCGCGAAGGCATCGAGATTCCGCACCTTTGCTACGAGCCGGGGCTCGACGCGGTCGGCAATTGCCGCGCCTGCATGGTGGAAATCGCGGGCGAACGCGTGCTGGCGCCATCGTGCTGCCGCAGCGCCTCCGCGGGCGCGCAGGTCACGACCGACAGCGAGCGCGTGCAGCGTGCGCAGCGTACGGTGCTCGAGTTGCTGCTTGCTGACATGCCCGAGCGGGCGTACACGCGCGACAACCAGCTCGACCGCTGGGCGAAGAAGCTCGGTGTCGGTCGGCCGCGCTTCGCGTCGCGCGAGCAGCCTGCTGCCGATGTCTCGCACCCCGCGATCGCCGTCAATCTGGACGCCTGCATTCAATGCACACGGTGCCTGCGTGCCTGTCGCGACGAGCAGGTCAACGACGTGATCGGACTCGCATTTCGCGGTGAGCGCGCGAAGATCGTGTTCGACATGGACGATGCGATGGGCGCGTCCACCTGCGTGGCCTGCGGCGAGTGCGTGCAGGTGTGCCCGACCGGCGCGCTGATGCCCGCGCGCGATGCGGCGCTCGCGGTGCCCGACAAGTCGGTCGACTCGGTGTGCCCGTACTGCGGCGTTGGATGCCAGCTCACGTACCACGTCAAGGACGACAAGATCATCTACGTGCAGGGGCGCGACGGGCCGGCCAATCAGGGCCGCCTGTGCGTCAAGGGCCGCTACGGTTTCGACTATGCGCGCCACCCGCAGCGCCTGACGACACCGCTGATTCGCCGCGCCGACGCACCCAGGAAGTCCGGCGACTTCACGATGGATCCGGCGCGGGTGATGGACATCTTCCGTGAAGCGAGCTGGGAAGAAGCGCTCGACCTCGCCGGCGGCAGGCTCAAGACGATTCGCGACCGCCACGGCAAGAGGGCGCTCGCCGGCTTCGGCTCGGCCAAGGGCAGCAACGAGGAGGCCTATTTGTTCCAGAAGCTGGTGCGCACCGGCTTCGGAAGCAACAACGTCGACCATTGCACGCGGCTGTGCCACGCCTCTTCGGTGGTGGCGCTGCTCGAGGGCATCGGCTCCGGCGCGGTGAGCAATCCGGTGATGGACGTCACGCACGCCGAGGTGGTGATCCTGATCGGCGCCAATCCGACGGTGAACCACCCGGTGGCCGCAACCTGGATCAAGAACGCGGCCAGGGCGGGGACCAAGCTCGTCGTGATGGACCCACGCCGTTCGGACCTGGCGCGGGTGGCGCATCGTTTCCTGCAGTTCAAGCCCGACACCGACGTGGCGATGCTCAACGCGCTGATGCACGTCATCGTCACCGAAGGCCTGGTCGACGAGCAGTTCATCGCCAGTCGCACCGTCGGCTACGAGGAGCTGCGCAGGAACGTCGAGGGCTACAGCCCCGAGGCGATGGCGCCGATCTGCGGCATCGACGCCGAGACGCTGCGCTACGTGGCGCGCCTGTACGCGAATTCGAAGGCGTCGATGATCCTGTGGGGCATGGGCATCAGCCAGCATGTCCACGGCACCGACAACGCGCGCTGCCTGATCGCGCTGGCGCTGATGACCGGCCAGATCGGCCGGCGCGGCACCGGACTCCACCCGCTTCGTGGCCAGAACAACGTGCAAGGCGCGTCCGATGCGGGCCTGATCCCGATGATGCTGCCCGACTACCAGCGCGTGGTCGATCCTGCGGTGCGCGCACGATTCGAGAAGTTCTGGCAGCTCGCGCCGGGCATGCTCGATGACAAGCCGGGCCTCACGGTGGTGGAGGTGATGGATAACATCCTTGCGGGCAAGGTGCGCGGCCTGTACATCATGGGCGAGAACCCGGCGATGTCCGACCCCGACGCCAACCACGCGCGCGAGGCGCTCGCCGCTCTCGATCACCTCGTGGTGCAGGACATCTTTCTCACCGAGACCGCCTACCTGGCCGACGTGATCCTGCCTGCCGGCGCGTTCGCCGAAAAGACCGGCAGTTTCACCAACACCGACCGCCTGGTGCAGATCGGCCGCCAAGCGATCGATCCGCCGGGCGATGCGCGACAGGATCTGTGGATCATCCAGCAGATCGCGCAGCGCGTCGGGCTCGATTGGCACTACGGGCATGTCAGCGAGGTGTTCGACGAGATGCGGCACACGATGCCCAGCATCGGCGGCATCACCTGGGACCGCCTCGAGCGCGAGCACGCCGTGACTTATCCGTGCGAAACGGAAGGTGCCCCGGGCCAGAGCGTGGTCTTCACCGATCACTTCCCGCGTGAAGGCGGCAAGGCGCGTTTCGTGCCGGCCGACATCATCCCCGCCAACGAGCGGCCCGACGCCGAGTACCCGCTGGTGCTGATCACCGGGCGCCAGCTCGAACATTGGCACACCGGCAGCATGACACGCCGCGCCGGCGTTCTCGACGCGATCGAGCCGGACCCCACCGCGCTCGTGCATCCGCTCGACCTCGACGCATTTGGAGCCAAGCCGGGCGACGTGCTGACGATCGCCTCGCGCCGCGGCGAGGTGTCGCTGTACGCGCGCGCCGATGACGGCACGCCCCGCGGCGCGGTGTTCGTTCCGTTCTGCTACTACGAGGCGGCGATCAACAAACTCACGAACCCGGCGCTCGATCCGTTCGCCAAGATCCCGGAGTTCAAGTACTGCGCGGTTAAGGTCACGCTCGGCGGGCAACTCCCGCGGCAGGGCAGCTTCGGAGGCGGACAGATGTTGGCCGCCGCCACGCAGGCCGGCGCCGAGTAACGGTACGGCCTGGCCCGGTGTTGGGCCGGCCGGTTCCCGCATGAGACCTCAACCGCAGGACACGGCCCATCTCCTTGACCAGCCCTGAATTCTGGGTCGCGCTGATGCAGATCATCGGCGTGAACATCGTGCTGTCGGGCGACAACGCGGTCGTCATCGCGCTGGCCGCGCGCAGCCTGCCTGCGCACCAGCAGAACAAGGCGGTGGCCTGGGGCCGCGGTGCGGCCGTGGTCATGCGGATCGTGCTGACCGTTGTCGCGGTCGAGCTGTTGCGCCTGCCGTATCTCAAACTCGTCGGCGCGGGCCTGCTGCTGTGGATCGCGCTGCAGCTGCTGCTGCCCTAGCACGGCGGCGAGGGCGAGGCCGCGGCCAGCAGCAACCTGATGGCTGCGATCAAGACCATCCTGGTGGCCGACCTCGTGATGAGCCTGGATAACGTGATTGCCGTGGCGGCAGCGGCCAAGGGCAGCGTCGCGTTGCTGGTCATCGGCCTGGCGATCTCGATCCTGCTGGTGATCTTTGCCGGCACGCTGCTGCTCGCTCTGATGACCCGCTTCCCGGTGATCATCACGCTGGGTGCCGCGCTGCTGGGCTGGGTCGCGGGCGAGATGGCGGTCTGCGATCCGGCAGTCAAGGAATGGATCGACGCCCAGATGGCCTACCTGCACGACGTGGCACCGGTCCTCGGCGCGGCCGGCGTGGTGGCGATGGGCAAGTGGCTGGCGGCGCGCGCGGAGCATGCAGAGCTGGCGAAGGCCCGCACGGAGACGCCGGCGGCGCTGGCTCGCGGCGACATCGACGTAAGGCGCATCCTGCTGGCGGTCGACGGCTCCGAGCAATCGCAGCGCGCCGTGGACAGGGCGTTGGCCATGAGCGGTGGAGTCCGCCCAGGGCCTGGAGGTGCACCTGGCCAACGTCCAGCCCTCATTGCCGGGTGATTTCCGGCTTCGTCGGCAAGGACGCATTGGACGACTTCCACGACGAACGAAGCGACGAGGCCCTGCGCTCGGTGCGCGAGGGCCTTCAGCAGGCCGGCGTGCCGTCCAAGGAGCACGAGATGGTGGGCAGCACCGGTGCCGAACTGGCCGAACTCGCCCGCAACCAGGGCTGTGAACTGAGCCTGATGGGCACGCGCGGCCTGAGCGCGTCGATGTGCGCACTGCTCGGTTCCGCCACGCAGGACACGATCGAGCACGTCGGCGTGCCCGTGATGGTCGTGAAGTAGGCAGTGCGTTCCCGCGGTGACCCGGCATTGCCGGCTGCCGCGGCATTGGTCACTCGGCCAGGGCCAGGGCGATGCCTACGCCGGAGCTGACCAAGGCGGGCACCAACCATCGAGCCAGCGCCTGTGCGCGTGTCGGAGCGCTGACCTCGTGGGCCTGCCCGAGCCGGGTGCGGCGCGCGTCGACACCGACGAGGTCGGTGCCGCAATGCACGCGCAGGCGTTGCACCATGACCTCGATCGGTGCCTTGGCGACAAGCGTTTCGACCGTGATGCCTGTCGCCGCCGCCCACACCGACTGCAGGTCGGCGAACAGCTCACGCGCCCAGCGCTGACGGTGATGTTCACGGCCCACGTCGCTGACGAAGCGGCCGACGCGGCGTGTGAGTGCGGGTGGACAAGCGATCAGGATGACCCGGCCGGGCTCGACCGCGCGCACGAGCGGCCGCAACGTGGCCTGCGAAGCGGCAGCGTCGTCGATGAAGAGCACGACCGGACGCATCACGGCGGTGTCCGTGCCGAGCTTCCTCAGGCCGCCGAGGCCTCGCGGCGCGCGGCCTGTCGAGAGCGCGCGGCATGGACGCCACCGATCAGCACGCCCGCGACGACGGCGGCGTAGATCGCCAGTCGCGCCGGCAGGCTGTCGTCGAAGACGGTGTCCAGCAGCGGCTCGCCGACGATCATCTTGGCGGCAGTGAAGGCCAGGACCGCGGCGCCGATCTGGATGACCATCGGGAAGCGCTCGACGAGTCTGAGCACCAGCCTGCTGCCCCAGATCACGATCGGCACGCTGATCAACAGGCCAGCGACGACGAGGCCGAAGTCGCCGTGCGCGGCACCCGCCACGCCAAGCACATTGTCGACGCCCATCAGCGCGTCGGCGACGATGATGGTCTTCATCGCGCCCCAGAAGGTGTTCGCCACCGGACCTTCGTAGCCGCCCTCGCCGGCAGGGGCGATCAGCCTGTAGGCGATCCAGATGAGGCCCAGGCCGCCGACCAGCATCAGGCCCGGCACCTGCAGCAGCCAGACGACCCCGATGGTCATTGCGGAGCGCACCGCGATCGCGCCCACGGTGCCGAACAGGATGGCCTTCTTCTGAAGGTGCGCGGGCAGGTTGCGTGCGGCCAGCGCAATCACGATCGCGTTGTCGCCCGCCAGGACGATGTCGATCAGGATGATGGCCCCGAGGGCCGAGAACCAGGCGGCTGAAAACAGTTCCATGGGGTTCCTTCGCGCATGTTGACGGCGCGCCGCGCACGGCAACCCCCGGGCGAGGTCGCCTCAGGGTCATCGCGAGCGACGGTGTGCACGAAGGTCTTGCTCGGCTCGAACACGTGGTTCTCGCCCAGGGGCCGGAAGCTGAGCTTCGTGTTGACGGCCCTCTGACCCGTTCCGCGCATGTGCATACGGGCACATGCCGACTTAGGAGCTACTCCCCTTCAGAGACCTGATTGGATCACAAGACGCGCCGGCTTGACGATCGTGGTTCCACGGACTCGCGCTTCAGTTCGAGCTGCTCCGGACTTCCATCACGCCGCCGGACGTCACCTCCGCATAGATGGCCGGTTGCCGCGACGCCAGATGAAGAACGATCTTGGGGGCCTGTTGCTTGACGAGGCGATTGGCAGCGATGCCCAGCGTCACCAGCACGAGACCCCACACTGCCTGGCCGGCCAGCGCCAGTGCCGCGCCGACGCAGATGGCAACAATCGCAAGCACGTTGACGCGCGTGACATGCAGGACATAGCGCTGCGCCAGGGCCGGGTTGACGACGACGCGGAACCGCCCGTGAGGCAAACCTGCGCGGAAATCCGCGTGCGCGATGTACGGGACGGTGTCCTCCGGCTCAGCTTCGGCAACGGGTGCAGATCGCAGGTTCATGACTCAAGGCCGCTTGCGGGGCGCGGTCGCGTCCGCGCCCGCTGTCGCGGTTTCTCAGGCGGCGGCTGCCGTGCCACCGTGCGGCTGCGAGGGCAGAGAAACCACCGAGGCACTGGTCGTCGCCGCGAGCGTCTGCGCCTGGACCCGCAACGATTGCGACTCCATCATGTGCGCCAGCAGACGGACCAGCGCGAGCACGGTATCGATGTGCGGCGTCGGCGTGTGGGTCAGGCGGCCCAGTTCGGCCACCGCTCCGACCAGTGCATCGATCTCGGGCTGTCGACCGGCCTCGACGTCTTGCAGCATCGAGGTCTTGTGGCGCCCCACCTTCTCCGCGCCGGCGATGCGTTTTTCGAGGGAGACGCGGAAGGTGATGCCGAGCTTGGTCGCCACACCCTGGGCCTCGCGCATCATCGAGGCGGCAAGCTCGCGCGAGGCGGGGAACTGGCAGATGTCCTGCAGCGTGGCGTGGGCCAGCGCACTGATCGGGTTGAAGGTCAGGTTGCCCCACAGCTTGAGCCACATCTCCGCACGGATGTCCTCGAGCACCGGCGCCTTCAATCCGGCGTGTGCGAAGGCCTGGGACACCCGCGTCGCACGATCGGTGATCGTGCCGTCGAGCTCGCCAATCGGGAAGCGCTCCCCTTCGATGTGGCGCACCACGCCGGGAGACGTCAGTTCCGAGGCGGGGTAGACGACGCAGCCGAGGATACGACCTGGGTCGATGCCGGCCAGCAGCGTGCCCGTCGGATCCACGCTGCGCACCACCGTCCCGGCGAGCTCGCCGCCATGGCGATGGAAGTACCAGAAGGGGATGCCGTTCTGCATCGGGATGATGACGGTGTCGGGGCCGATCAGGTGGTGCAGCGTGGGCAGCACGGCCTCGACCTGGTGCGCCTTCATGCCCAGGATCACCACGTCGTGCACGCCGGCGGCCGCGTAGTCGTCGGTCGCTTTGACGGAGCGTGCGACATGGACGTTGCCGTCGTGGGTCTCGAGCGTGATGCCCTTGCGTCGGATCGCCTCGAGGTTGGCACCGCGCACGAGGAAGGTGACTTCCTCACCGGCCAGCGCCAGCTTGGCCCCCACATACCCGCCGATGGCCCCGGCGCCGATGATTGCGAACTTCATGGTGATGCTCTCCTGAGTTGAAGCCAGACGATCCGTGCGCCTTCAGACCACGGGATTCGAGAGACGGCCAATGCCGTCGATCTCGACCACCACCGTGCTGCCGGCCTTCATGCTGCCGACGCCGACCGAGGTGCCGCACAGGATCACGTCTCCCGGCAGCAGCGTCATGTCGTGCGAGATCCGGCTGACCAGTTCAGCGACCGGAAACCGCATGTCGCTGATCGGATAGTCCTGGCGCAACTGGCCGTCGAGCCAGGTTCGCACCGTGAGAGTCTCGGGCCGCAGGCCCGTGACGACAGCCGGGCCGAAAGGGCAGAAGGTGTCGAAACCCTTGGCGCGCACCCACTGCGGGAAAGACGGATCGCGGTGCAGGATGTCGGCCACCGTGACGTCATTGGCGCAGGTGTAGCCGAACACATGGGCCTCGGCCTGCGGCACCGGCACGCGCGTGGCGGTGCGACCGATCACGATCGCCAGTTCGCCTTCGAACACCACCTTGCCGTCGCCGGGCGGGCGGCGGATCGGCTCGCCCGGATCCTGATAGCTGTTGGGCGACTTGATCAGGTACAGCGGCTCCTCGGGGCGCGCAAGGCCGAGCTTGGCGGCCAGTTGGCCGAAGTTGTTCCACAGGGCCAGCACCTTGCTCGGGCGAGTCGGGGCGAGCAGGCGCACGCCGTCCAGTGGTATCCAGTCGCCGGTTGCACGAGGCGCATCGAACAGGTCGCCTTCATGGACTTGAATGCGACCACCGTCCAGAAGACCGAATCCGCAGTGGCTTTGGTGCTGGAAGCGCACCCAGGAAGTCGTGGTCATGGCAAGGGCTCACCGCTACTTTACCCGGGGGCTGGCGCCCGGGCACGCCCTTGTCGTTCAGATGCCGGTTTCGCCCCAGCGCGCGTCGGCCCAACCGTAGCGGTACAGCACCGGCGTCGTGCACTTGGCCATCGCCTGCAGCGCACGGTCCTTGGCCGCCAGGATGGCGTCGGCGAGGAATTCACCGTCGTAGGCGCGCAGCAGGTGCGACTGCTCGCGCTCGATGTAGCGCTGCACGCGTCGGCGTTCGCACGGCACGCTGCAAAGAGCCTCGTAGGTCGAGTCGTCCCAATGCCACCGCAGGCCAAGCTCGTGGAAGGCGGCATTGAAGGCGCTGCGTTCGATGTCGACGCTGGGGGCCTCGACTTGGCGGGGGGACAGCATGGGGAAGCTCCTGACGGCGGGTGTGCTTGAACGTTGAGCGAATCCTAGGTGTCGTCAACGATAAATAACAATCAAAGTAAATGATCGTATACATTACTTATAGGTAATGGTAAACGGGCGGGGCAGATGCGGCATGCCACCTTGAGACAACTGAAGGTTTTCGAGGCGGTGGCCCGCCTGGCAAGTTTTTCGCGGGCCGCCGAGGAACTGCACCTGACGCAGCCTGCGGTGTCGACCCAGATCCGCAAGCTCGAGAGCCATGCCGGCCTGCCCCTGTTCGAACAGCTGGGCAAGAAGATCTTCCTCACGGCCGCGGGCAGCGAACTGCTGCACCACAGCCATTTGATCATCCAGCAGTTCGAGCAGGCCGAAGCCGCGATGACGCACTTCAAGGGGGTGGCCGGCGGCCGCCTGAACGTGGACGTGATCAGCGCGGGCGACTACTTCCTGCCCAGCATGCTGGTCGAATTCGCGCGGCGCCACGAGGGCGTGAAGATCAATCTTTCGGTGCACAGCCGCGCCGAACTCCTGACACGGCTGGGCGACAACCTGACCGACCTGGCGGTCATGGTGCGGCCACCCGAGGATGCCGACTCCGTGGCCGAGTCGTTCGCGCCTCACCCGTACGTGATCGTGGCGCCCCGCGACCACCCGCTCGTGCGCGAGCGCGACATACCGCTGGCGCGGTTGGTACGCGAGCCCTTCATCCTGCGCGAGCCGGGCTCCGATACGCGGCATGCCATGGTCGACACCCTCGGCCGGCATGCGACGAACCTGAACACCGTGCTCGAGGTGAAGAGCACCGAGACGATCAAGCAGGCGGCGATCGCCGGCATGGGCGTGGCCTTCCTGTCGGCGCACACGGTGAGTCGCGAACTGCGTGACGGGAGCCTGTGCGTACTCGACGTGCACGGCTTCCCGCAGATGCTCAACTGGTATCTGGTGTCGCGCCGCAACAAGCGCCTGCCGCCGGTGGCGCAGGCCTTCCGCGAGTTCCTGATGCTCGAAGGCGCATCCATGCTGGCGCGCGTGGTGCCGCTGCCTCGAAGCGTCACCCAGTCCCATCGGGCAAAGACGGGCGTCGCGCGGGCACCCAGGCGGCGCACCGCCGCGTGAGGGTCAGGAGAAACCGCGCCAGGCCATGTAACCCGCAACGCCGTACAACAGCACCGCGAACAGGCGCTTGAAGGCGCTCACATTCATCGAATGCGCGTGGCGCGCGCCCAGAGGCGCCATCACCACGCTGGCAGCCGCCACGACGGCGACGGCGGGCAGGTAAAGGTAGCCCACGGCACCCGGCATTGACGTCGGCAGCGACCAGCCACCGATCACGTAGCCCATCGTGCTGGCCAGGGCGATCGGGAAGCCGAGCGCAGCAGCCGTGCCCACGGCATGGTGGATCGGGACGTTGCACCAGGTCATGAACGGCACCGAAAGAAAGGCGCCGCCCGCGCCGACCAGGCTCGACAGCGAGCCGATCCCGACCCCGACGCCGGCCAGCGCGCCAGCCCCCGGCAACTGGCGCGTGCCGTGCGGCTTGCGGTCGAGCAGCATCTGGGTCGCCGAGTAGCCGACGAACAGTGCGAAGACCAAGCCGAGCGCCGGCCCCTTGATCCGCGCAAACAGACCCGCACCCGCGACGAGCCCGCCCACCAGGATGCCCGGCGCCATCGTGCGCGCGATATCCCATCGAACGGCCTTGCGGGAATGGTGCGCACGCACGCTCGACAGCGAAGTGAAGACGATGGTGGCCATCGCGGTGGCGATCGCGGTCTTCAGCGCCAGCTCGCTGCCCATCCCGTGCTGAACCAGCAGGGTCGTCAGAAACGGCACTTGGATCATGCCGCCGCCGATGCCCAGGAGGCCGGCAAGGTAGCCGGTGACCGTGCCCATCAGCAGCAGTTCGGTGACGAAGAGGGCGTCGATGGTGTGGCCCGCCGTCAGCCGAGCAGCCGCATGACCGCCCGCCATTCCAGCGCGCTCACCGGCGTGATCGACAGCCGGTTGCCCCGCTGCAGCACCCGCATGGTCGCAAGCGACGGCGCGGCGCGCATCTCGTCGAGCGGCAGCAGGCGTGTCTTCTTAACCAGCTTCACGTCCACGTTGAACCAGCGCGGCGCCTCGCGCGTGGCCTCGGCGTCGAAGTACTTGCTCTTCCTGTCGAACTGCGTCGCATCCGGGTAGGCGACGCTGGCCACTTCCGCCAGGCCGGCGATACCGGGTTCGGGGCACGAGGAGTGATAGAAAAGCACGCCATCGCCCACGCGCATCTGGTCGCGCATGAAGTTGCGCGCCTGGTAGTTGCGCACGCCGAACCAGGGCACCGTCTTCTTGGGCATGCGTGCGACGTCATCGACCGAGACTTCGGCCGGTTCGGACTTCATCAACCAGTAGGCCACGGGCGGTCGCGTCGGTGGGAGTGGCGGGGAAGGTGTCTGCCGCGCCCCGCGGGCCGCATTCCTGAACCCAGGTGGAAGTTCAGGTGGGCGAGGTCAGCAGGGCTTCGGGTTCATCTGACGCGAGACGATCACACCTGCCCTGCGATGTTCCAAGCCCTTGCTCATCGAGCATCGGTTCAAGGAAATATAAAACCCGCGCGAACGCGGCAGACGAAGTCATTCTACGGCTACAACAGGTGGCCGTCGTGCCCCAGTGCAGCATCGATTCGCGCGATGATTGTGTCGATCTGCACATCGGCGGCCGCGGCATCGCCGCGCTTGGCCGCTTTCGGCGCGGCGCTCGGCTTGTCCGCCAGTTGGTACGCGAGGTTCAGCGCCGCAAGGACAGCGATGCGTTCGCGCGCCTTGATCTTGCCGCTGTCGCGGATCTTGCTCATTTCGCCATCGACGCTGGCCACCGCCGAGAGCAGCGCGGCCTCGCCACCGTCGGGGCAGGCCAGCAGGTAGCTCTGGCCCAGGATCGTGACTTCGATCTGCTTCATGCGTCCTCCCCGCCCTTGTCTGCCGCCGACGCGGGCAGGCGTTCGAGCAACGCGTCGATGCGTGCACGGGCCGCGGCCAGGCGCGACTTCAGGCTGTCGCGCTCGCTCGCGGTCTGCGCCAGCTGATCGAGCAGCAGGCTGTTGGTGCGCTCGAGCTCCTGGTGTCGAAGCAGCAGTCGGTCGACCCGGTCGGCAAGGTCATGCAGCGTGGCCATGGGCGTGTTCGCGTGGGGTTCGCGCGATGATACGGTGCTGCTAGCATTGCCGATGTTGGTGCCTGTGCGGTGTTTCTTGCATCGTCCGGGGTCAACGGGAATCGGGGAGCCGAGCCGCTACGCGACGACGCCAACCCGAGCTGCCCCCGCAACGGTAAGCGCCCGGTGCGCGAGAGACCGCATGGCATGCGGTCGCAAGCGCACCACCCGTGTCCGCAGTGGCCACTGGGGAGGTTCTCCCTGGGAAGGTCGGCATGGGATGGTCGCCAGCCCGGATACCGGCCAACAGGGCGGCGTGCGCCCGCGGGCGTGCGTCATGAGGTGCATGCCTGCGGGGAAGCTGGCGCGCACGACTGAACGGGCCACTCCCCTCACCATGTCGTTTTCTCTGCACGGGCCGCGAGCCCTCTCGGTGCTGCCGGGCCTGGTCGGCGCGCTGCCACTGCTGACCCCGACTTCCGCAGGTGCGCAGGCTGTCGAGGCCCAGCGCATCGTCGTCACCGCGGCACGCACCGAGCAGGCGCTGCCCGACGCACTGCCGTCCACGCGCGTGATCACGCGCGCCGAGATCGAGGACACGCAGGCCACCGACCTGCCCGGCCTGCTGCGCACGCTGACCAGCATCGACGTCGCGCAGACCGGCCCGCTGGGTTCGCAGGCCTCGCTGTTCCTGCGCGGCGCCGACAGCCGGCAGACCCTGGTGCTGATCGACGGCATACCGTTGGTGCGCGCGGACTTCGGTACCCCGTCGTGGCAGTACCTTGCGCCCGACCAGATCGAACGCATCGAGATCGTGCGAGGCAACCTGTCGTCGCTGTACGGCGCGCAGGCGGTGGGTGGTGTGGTGCAGATCATCACGCGCAGTGCGTCCGCGCCGCAGGCCACGCTCGCTCTTGGCAGCCACGGCACGCAGCGTGCCGCGGTGGCCGGCGGCACCCGCTTCGGCGCGGGTACGACGCCCGCGCGCCTGTCGGCGTCGCTGTCGTGGCAGCGCATCGACGGCTACTCGGCGCGCGATCCAGGCGTCGATCCCGGCGCCAACCCGGACCGTGATGCGGCACGTCAAAGCGCCGGCAGCGCGCGGCTCGAGCAGAACTGGGCACCCGGGCATCGAACCGACTTCAGCGTGCTGGCCACGCGCACGCGCAGCGAGTACGACGGCTTTGCGCCGGGCCTGGCCGACGTGCTCTCCACCCGGGTCGAAGCGGTCGGCGTCAAGAGCCGCCATGCCGTCGCGGCGGGGCTCGAATTCGGGCTCGATTTCGGCCACACCAGCGAACGCTTCGACGACCCGACGGGTTTTGCCACCCACGGCCGCAGCCGCGTGCGCCAGGGCGGCGCGCAGTGGGTGTGGCAACCGTCCGCCGGCCACGAGTGGCAGCTCGGCCTCGAGGCCAAGCGCGAGCGATTCGACGACAGCGCGACGCCCTTGCGCGAGCGCCGCACCGACAGCGTGCGCGTGGCGTGGCTCGCGCGCCCGGCCGTTGGCTGGCAGACGCAACTCGCGCTGCGCAGCGACGACAGCAACGACTTCGGCCGCACCGGCACCGGCCTGTTCGTGGTGGCGTACGAATGGGCGCCGGGATGGAAGGTGTCGGCACAGGGGTCCACCGGCTTCTCGGCACCGTCGTTCCTCGACCAGTTGTTCGCCAACCCGGCCACCACGCTCAAGCCCGAGCGCTCGCGCCAGAGCGAGCTGGCGCTGCAGTGGGACGACCGCGCAACGCAATGGCGTGCCGCGCTCTTCACGCAGCGCCAGCGCGACCGGATCGCCTTCGATCCTGTCACGTTCGAGACGGTGAATATCGCGCGCGCCAGGAACCGCGGCTTCGAGCTCATGCTGCAGACCGCGCTGGGCGGCGCGACGATCGGCGGCGAACTGACGCTGCAGGACCCGCGTGACGCCGACACCGACATGCCGCTCAAGCGCCGCGCCAGGCAATCGATCGCGCTGCGCTACCAGGGCACCGTCGCCGGATGGCAGGGCGGCGTGGCGCTGCGCCATACCGGCGCGCGCCGGGACACCGACCCGGTGACGTTCACCGACGCGGACAACCCCGCACGCACCACACTCGATCTCACGCTCGCGCGTCAGCTCACACCGCAGTGGCGCGTCGCCGCAAGGCTCGACAACGCCAGCGGCACGAGGCGGCCCGAGGTGCTGGGCTACACGGCGCCGCCGCGCGTATGGCTCGTCAGCCTGCAGGCGACGATGCGCTGAGGATCCGTGATGCCACTCACCGGTGCTCGGCTCTGGGCTTTGGCCGCCACGCTGGCGGCGCTCGCGCTGGCGGTCACATTGATGGCCCTGGCGCTGGGCAGCGCCGGGCTCGACGTCGAACTGATCCGCACGCTGCGCGCGCCGCGCGTCGCGGCCGCGGCCGGGGTGGGCGCGCTGCTCGCGCTGTCGGGCCTGGCGATGCAGTCGCTGCTGCGCAATCCGCTGGCCGATCCTTACGTGCTCGGCACATCGGGCGGCGCTGCCGTGGGGGCGTTGCTTGCGCTGGTGTTCGGCGTTGCGATGACCCTCGGCGCCGCGGCAGGTGCACTGGCCGCCGGCGCCGTTCTGCTGTGGCTGGCGCGGCGCGCGCTGGCCACCACCGACGACGCGTCGCCGCGCCTGATCCTGGCCGGTGCGATGCTCGCTGCGCTGTTCGGTGCCATCGCCTCGTTGCTGCTCTCACTCACGCCGGACCAACGCCTGCGCGGCGCCATCTTCTGGCTCGTCGGCGACCTGTCGGGCACCGACGATGCGGGCGTGAGCCTGTTGGCTGCGGTGGTTTTCACCGGGTGGTTCGTCTGGCGCGAGCGTGCGATCGACCGCCTGCTGCTGGGCAGCGTGGCGGCCCATCTGCTGGGAGAGCCCGTCAAGCGGTTACGCTTCGAGCTGTTGCTCGGCGCTTCGCTGGCCGCCGCGCTCGCGGTGGCCAGTGCCGGCGCGATCGGCTTCGTCGGCCTGGTCGTGCCGCACGCGCTGCGGCTGGCCGGCGTGCAGCGCACGCGCGACCTCGCTCTGCTCGCGCCGGTGGGCGGCGCGGCGCTGCTGGTGGCCGCCGACCTTCTGGCGCGCACCGTGGTGCTGCCGCTCGAGCTGCCGGTGGGCGCGGTGATGGCGCTGGTGGGCGCGCCGGTGTTCGTGTGGTTCCTGGCGCGCGGCGGGCGCTGATCGTGGAGGCGCCGTTGTTGCAGACGCATGGCCTCACGCTTGCCGCGGCCGGGCGCGAGCTGGTGCGCGGACTGGACTGGCGGGTCGAGCCTGGCCAGCGCTGGTGCGTGATCGGCCGCAACGCCGCGGGCAAGAGCACGCTGTTGCGCGCGCTGGCGGGCGTCGGCGAGGTGGGCGTCGTGCAGCGCGGCGAGGTGCACTGGCAGGGCCGGGGGCAGCGCGACTGGTCGGCGATCGATGCCGCCGCGCTGCGTGCCTTCATGCCGCAGCAGGCGATCGATCGATTCCCGATCACTGTCGCGCGGCTGCTCGAACTGAGCATCGTTCGACCGCACCAGGATCGCCAGGCCGTGCTCGCCGCGCTCGAGCTCGCTGCGCTTGCGCCTCGGCCGGTGCTCGAGCTCTCGGGCGGCGAGCGTCAGCGCGTGGCACTGGCGCAATGCGTGCTGCAGGGGGCGCCGCTGCTGATGCTCGACGAGCCCGTCGCATTCCAGGACCCGGCACACCAGGCGCTGGTGGCGCGCTGGCTGTCAACGCGAGCGGCGAGCGACCAGGCGCTCGTGATTTCGGCGCACGACGTCAACTGGATCGCGCGCACCGCGACGCATGTGCTGGCGCTGCTGCCCACGGGGCAATGCGAGCAGGGCACTGCGGCACAGTTGCTCGAGGCGGGACTGCTCGAGCGCGTGTACGGGTGCGGCTGGCGCGCGGTGGGCGGGGTCTGGGTGGCCGACTGAGCCCGGCAGCGCGTAAGCCGGCGGGGCGCACGCTACTGCACGCAGCTCGCCTCGCCGCGATCGGTGAAGGTGCTGCCTGCTGCGGGCAGGAACTCCCAGCTGTACCTGCCATCGTCGAGAACGAACTTCGCGACGCCGAACGAGCCCGCGCCGCGGACCTCACTGTTGGGTCTCGGTGCGCCGAACGCATACAGGGCTGCACCGCCCGTTCCAACGACGAATTGACGAATCCCCCTGGTCGCGTTCGCGACGGCGTCCGGGTCCTGCGGCGCGAAGCGCTCGTACGTGTGATCGTGACCCACCAGCACCACGTCCGCGCCGAACTCGAACAACGCCCTCCAGATGTCCGACGAGCGCGGGTCATCGCCGTGGGTGCTCGACGACGAGAACCGTGGGTGGTGCCAGTAGGCGAGCGTGCATTTCCTGCTGCGGGCGCCCGCGAGGTCCGCGCGCAGCCACGTTTCCTGGGCCGAGCCGCGGGACATGTCGATGTTGCTGTTGAGCGAAATGACGTGCCAGCTGCCCAGCTCGTAGCTGTAATAGCCGCGCTTGTCGGGGCCCGCTCGCGCGCCGAAATAGGTGTAGTAATCCTCGCCCGCAGGCACGCCGTAATCGTGGTTGCCGGGGGCGGGGAAGCTGCGCGCCATGAACTTGCCGTAGGTGGGCTCGTAGCAGCTTCGATATTCTGCAAGCGTGCCGGAGTTGTAGACGAGGTCACCCAGCAGCAGCAGCGGCATGTCCGGCGCCTGCTGTTCGATCAGTGCGGCCGTCCGCGCCGCGGCGGAATCGGCTGCAGGCAGGCCTCCGCACTGCGCGATGTCGCCCACGGCCAAAATGCCGACGGGCGACCTGTCCGGCGCGCCCGGTGCATCGGCGCTACTGCCGGAACACCCGGCGGCGAGCAGGGCTGTCACGCACCCGGCGAACGCTCTCATCTGGCGCATAGGCGGTTTCCTGGTCTGGATTGTCGCCAGTCTAGAGCGCTGCCTTCAGGCATGTCCGGTATGAATGCGCCGGCGCTGGCCCGCGCGGGGTCGTTCAGCGCGCCCGCTCGATGGCCTCGCACAACGCGGCCGCTCCCTCGATGAAGCGCGGACCCATGCGGCCGATCAGGTCGCCGTCGATCGACGCGAAGCGCTGTTGCTTGACCGCGCTCACGTTCGTGAAGCGTCGCCACGGCGCGAAGTCGCGCGTGACGTCCTCGCGCTGTGCCGCGGTGGCGATCAACTGAGGATCGGCGGCGACGGCGGCCTCCCAGCTCACCGTGGGCGTCAGCAGGGGCAGGTCGGCGAAGACGTTGACGCCGCCGCAGGTGCGCATCGCCTCGCTGATCAGGTGCTCGCGGTTGACCGTCATCAGCGGTTCGTGCCACAGCTGCCAGAACACGCGCACCGTAGGACGGCCCCGGTAGCGGTCGCCGAGCGCACGCCACTGCGCCTCGAAGCGGCGCGCCGCGGCCTCTGCCGTATCGGCTCGGCCGAGCAGGGCGCCCAGGCGGCGCAGCGTGTCGGAAATGCCCTGCGCATGCCGGATCTCGCTTTCGTACACCGTGAGCCCGAGCGAACGCAACCGTGCCTTGTGGCGTTCATTCAGGCCGCTGCCCCAGACCAGCACGAGGTCGGGCTTGAGTTGCGCGATGCGTTCGAAGTCGATTGCATGCGCATCGCCGACGATGGGAAGAGCCAGCGCGGCATCGGGAAAGTCGCTGTATCGGATCGCGCCCACCATGGCGGCTCCGCCACCCGCCGCGTAGGCGAGTTCGGTGAGTTGCGGGCCCAGGCTGATGACGCGGCGCGCCGGCGCGGCGAGCACGACGGTGCGACCCGCGTCGTCGGTCACCTGTGCTTGGGCCCGTGCGATCGGCGTGAGGCATGCCGCGGCGAGCAGCGCGAGCAGCAGGCGGATCACGGTGCCGGCGTCTTGGGCTCGAACGCACATTGCGCTGCGACAAGGCAGCGCCAGCACAGCGGCTTGCGCGCCAGGCACACGTAGCGCCCGTGCAGGATCAGCCAGTGGTGCGCATCGACACGGTAAGGTTCGGGCACCGCCTCGATCAGCGCCATCTCCACGTCGTAGGGCGTCTTGCCGGGGGCCAGCCCGGTGCGGTTGCCGACGCGGAAGATGTGCGTGTCCACCGCCATCGTCGGCTCGCCGAAGGCCACGTTGAGCACCACGTTGGCGGTCTTGCGCCCCACGCCCGGCAGCGCTTCGAGAGCGGCGCGCTCGCGCGGCACCTGCCCGCCATGCCGCTCTATCAACAGGCGACAGGTCTCATGCAGGTTCTTCGCCTTGTTGCGGAACAGGCCGATGGTCCTGACATGTTCCTCGATGCCGGGCACGCCGAGCGCGAGCATCCGTGCCGGCGTGGGTGCGACTGCGAAAAGGCGCCGGGTCGCGGTGTTGACGCTCACGTCGGTGGCCTGCGCCGACAGCAGCACGGCAGCGAGGAGCTCGAACACGCTGGTGTACGCGAGCTCGGACGCCGGCTGCGGGTTGGCTTGCCGCAGCGTCTCGAAGAAGGCCTCGACGTCGGCCGGCTTCAAGCAGGAAGCCTCTTGGCGCGGGCGCGTGCCAGCGCCGCTTCGATCGCGGCGCGCTTCTGATCGAGCGCGAGCGGGTCGGTGAGCGTGCTGTGCCGTGACAGGTCAGCGAGCTTGGCGGCCGCCTTGTCCGCCAGGCGCGCGTCGTTCTCGCGTTGCTCGCGTTCGATGCGCATGCGGCGAAACGCATAACGTTCTTGCGCCTCGCGCGCGCGGACCTGGCTCCACGCGGCCCAGCCGCTCGCACCCGGCGTGGCGTCCTCGAGCACGATGCAGTCGACCGGGCAGGCGGGAATGCACAGCTCGCAGCCGGTGCACTGATCCTCGATCACGACGTGCATGCGCTTGGGTGCGCCGATGATGCAGTCCACCGGGCAGGCCTTGATGCACAGCGTGCAGCCGATGCACCAGGCCTCGTCGACGAAGGCCACGCGCCGTGGGCCCTCGACACCGTGGCTCGGGTTCAGGCCGATCGCGCTGCGTCCGGTCAGCGCCGCCAGCCTTGCGACGCCCTCGGCGCCCCCCGGCGGGCATTGGTTGATGTTCGCTTGGGCGTGCGCAATCGCGTCGGCGTAGGCGCGGCAATCGGCATAGGTGCACCGCGTGCACTGCGTCTGCGGCAGCGCGGCGTCGATGCGCTCGGCCAGAGTCGGGTCGTCGGTCACGCGCCGATTATCGGCGGCGCCCGTTCGCGCGCCTGACAGGCAAAGCCGCCTTGCGCGAGCCGGCCCTGGGCAGCGGCCCGCTGCCGAAACGGGCGATGAACTGGCGCACCTCGGGGTACACCTGTTCGCGCCAGCGGCGCCCCGAGAAGATGCCGTAGTGGCCGGCACCCACGGCGTCGTAGTGGAACTGGCGCGTCTTGGGCACGCCCGTGCACAGTTCGTGCGCGGCACGCGTCTGGCCGGCGCCGGAGATGTCGTCGAGTTCGCCCTCGACGGTGAGCAGAGCACTCGTCCGGATGTCCTGCGGCCGCACCAGTTCGTCGGCCACGTGCCAGGTGCCATTGACGAGCGCGAAGTCTTGGAACACCACCTTGATCGTGTCAAGGTAGTACTCGGCCGGCATATCGAGCACGGCGTTGTACTCGTCGTAGAACTCGCGATGTCCCTCGGCGCTTTCCTCGTCGCCGCGCACCAGGTCCAGGAAGTAGTCGTAGTGCGAAGACAGGTGGCGGTCCGGGTTCATCGCGACGAAGCCGCTGTGCTGCAGGAAGCCGGGGTAGACGCGGCGCGTGGCGCCCGGGTAGTTGGGTGGCACGCGGTAGATCACGTTGGCCTCGAACCACTCGTGGCTCTTGTTCATCGCCAGGTTGTTGACGGCCGTCGGTGAGCGACGGGCGTCGATCGGGCCGCCCATCATCGTCAGCGTGCGCGGCGTGAACTCGCCGCGGCTGGCCATCAACGACACCGCGGCCAGCACCGGCACCGTGGGCTGGCACACCGAGATCACGTTCACCTCCGGGCCGATGTGGCGGATGAACTCCTCGATGTAGTGCACGTAGTCGTCGAGATGGAACGGCCCCTCGTCGACCGGCACCATGCGGGCGTCGGTCCAGTCGGTGATGAACACCTTGTGGTGATGCAGCAGGCTCTTGATGGTGTCGCGCAGCAGCGTCGAGTGGTGGCCCGACAGCGGCGCGACCACGAGCACCGGCGGCTGCACCTTCATGTCCGCCAGCGCCCGCGGGTCATCGGTGAAGCGCTTGAAGCGCAAGAGACGGCAGAAGGGCTTGCGGATCGCCACCTGCTCCTGCACCGCGACCTGCACGCCGTCCACCTCGGCGCTGGTGATGCCGAACTCGGGCTTCTCGTACTCCTTGGCCAGCCGGTGCATCAGGTCGAAGCCGGCCGAGATGCGCTGCGCCATCGGCCCATGGGCGAACGGCGAGAGGGGATGGTTGTACAGCTTCGACGACGCGCTTGCGAATTCGGCAAAGGGCGCCAGCAGCGCGCGCTGGGTTTCGTAGAGCTGGTACAGCATAGGTGAACGACCCTTCGATGGTGCGTCGCAGCAATCTTGCCGCCCACAGTGGCCGCGCGACAGGGAGAAAACACGTACCAGCCTGGTCGTCTTGCCGGCTTGGGCAGATGATGGCAGAGGATGCCCGATCTGACTTACATCACCTTTGCGATGGCCGCAACGACGGCGTCGAGATTCCCCGGATTCAGCGCCGCCACGCAGATTCGACCGGAATCGACGCCATAGACGCCGAATTCGCGTCGCAAGCGCTGCATTTGGGCGGCGTTGAGCCCTGAATAGCTGAACATGCCTTGTTGGCGAGCGATGAAACTCATGTCCTGACGCACGCCGGCGCCAGAGAGTTTGTCGACGAGCGCCTTGCGCATCGCCTTGATGCGCGCACGCATTCCGGCCAGTTCGTCCTCCCATTGGGCCCGCAGGGTGGGGTTGCCGAGCACCATCGCCACGATCTGCGCGCCATGAGTCGGAGGGTTGGAGTAGTTCGTGCGGATGACGATCTTCAACTGCGACAGCACGCGCGCCGCCTCCTCGGCAGTCTCGCAAACCACCGACAACGCGCCGACGCGTTCGCCGTAAAGCGAGAAGCTCTTAGAGAACGAGGTGGCGACGAACAGGTCGACACCGCTGGCGACGAACTTGGCCACCGCCGCACCATCCTCGGCAATGCCCTGGCCGAAGCCCTGGTAGGCCATGTCGAGGAACGGGACGAGGCCGCGCGCCTTGACGATGTCGACCACGGCGTCCCACTGCGCGCTCGTCAGGTCGTAGCCGGTCGGGTTGTGGCAGCACGCGTGCAGCACGACGATCGTTCCCGCCGGCGCCGCCTGGAGCGCCCCGCGCATCGCCTCGAAGTCGACGCCATGCGCCTGGGCGTCGCAGTACGGGTACTCGGCCACCTCGAAGCCGGCGCGGGTGAACAGCGCGCGGTGGTTCTCCCAGCTCGGGGTGCTGATCAGCACGCGCGCGCCGGGGTTGACCTGCTTGAGCAGGTCGGCGCCGACCTTCAGGCCGCCGGTGCCGCCCAGGGCCTGCACGGTGGCCACACGCCCGGACCCGAGGACCTTGCTGCCGCTGCCGAACACGAGACCCTGCACGGCCGCGTCGTAGGCGGCGATGCCGTCGATCGGCAGGTAGCCGCGCGGTTTCGCCGCCTCGGCCATCTGCTGCTCGGCGGCCGCCACGCACTTGAGCAACGGCAGCTTGCCGTTCTCGTCGTAGTAGACCCCCACGCCGAGGTTCACCTTGTGCGGGTTCGGATCGGCGGCGAACTGCTCGTTCAGGCCCAGGATCGGGTCGCGCGGGGCCATTTCGACGGTGGCAAACAGGCTCATGACATGGCATTGGCAGCAGGAAGGGGAGCGCGGCGATGCGATGCGCTACGCTGGCGGGTTGATGCAATCTTAAGGCCCCGTCCTGATGTCGCAGCTCGTCGAAGTCACGGCGCCGTCCCGGCCCGCGGTGGGCCAGTTCGTGAGTTTCCCGAACTCGCCGTTCCAGTTGTTCCAGCCCTATCCCCCGGCCGGGGACCAGCCGCAGGCGATCGACAAGCTCGTCGAGGGCATCAACGATGGCCTGACGTTCCAGACCTTGCTGGGCGTCACAGGTTCGGGCAAGACCTTCACGATGGCCAACGTGATCGCGCGCCTGGGGCGGCCGGCCATCGTGTTCGCACCCAACAAGACGCTGGCCGCCCAGCTGTACAGCGAGTTCCGCGAGTTCTTCCCGAACAACGCCGTCGAGTACTTCGTCAGTTACTACGACTACTACCAGCCCGAGGCCTACGTGCCGCAGCGCGACCTGTTCATCGAGAAGGACAGCTCGATCAACGAGCACATCGAGCAGATGCGCCTGTCGGCCACCAAGAGCGTGCTCGAGCGGCGCGACGTCGTGATCGTGGCCACCGTGAGCGCGATCTACGGCATCGGCAAGCCGGAGGACTATTCGCAGATGCGCTTCATCGTGCGCGCGGGCGACAAGATCGGCCAGCGCGACGTGATCGGCCAGCTCATCCGCATGCAGTACTCGCGCAACGAGATGGACTTCTCGCGCGGCAGTTTTCGCGTTCGCGGTGACGTGATCGACGTCTTCCCGGCCGAGCACTCGGAACTCGCGGTGCGCATCGAACTGTTCGACGACGCGATCGAGTCGCTGTCTTTGCTGGATCCGCTGACCGGCCGCATCCGCCAGAAGGTGCCGCGCTTCGTGATCTATCCGTCGAGCCACTACGTGACGCCGCGCGAGCGTGTGGTGCGCGCGGTCGAGACGATCAAGGAGGAACTGCGCACTCGCCTGGACGAATTCGTCAAGGCCGGCAAGCTCGTGGAGGCGCAGCGACTGGAGCAGCGCACCCGCTTCGACCTCGAGATGATGAACGAGGTGGGCCACTGCAAGGGCATCGAGAACTACACCCGGCACCTGTCGGGCGCGGCGCCAGGCGAACCGCCGCCGACGATGGTGGACTACCTGCCCAAGGACGCGCTGATGTTCCTCGACGAGAGCCATGTGCTGATCGGGCAGCTGGGCGGCATGTACAACGGCGACCGCGCGAGGAAGACCACGCTGGTCGAGTACGGCTTTCGCCTGCCGAGCGCCCTGGACAACCGGCCGCTGCGCTTCGACGAGTTCGAAAGGAAGATGCGCCAGGCGATCTTCGTCTCGGCCACGCCCGCCGACTACGAGCAGCGCCACGCCGGCCAGGTCGTCGAACAGGTGGTGCGGCCGACCGGCCTGATCGACCCGGTGGTGGAAGTGCGGCCGGCCACGCACCAGGTCGACGACGTGCTCCAGGAGATCCATGAGCGTGCGAAGGTCGGCGAACGCGTGCTGATCACGACGCTGACCAAGCGCATGGCCGAGCAGCTCACCGACTATCTCGCCGACAACGGCGTCAAGGTGCGCTACCTGCACAGCGACATCGACACCGTCGAGCGCGTCGAGATCATCCGGGACCTGCGCCTGGGCTTGTTCGACGTGCTGGTGGGCATCAACCTGCTGCGCGAGGGACTGGACATCCCGGAGGTGAGCCTGGTCGCGATTCTCGATGCCGACAAGGAAGGCTTCCTGCGCGCCGAGCGCAGCCTGATCCAGACGATCGGCCGAGCGGCGCGCAACCTCCACGGCAAGGCCATCCTGTACGCCGACCAGATGACCGAGTCGATGCGCAGGGCGATCGGCGAGACCGAACGCCGCCGCGCCAGGCAGGTGACGTTCAACGAAGCCCACGGCATCACGCCGCGCAGCGTCGTCAAGCAGGTCAAGGAGATGATCGACGGCGTGGTCTCGGACAAGACCGCCCGGGAGGATCTGGCCAAGGCCCAGGCCGCGGCCGAGGTCGAGGCGCTGGGCGAGAAGGACCTGGGCAAGCGGATCAAGCTGCTCGAGCGCCAGATGCTGGAACACGCGAAGAACCTGGAGTTCGAAAAGGCGGCCCGCGTGCGCGATCAGCTCGCCCTGTTGCGCGAGCAGGCCTTCGGCGCCGGCGGCAGTCACGACGCCAACGTCGTGCCGCTGGGGATCCGGCCGTGACCGAATTGCGGGTCCTGATGGTCTGCCTGGGCAACATCTGCCGGTCGCCGACGGCCGAGGCCGTGCTGCGCGCCAAGCTGCAGGCGGCAGGACTGGGCGCGCGGGTGACCGTGGATTCGGCCGGGACCGGCGACTGGCATGTCGGCCAGCCGCCGGACCCGCGCTCGCAGCGTCATGCGGCCCACCGCGGCTACGACCTTTCTTCGCTGCGAGCCCGGCGCGTGGCCGAAGACGACTTCCGGCGGTTCGACTTCATCCTGGCAATGGACGAGGACAACCTTGCCGACCTGCAGCGCCTGACACCCGAGCACGGCGCACGTGCCCAGCTGCGGCTGTTCGCCCACGTCGAAGTGCCCGACCCCTACCAAAGCGGTCCGGCCGGTTTCGAGAGGGTGCTCGACCTGGTGGAGGCGGCCAGCGACGCGTGGGTCGAAGACCTCACCCGGCACCTGGGAACTTCCTGACCTGTACCCGACCAAATCGGTCGACTTCCGCTAAACTTGAGCAAACCGCTCGGGATAGCCGCGGTCCACCCCGCACCCCTCCAGGAGTAACTCATGCGTCTGACCACCAAAGGCCGTTTTGCCGTCACCGCGATGATCGATCTCGGTCTTCGCTCCACCAACGGGCCGGTCGCGCTGGCCGCGATCAGCCAACGCCAGCAGATCTCGCTGTCCTACCTCGAGCAGTTGTTCGGCAAGCTGCGCCGGCACGAGCTCGTCGAGAGCACGCGCGGGCCGGGCGGCGGCTACTCGCTGGGCCGCGATGCGGCCGCGATCACGGTGGCCGACATCATCCTGGCAGTCGATGAGCCGCTGGACGCCACGGGCTGCGGCGGCAAGGAAAACTGCATGGGCGATGACACGGGCAAGTGCATGACGCACGACCTGTGGACCGAGCTGAACGCCCGCATGATCGAGTTCCTCAGCTCGGTCACGCTCAGGAAGCTGGTCGACGAGCAGATCGCCCGCGGCGTCTCGGTGGCCGAGCAGGCGCCGATGAAGCGCGCCATTTCGTCCGCGCCGGTGGTCAAGCCGATCCGCGTGACGGGCCCGAATTCGGTGTTCGCGCTCGGCGCGGCGCTGGCGAAGTGAGGACGTCCGGCCCATGAACGTGACGCCGCACTTGCCGATCTACATGGACTACGGCGCCACCACGCCGGTGGATCCGCGCGTGGTCGACGCGATGGTGCCCTGGTTGCGCGAGCATTTCGGCAACCCCGCCTCGCGCAGCCACGCCTGGGGCTGGGAAGCCGAAGAGGCGGTCGAAAAGGCGCGCGTGCAGGTGGCCGAACTCGTCGGCGCCGACCCGCGCGAGATCGTCTGGACCTCGGGCGCGACCGAGTCGAACAACCTGGCGCTCAAAGGTGCCGCGCATTTCTACAAGACGCGCGGCAAACACATCGTGACCGTGAAGACCGAGCACAAGGCGGTGCTGGACACGGTGCGTGAACTCGAGCGCCAGGGTTTCGAGGCGACCTATCTGGACGTGCAGGAAGACGGCCTGCTCGACCTCGACAAGTTCAAAGCCGCGCTGCGGCCGGACACGATCCTCGTCTCGGTGATGTTCGTCAACAACGAGATCGGCGTGATCCAGGACATCCCGGCCATCGGCGCGATCTGCCGCGAGCGCGGCATCGTCTTCCACGTCGACGCCGCGCAGGCCACCGGCAAGGTACAGATCGACCTCGCCAGGCTGCCGGTCGACCTGATGAGCCTGGCCTCGCACAAGACCTACGGGCCCAAGGGCATCGGCGCGCTGTACGTGCGGCGCAAGCCGCGCGTGCGCATCGAGGCGCAGATGCACGGCGGCGGCCACGAGCGCGGCATGCGCTCGGGCACCTTGCCGACGCACCAGTGCGTCGGCATGGGCGAGGCCTTCCGCATCGCGCGCGAAGAAATGGCCAGCGAGGGCGAGCGCATCCGCATGCTGCAGCAGCGCCTGTTGCGCGGCCTCGCCGACGTCGAGCAGGTGTTCGTCAACGGGCACATGGACCGGCGCGTGCCGCACAACCTGAACATGAGCTTCAACTTCGTCGAAGGCGAGTCGCTGATCATGGGTGTCAAGGAGATCGCGGTGTCTTCGGGGTCGGCCTGCACGAGCGCGAGCCTCGAGCCCAGCTACGTGCTGCGCGCGCTCGGCCGCAGTGACGAACTCGCGCATTCGAGCCTGCGCATGACGATCGGCCGTTTCACGACGGTCGAGGAAATCGACCAGGCCACCCGCCTGATCCGCGACCGCGTGGCCAAGCTGCGCGAGCTGTCTCCCCTGTGGGAGATGTACAAGGACGGCATCGACATCTCGACGATTCAATGGACCGCA
>Ga0209797_10000103_pt1 | contig 37764 bp, 33 predicted proteins | sample DOMMetBare3Fresh_2_FD_187472 | JGI IMG/M metagenome (GOLD analysis project Ga0209797, IMG submission 187472) | Wetland sediment microbial communities from St. Louis River estuary, USA, under dissolved organic matter induced mercury methylation -... | ecosystem: Environmental > Aquatic >... | reverse complement strand
AATTCCCTTGGCTTTACATTTTTTACATGATCTGCAATGTGTTTGATATGATCAGGCGTAGTACCACAACATCCACCTACAATATTTACCCAACCTTCTTTTGCCCATTCTTCTAAATAATGACCGGTATCTTCCGGGTTTTCATCATACTCACCCATTGCATTTGGTAATCCTGCATTGGGATATGCAGAAACATAGCAACTTGATATTTGTGAAAGTTCTTCAATGTGCGGACGCATTTCATGTGCACCTAATGCACAGTTTAATCCAACACTCAATGGTTTGGCGTGCATAATAGAAACATAAAATGCTTCCAAAGTTTGTCCGCTTAATGTTCTGCCGCTTGCATCTGTAATAGTTCCGCTGATCATGATAGGGAGCTCAGGCAGTTTTGTATCATGAAAAAATTTCTTGATAGCGAAGATGGCGGCTTTGGCATTGAGGGTATCAAAAATAGTTTCTATAAGAAGAAGATCAACACCACCATCAACCAAACCTTTCACTTGTTCATAATAAGCGGTTGCCACTTCATCAAAAGTTACAGCACGGTAACCCGGATTATTAACATCGGGTGAAAGGGATAATGTTTTGCTCATAGGCCCAATGGCACCCGCTACCCAGGCATCTTTCCCTGATTCCAGCACTGCCTGTTTAGCCAGTTTAGCAGATGCAACATTTAATTCATAAGCTAAACTTTGCATTTCATAATCGGCCAGTGAAATGGCCTGGCTGTTGAATGTATTGGTTTCAAGAATATCGGCACCGGCATTTAAATATTGCTTATGAATATCTTTAATGATATGTGGTTGAGTTAACGATAAAAGATCGTTATTGCCTTTTACATCAACCGGCCAGTTTTTAAAGCGTTCACCTCTGTAATCTGCTTCGGTGAGTTTATGACGTTGAATCATAGTGCCCATGGCACCATCAATGATGAGAATTCTTTTTTCAAGTTCTTTTCTGATATTCATAATTAATTTATTTAACCGCTAAGGCACCAAGGCGCAAAGTAACTATGATGAATAGAATTACTCTACGTACCACCGCTTTCAGCGGGGTGCCACAAAAATGTTCATTTATATTGTGTGGCACAAGTGTGCGACGCCCGCCCGGCCTTGCCATTCGGACGGGCAACATCAGTTACATAGACGTTCCATTGCCGGGGCCATAAAAATGATTTGAACTATAAACGTTGTTAAAAACCTTGAAGGAGTTTTGTTGACGTTTATTAGTTCTGTTGGCCGAACAATAAACAAATCCGCCTGATGAGTTGCAAAAGTACATGAAAAAGCCGCACCAACAAAGAGTGCGGCCGGTTATGGCATGCTGACGGATATGAATTTAAAAACGGGATTAATTTTTTACAAAGTGCAGTTGATCGTCCTGTGCGGGATTATCATCTTTCAGTTTAAGTGTTGATGCTGTTTTTTCTGTAATTAGCCAATTTCCATTGAGATCTGAGAGTACAGGATCGGAGCCAAAGTTGATGGTAAAACGAGAGTTTGTTTCGTTCCATGTTCCTGTAATTGCTGTTGTGCTTGTATGTGCCATTAATACTCCTCCGCTGTTAAACATAAATGTATAGGGAGTAAAATTGCTGGTTTCATCTTTCTGATCCCAGCTTAATGAAATTTTCCATGTGCCAGTCAAATTTGTATTGGAATTGGTGGAGTCGCTTTTCTTTTTACAGGAGAAAAGAGTGATGCTGATAATAAGGGCTGCAATCAATTGTGTTTTCATCTCTACCTTGTTTTGAAGTTTAAAGATCAATAAAAATATTTTGCTGCAAAAGAGAATAACTCTGAACCGGGTTTTTATGTTGTTAAACAGGGAATTTATTCACCTGATAACCATTTTTTAAATTCGGCAGAGCGTTCTGTACTTACTATCGTTTCCAGTTTGGATGCTGGTTTTAGTTTAATCATAACACGGCCTTTTGTCCAGGTACTCATTTCATCAATGGATTGTAATGAAATAATAAACTGCCTGTTGATGCGGTAGAATTGTTTGGGGTTAAGCATTTGATCCAACTGATCGAGGTTGAAATCAATCACGTACCGCTTGGCATCCTGTGTAATTAAAAAATTTGCTCTTGCTTCTGTATAGAAATAGGCTACGTCTTTTGTTTCAATGGTTTTAATATGTTCACCATAACGAATTACAAAACGTTGGCGGTATTTATCTGTTTGATTAAATGCCTGCAACAGTTGATCCATGTTTAATTGTTGCAACTGTGTATCGGTTTGTTTCCTGAATTTCTGTAATGCTTTTTGCAGTTCATCTTTCTTAATAGGCTTAAGTAAATAATCAATGCTGTTGAGTTTAAACGCCTGCAGGGCATACTCATCATATGCAGTAGTGAAAATGATAGGGCATTTAATTTCTACCTGCTTAAACAGTTCAAAACTGATTCCATCGGCCAGGTGTATATCAGCAAGGATGAGTTGAGGTGCTGCATGGTTTTGCAGCCATTCTTTTGCAGAACGTATACTGTCAACAACTGCCAATACATTTACTTCCTCAGTTGTTTCATTGAGCAGTTTTTGTAATCTTTTTGCTGCAGGTTCTTCATCTTCTATTAATAATACCTGGATCATGATTTTTTAATTAAAGGGAGTTTAACAATAAAATCTGTTTGTGTAGTTTCTATATTCACTTCTTTCTGTGCTATTAATAAAAACCGGTTCTTTATATTTTGCAATCCCAATCCTTCTCCTTTTTCTTTTGTTGCTTTGATGTTTAAATTGTTCTGCACAATTAAATGATCGTTTTCAATAAAAAGTTGAAACAGGAGTGGAATTTCTTTTGAAACAATATTATGTTTAATTGCATTTTCTGCCAGTAATTGCAAAGTAAGCGGTGGAATGTTATACATTGCTTTTTGTTCATCGGTGATTTTTGTTTCATAAATAAGCGCCTCGCCAAATCTTTTTTTCTGGATGAAAAAGTAATCCTCAATAATTCTTAATTCTTCTGACAGGCCGATTAAATCTTTTTCCCGGATGTTAACAATGCTTCTGTAGAAATCACTCAGGTGTTCAACATATTGAGAAGCTTTTTGAGGGTCTTCTTCAATTATGCCTAATAGTGTATTGAAACTATTAAACAGAAAATGAGGATTCACCTGGTTTTTGAGTGTTTCGTATTGCGATTGTAATTTTTCTGTTTGTAATTGTTGCCAGTTTTGTGCCGACTGTTCCCTTTCTTTTATGATATAAATTAACACACCGGTTACAAAAGCAACACTTAAGATAACAAACCACCATTGTTTCCAGAAAGGTTTATTTATTGTAAATGCAAACGATGCTTCATTGGTATTTGTAAAAGCATTGGTTGTTGATGAACGTACTCTGAAAGTGTAATTGCCGTGTTGAAGTTTTGGAAAATTTACTTCATTGTTTTTACTGAACTGCCAATCATTATTATAGCCTTCCAGTTTATACTGGTATTGCACCAGTTCAGGATTGCTGTAATAAATGCCGGTAAATGAAAATGAAAGATTGTTTTCATCGTGTTTTAATTCTTTATGGGTGAGCGTATCAACCTCATTTAAATAAAGCGAAAGGCCGGTAATTTTTGTTTGTGGTGAGTTTGTTATTTTATAAGCAGGTTGGTAATAAGAATAAATTCCTGTTGCTGAATGAATGAGTATTTGATCATGATTTGAATAAATGCTGTTGAGGTCTGAGTTGAGCTCGCCAATCTCATCTCCATTTACAATTAAACTAATTGTTTCAGTTTTGGTATTTAAAAGAAAAATTCCCTTTTGCGTTACACCAACAATAGCACCATGATTATCTTTTGCAAGTGATGAAATATTGAGATCAGGTAATCCGTTTTCAATTCCAAAAGTTTTAAACGTTTTTCCATTATAACAAATAAGGCCATAATTAGGAGAGCTAAACCAGATATTCCCGATATTATCTTCCAGTATTGTATAAATTACTTTTGCTTTTAATCCTTCTTTTTCCCTGAACGTTTTGTATTTACCTTTTTCCAGCATGGCTAAACCTCTGCCATCAGTTGCAAACCAAATACGTTCTTTTGAATCTTCCAGAATATGATAAATATAAGTGGTGCCTATGCCAGAGGAGTCTTTCAAATTCTGAAATTGGAATTCAGTTTTGTTTGTTTGAGAATTTGTTGAAACGGTACTCATTAAGATGCCTTGCAACCCGGCTATCCAGATATGATTTTGATGGCCCGTTATAGATAATACACTTGCATTAATAAACTCAGGAACATCTGTTATGTTTCTTGATTGTAAGGTATATGGGTTAATCACATAAATGCCTTTGCCCATGGTGCCTACCCAAATATTTTCATAATTATCCTGGTACAAACAGGTAATATCTGTTTTTGTATCAAGATTTTTTAAGTGAATAAACTGTTTTGTAAAACTTCCACTTTGATTTTTGTATTTAATAATACCAGCTTGTGAAGTAAGCCAGTAGTTTCCTTCCTTATCAATTAACAAATCATGAATATGCCTGTTTTCATCACTTGCAGGTTTTAGTACTAGTTGTAATTGTTCTCCTTTTGTGAGATAAAGATTATCAGAACCAAGCAACCATACATTTGCTTCATTGTCTTTATAAAGTGCGTTTAGTTTAAAATTTGGATTGACAGCAATGATATGATTGTTGTTCCTGTATAATTTTAAAAGCCCGGCATCTGTAGCAAACCATATTTCCTTATCGAGTGATAAAATACTGTTCACCTGTGCGTTCTCTGCTTTTGATTGGTAAACGGGAATTACTTCACTTGTTTCAATATTAAATTTTCCAATACTTCCGTTTTGATAACCCAGCCATAACAAATTAGTTTCTTTACTGTCTTGTGTAATGCATTGAACAATGTTATCACTCAGTCCGTTTTTTGTATTAAAATTATTAATTGTTTTATTTGAGCCATCAAACCAGCAAATACTTATTCCATTATCTGTAGATGCAATAATTTTTCCATTTACAAATTGAAGATCATATACATAATCATCGGCCAGGCCATCAGCTGCATTGATATTAAATAAACGGTTATTATGAATGACATATACACCTTCACCACGTGTTGAAAACCAGATGCGGTTGTTTTTATCCTGAATGATTTTGCTGACGGCTGCTTTAGGTAAACCTTCTTCCGGTTTCCATTCTTCAAATTGCCTGTTAATGAATTTGAAAATAACTCCATTACTGCAACCAACCCATAACGTTCCGCTGCTGTCTTCAAAAAGAGCACTGCAGTTCTTAACCTCTGTTTTATTTGCCGATAAGTATTTTGATGAATTGCCATCATAGAGATAAAGTCCATCAACAGCTCCCAAATAAAAAAAGCCTGATGCAGAAAGCAACATGCTGTTTATTTTAGAAGGAAACTTTTGTTTCTCAATAGTTTTATATAATTGTGATTGTGGTTGGGCATAAACAGCCAATGCCGGTATAAGCAACAATAAAATCCATAATCTGCTATTTAGCCATCTTGTGTACATGAAGTTTTATTTGGGTAGCAGGGTGGTTGATACATCTACTTTAATTTCATTGGCCAGTTTTTCTTTTACAACTCTCGGTATGGGAATATTATAATCTGATAAAAGGATACTGAAACTGGAATTCACTTTAATACCTGTAGAAGTAATTTCTATTTCGCTTTTGATAATGCGTTCCAGTTCTATACCATGTACCATTAAGAAACCCTTTGCACGAATTGTATAGATTCCTTTTTTTGAGAAATCAATTGTTTCAATAATTTTTCCACTGAATGTTGCTTCGGGGTATTTTTCACTTTCCATATAATTTTCATTGAAATGTTCTTTTTGCAGCGGACTATTAAACCCTTCAAATGAACGGATGCGGATGCGGAAAGCGAAATTGTTTTTTGAAATATCAATAGCTCCTTTCATTTCATTGCTGCTGGCATTAATCAGTTCCATCGGGGCTTCTGATTTAAAACTGAGCTTGCCATTGTTTGATGAAAAAATAACAGGTTGATGATGTGTAGTACAAATAATCAAACTAAGTATAGTAACAAGCAATTTCATTGTAGGGAAATAATCAGAAAATTAGGGATGCATGTTTAAACAAACAACAACTATTTTTTCTTCATTTTTTTAATGGTAAATACTCTTGAAATATTAAAGCCAAATAAAATATCCCCTTTCTCCCATTTACCTGCCGTTTCACTGATGAAGGTACGCTCAGTCATTCCTCTTGAGTTGGTAAAATGTAACTGAAAAACATGTCCGCCGGTTTCAATATCAACACCAAATGAAAGTGAATTAGTTGTATTGGGTAATTTATATGCCGGTAACTGGTAATAATATTCTGCATTGATAGAAATACGGGGTGTAATTTTTTGGCGGCCCCCAATTCCAATAGCAATAATATCGTTTGGATCATTTGCATTGGTAACAAGGTTGTAATGAACCAGAGTTGGCATCAATTGTATAGAAGTACTTTCGGAAAATTTTCTGGCAATAATTATTTGATGTGCATACTGCAACCGGGAGGAAAAATAATTGGGTCTTGTGGGATCAGTCCATTTTAGTGTGGTGACCATTGCGGAAGTCATTAATGCCAGACTGATGGGCATATTTCTTTTGCCTGTACTCTGACGCAGTAATTTGTATTTAATAAAACCATCATATTGTTTTTGATAGGTACTTCTTCCTACACCAATCATTAATTTAGGCGAAAGGCCAAAATCAAAGCCAAACCTCATACTTGCATTATCTAAACCGAAAAATTCATATGCACCTCCATTTACTGTTCCAAACCGATGTGAAATTTTTAAATCCATTACTCCTTGCTGAGTTGTTTCAATTGATTGCCCATTAATGAGCCTCGTTGTTTTAAACGTTGCAATGGTGTAATTAATTTTATCTTTTGCTTCTTTCTTTTGTTCTTCTTCAAGCATTTGGTTAAGATCAATATCCTGGGCCTGTATTTGTTCCGTTAAAAATGCGAAGAACAGGATAAAGCAAAAATTTCTCTGCAGCATGGTTGTTAAATTAATTTCATGATTTGGGTTGATAGAGGTCGTAATTACAATTAACAGTTACTTCTACTACTTCCGCTACTTTGGAAGTTACAATAGAAGGAACAGAAATCTGATAGTCTTCCAGCTTAATATTGAATTTTGATGTAGTGCTCATTTTACCCGCTTTCACAATCACCAATCCTGTTGTCTTTATTTTATTTGAAACTCCATGAAGAGTTAAGTTGCCTTCAACCATAACAGGGTATGTGCCATCTTTTGTAAAGTCTACTTTATTGATATCTGTAATTGCACCTTTGAATTCAGATTTAGGATAAGTGTCTGAATTCATATAATCCTTCTTATTAAAATGCTCCTGCATGGCTGTTTTTTTAAACTGAAAACTTTTTATTAATACAATAAACTGCAGCGTTCCTGTTTTTTTATTTAACACACTCGATACTTCATTATTTGTTGCTTTGATATCTTCAATAGATGTTGAAGAAAAGAATGTGATTTGTCCGTTCCTTGTAAGATAAATATCCTGTGCAAATACCTCAACTGAAGACAAAAGAAATGCAACAATGATGAGGATGATAATTTTTTTCATTTTAGATGATTTTCGCTTTATTAATTATTAGGCATTCCGTTTCTGATCCAGGTTCTTATTTCTGCTATCCTGCAATCGGGTAATTTAGCTCCGCCCTTTGGCATAGGTGAAAAACCCGGCGAATGGGAAACAGCTCCAATTAATTTCCCGTTTAAGGCTTGTGCTTTCACTGCATCATAAGTACCAAGCTGTATACCAGCTCCTGAAGCTGCATTTCCACTATGGCAGCTTAAGCAATTGGCTGAAAGTGTTCCGCTAATCTGTACACTGAATTTAACATTAGTAGTATCACAGGCACTGGTGCCGTAAAGGAGTGCTTCTTTATCATAGTAGCATGATGATAAAAGAAATAAGCATGAACAAAAAAATACCCAGCTGTTTATTTTCATTTTCATTCATTAATTATTTGGTGCGCCTGCATTAACCCACTTTTTTATTTGTGTAATCTTACAATCGGGCAATTTATTACCGGCTTGAGGCATAGGTATAAAACCAGTAGCATGTGTAACGGCTCCAATCAATTTTCCGTTTAATGCAGTTGTTTTCACATTTGCATGGGTACTTAAATCAATATTGCCAGAAGCAGAAGTACCACTATGACACCCGATACAACTTGCTTGCAAAATGGGTAGTATAGTACCTGAATAAGTAAAGAAAGTAGTATCACATGCAATATTACAGTTGCTTGTATTAGGAGCGCCTTGTACAATCCATTTATATATAGAATCTTTTTGTGCTTTACTTAATGGCTCTGCAGGAGGTGGAGGCATTCGTTTATCTGTTCTGTTTTCTAATATGACTTCCCAAGCTTTACTATCAGAAGGATTATTAGCCTTTATGGTTTTCATAATTTCTGCATAGGAATCGTATCTTAAATCCTCTTTATGCGTAATAGCATCATGACATCCGCTTTTAGCACAGTTACTTACAAAAACTGGTAAAACGTCTGTTTCAAAACATATAGTGCTTGCGCCCGCAGGTGGGGGTGTAATACCTGGAGGCGCTGTGCCACCCGGAATTAAAGAGTCGTGCTTGCATGCGAACAGAAAAACAGCAAGAACAAAACCTAAAATTAAAATGCGTTTCATTTAATCAATTTTAATACATCTAATAATTACCACATCGGTTAAATAGCCGGTGCAAATTCCTTTAATTTTTACAAGGTCTCCATCTTTCACCTTTGCTTCTTCTTCCATTGTGCAATTTATACCAAACATCGGATCATCCGTTTTTAACAGGATCACTTGCTTGCCTTCGTTATTTTTAGAAATACTTAATACTTCACCTGTTACTTCAATAATTTTATCAATGTATTTATCATTTGTAGTTCTTTCAGCTGTGCTGTATTCATTAAATAATTCTGTTGCTGTTATTGAAATGGCTTTTGCATTTTTTATATTCTGTTGGGGTTTGTTCCAGTAAAACATCCATACGTATGAAACAATCATCAATAAAATGACTAAAAGCAACGAAAAAATTAATTTGAACTTGGTCATGCTAACCTGAATATATTAACTCAAGTTAACAGCAGAAATTGTTTCTAAGCTGTTCTAAAAAACTGAACAGGAAAAAAGAACGACTGAACAGGGAAAAGGGATGTTTGAAAATGTAGAGATTAAAGCAATCCTGATTACTTCATAGAAACATAATTGGCTACCGGCTGCCTGTTTTGTAAACTCCGGGCAAGCGTTAATTCATCAGCATATTCCAGTTCGCCACCAAAAGCTATGCCTCTTGCAATGGTGGTAATTGTTACCGGATTATCTTTAATTTTTTTACTGATGTAGAAGAGGGTTGTATCGCCCTGTATATTGGGGCTTAATGCAAAGATGAGTTCTTCCACTTCATCTTCTTTTAACCGGGTGATCAATGGTTCAATCGTCAGTTGGTCTGGGCCAACTCCATCCAGCGGGGAAATAATTCCACCTAATACATGATAGAGTCCGTTAAACTGTTGTGTGCTTTCAATAGCAATAACATCACGAATGTTTTCTACCACACAAACCGTGTGCTTGTTACGGGCCCGGTTGCTGCAAATATTACAAACTTCAGTATCAGAAACATTGAAACATTTACTGCAGAATTTTATTTCGTTACGCATTTTTGAAATGGTATCAGAAAAAAACTGTACTTCTTCCTGAGGTTGTTTAATAAGATGCAGAACCAAACGCAATGCTGTTTTTTTACCAATACCGGGAAGTTTGGCAAATTCATTCACTGCTTGTTCCAATAAAGATGAAGAAAAAGGCATATGGCGAAAATACGAAGGAAGATGGTTTAAAACTGAAACCCCTTAACAAGTATACTTTATTATTTTGGGGGAAGTTCCTGTAATCCTAAATCAATAAGTAACTCATTATCCCAGTTATCTCTTACAGATATGGTATTGGTTAGATTCTGAACAACTTCAGGTTGTCTTTTTTTCTTATTAAAATAGTCACCAGCATCCCAAACTCCGTTTTGATTAGTATCATATAAAATGGCAAACTGGTAATTGCCTGGTTTAAATAGTTTGCTATACCATTCTTTGCCATTGATTGGGTAACTGGCAAATAGTTTGTCATTGCTGTAAAACATTAAAACCGGGTGTTTTGAAGTATCAATATTTTTAAAGCGAAGACGTACAGACCCATATTCTTTTTCAGATTTTACCCGAAATGTAATTGTATCATTTCTGGTGGCTGTTAATCCTGAAGTGTCTGCAGCATAATCTTTATCCAGAAAAAGATGATACGTATTGCCGGGTTTCCAGGCTGTAAAAAGAATCAGCTTTTTATTGGTTGTATCATTTTTAATATTTAAATCAGTAACCCTGGTATTTGAATCAATAAACAACCGGATTTTACTGCTATCAAAGCGTTTAATTGGCTTTTGATAACTGAGCTTAAAGCTATCCTGAAAATCCTGCGTACTGTTTTCTAGATTGCTGGTATAAAGAAGCGTTCGGATAGTTGCACCCTTAGGTGTAGCAACAGTTGCAGCTCTTGGTTTTTCTTTTTCTGCTGCAAATGCATAAAGAGTTACCGGTTTTGTTGAAGCGTTTATAATGATTGGAGAATCTAAAAAGGCAAACTGTTCAATGGGCTGACTGTATTTTTTATTTCCATCCTCATCTTTTAATGCATATAAAAAGAAACGCCCATCCGGTAAATTGGTAAAACGAAATTTACCTTCGCTATCTAATCTTGCAACGTACTTTGGTAATTCCTTTGCAACAGTTGAATCTTCTTCTTTTGTGTAAAGCAAGGCAAACATGGTACTGTCTGTTTTGCCGGTTTCAGCTAATAATACTTTACCTGTTAATTCGTTACTGTCAATTTTATTCCCTGTTGAAAAAGTATACCTGAAGTTTTTTAACACATTCCCCTCATTTAAATCAACAATAGCATCACCAAAATCAATGCTGTATGTTGTATTAGGTAATAAAGAATCTTTTAAGCGAATTGTTACTGTACGTAGTTTCGATTCAATGAGTGGTTGTTTAGAAGGGAAAGGTGAAATCAGAATTTTTTCAGTTGCATTTTTTAATTCAATGTATTCATCAAAAGTGATACTGACTTTTTGTTGGGTACTGTTTATTGCAGAATCTTTAGGAACAGCACTAACAAGTACAGGCGGTAAACTGTCTCTTGGCCCGCCTCCGGGAGGAACAATATTGGCGCAACTGATATTGCTTATGATATAAATTGCCAATAATCCGGTAAAAAGTAAAAAAGTAAGAAAAGATTTCAATGACATATAGATTGCAAACTTATGATCTTTGAGCTAATAGACTTCTGACAGTTATTTTAAAAGGGTTAAAAATACTGTTAATCATTTGAAGTTTGTTGTTCAAAATCTTCTTCTTCTATTAAGGATATATAAATTTTATTGTTCTTAACAAAGTTGCACCATTCACAATCTGGTTTACCACAACCAATATAAAAATCATGCTGTTTAATTTTATTCCAGCTTTCAATAATTTGTTTTTTTACAGTTTCAATTTCTTCTAATGTTATTGAAAGCTTCAGGATGTCAAACTCATCTTTACTGTTTGGTTCTACAAAATCAAATTGTGTATATAATACCTTCCAGCTTTTCCCGGGAAGATTGTCAACTAATATTTTATAAAATACTGCCTGGCGCCAATAATTGCCACCATCGGGTTTTTTTGTACTTCCGGGCAAGTCAAACTCTCCTCTTGTTTTAGCTTTAGTGTAGTTACCAGTTTTAAAATCAGTAATTACAATATCATTTCCCCAAAATTGAATTTTATCAGTAAAGCCTTTTAGTGGAATATCATTCACTACAACTTTTGTAAGTGGGTATTCCGTTAATATAAATTCACCGGTGGGTGAGGGGTTGTAATATTTTTCATAATATTTATCAAGAACCGTTTCACCGTAAATTGTAAAACGCTGCAAACTTTCTTTTGTAAAAACCTCTCTTCCGCTATTCAGGTGAAATTGAAAACGAGTAATCAGAAAAGCTTTCTCCGGATAGATTTTGTTATTACTCATCATATGGTTGAAAAAGTCATTCAGTGCTTCATGAACGGCTGTTCCAAATTGTGCAGCCTCACTTTTTGCCATTGGTACTCTTACTAAACTACTGTAATAAAACTTTACGGGACAATCAAGATAATTATTTAGTGCTGTTACATTCATTACAAATTTTTCCAGTAAGCGATTAATATGATCTTCTTCAACTTTTTCCAGTACCGGTTTTTGAATAATACCAAAACGAAGTGCAGCAAAGAATGTTTTATCTTCTTCAGTTAAACTGATTTTCTCAGGCACTAAAGCCAGCGGCTCTTTTAATTCTTCTAAAAACTGAGAGGGCTCTAACAATTTGCCATCATTTTTCATTTGTGGATAAGAAATATATAGATGAGTTTCTGCCCGGGTAACTGCAACAAAGAACAGTCGTCTTAATTCTTCTGTTGTTTCGCTTTCTGTTTCCTGTTCTAATATGGTATAGGGTAATTTAAACCCACGGTTTGTTTTACGCTTCCCTTCCCAGATGTCATTTCTTGCACCAACAATAAAAACGTATTCAAATTCCAAACCCTTACTTCCATGTGCGGTTAACAGGTTTACTCCGGTTTCAGTTCCTGTTGTTTGTATAAGCGGAAGAGAAAGTCCGTTTTCTTTCAATAAATCAATTTGATTTATTAGCTCTTTGAGTTTCAGATCGGGTCGTCGGTGTGTACTTTCTTTTATATAGTCAAATAGGCAGGTAAGTTTATTCATCATCCAGGATTTATCCTGCTGCTGCATACAATATTGTAGTACTCCGCTTTCATTAATCATAAATTCAAACCAATGTTGTGTGCTTTTATTATAAACTTCTTTCTGTAAGTTTTCTATTAAATGATGAATACGTATAATTTCTTCTGTTTCCTCATTGCCGGCAAATAAGGTTCCATTAGCATCGGTAGCAATTTTTTTCAAATAACTTCTGAATTTTATTTCTTCATTTGTTTTATTTCTGGAAGATGCTATTTCATTACTGATTGATGCAATTTTAAACGGTGATAATTTGAAAAAACCGTAATGAAGTATTTCAAACAATAACGGATCTCCGCTTGAAGGTGTATCTAGTTCTGCAATAGTATACCGGATGATATTAAGTACCTGGTTAATGAAAAGATCATCGAGAAGGTTAATTGATCGCTTAACATAAAAGGGAATTTCCTGCAGTTGAAAAAACTTCATGAGTTCATCACCAAATTTATGTTCTTTGTAAATTACTGCAATTCTACCGGGGTCTATACCTTCATTCAATAATTTTTTAATATAGATTGTTATATGAACGTTTTCTGAAAACTCGTTTTCGTAAATATTTATTACCGGTTTTGTAGTAATTGCAATCAGATCTTTATTTGAGGCAATTAATTCCTTACTCAGATCTTTATATTGTTTAACCAACCGTTGTTCATTGTTTTCAATTAAACCTTTTGCACCATCTAATATTGGTTGTACACTTCTGTAATTTTGGGTAAGTACAACTTTCACCAGGTCTTTTTCATATGCATCAGCCAGGTTCATCATGTTCTTAAGGTTTGCACCCTGGAATCTGTAAATACTTTGATCATCATCACCTACAACAAATACATTTGGTTTTTCATCTTGCCAGTAACTAATAAGCAGTTCTACAATTTTGTTTTGAGATCCGCTTGTATCCTGATATTCATCAACCAGTATGTATTGGAATTGTTCCTGGTAATTAAGTAATATTTCAGTGTTTGTTTGAAACAAATTAATCACCCAGTTAATCATATCATCAAAATCATACCTGTGATTCTCATGTAAAATGTTTTGATAACTCTTGAATGAAGAAACTGCAGCTTTTAGTTTCAACATTCTTTCAACTTCTTCTTTTCCTTTTTGTGTTAACTCAGTAAGACCTTTTGCTTTTTCCCGTTTTTTATAGAAGCCTTCTGTTTGCGGAATAATGTTATTTGTGTAGTTATCTATTTGTTGTAAAAGCCAATCTTCTTTCCATCCTTCTCTTTTAATTGCAGAAAATAAAGAAGAAAGATTGGCCAGGTCATAATAGATTTCGCCTTTGTATCTTTTTAAGGGGTTTTCTATGGTAAAACTATCAATCAATAGTTTTAGAAATTGTACACGCTCAAGATCTGTTAATGCTTCAAGTTCTTTTTTATTAAAGTATCGGATGTTTTCCTGTATAACTGTATTACAAAAAGAATGAAATGTATGAATACTTACCTTGTATGCCATACTGCCAATTAATCCCAACAATCGTTTACGCATAGCAACAACACCAGCATCAGTATAGGTAAGACATAAAATATTTTCAGGCAACGCATCTGTTTCCAATAAAATTTTTCCAATACGGCTTGCAAGTATTTGTGTTTTACCGGTACCGGGCCCGGCAATAACCATTACCGGACCTTCAATAGTATCAACAGCTTGTTTTTGTTTTTCATTTAACCTGTTATACTCTTCAAAAAATTTTATTTGCAGTTTTTCTTTGTTCAATGACATAGTTCAAAGTTAATTTCTCAACTAATCTGTTGTAAGATATATTTCATGATAAAGCAGATAAAAAAATGAAGAGATTCCATTTTGAAAAATAGCAGAAGAAAATAAATAGAGTAGTTGAAAGAGAAAAAATGAAAATATTCAACCTTCTTATTATCAGACAGTTAACAAAAAACGGCGTTTCCACTTAGTACTATCACTACCCGCTTTGTGGTATTTTTTAAACCAATTGATCAAGTTATTTTTACAGTGTTGAAGGTTTAGCCGTTGTTTATCCTAATACACCACCTGATTTATAAGTTTACCTGAAAAGCATTACCCGGAGGCAGAAATTTTAGCTACCTAATCTAAATACCGTTTCTGCCTCCTTTTTTTATCCCGGCATTCTTGAAATGTATTTCTCCATTTGTTTTATCTGATCAACTAATTGCTGAGTACTTGGCTTTAATGCTTTTGCTTTTCTGAAAAATTCTTTAGCCGCACGGAATTCCCTTTTGTTCATCATAATGCTGCACATCTGTAAATTAGCTGCAGCTTGATTTTCTTTATCTGGTAATCCTTTACGTAATGCCTGGCGTATATAACTTTCAGCTTGCTTAAAATTATTTTTTTGCATGGCAAGCATGCCCATTTGTAACAGACTTGCACCTTCTGTACCCTGCATTAAAGAAGATCCTGCGCCCAAATCCATTCCCTTTTTCATCATCTTCTCAGCACCATCATAATCTTGTTTCATCATGGCAATATTTCCTTTCAATGTATAAAACACAGAACGGATAGGCTTAAACAACAAAGCCGGGTATTTAATTGAATTAATAATTTTTTCAGCACCTTCCATATCACCAGCTTCAAGGTTTTGTTGAATTAAACGCAAAGGGCCAAAAAAGAAATGACCAAAAATGCTCACCGCTGCAAGCAGATAAATAATGAAAGAAGGCCAAAAGCCAGTGTAAATGTTTACAAGAATGGCTGCAACCAGCAAAACTAAACCTATAATAAGCCTGTAACGGATGTATAAATTAAAAAACTGCATATAATTATTTATTGGGCAGCAAAGGTAGGGAACAGCAATTTGAAATTTGAAAATTTGAAATTTTACAGAACCTAAATGGTTATTTTTGCCGCCCGGAATTTAATATGTGGAGCAAATGCTTCCTTTCTAAAATATTACCGGCCCCGTAGTTCAATGGATAGAATAGAAGTTTCCTAAACTTTAGATACAGGTTCGATTCCTGTCGGGGCTACTAAAAGCGAAGTGTTTACTTCGCTTTTTTATTTGGGGCATTCAGCTTTTTGAACCGTTTTTCATCTGCAGTTCCGGCTATTCACTGCTACTCCGCCACAAGCCGTGGCTTCAAATCTTCAGCGGGGTATCCGTTTCTATCCGGGCCAGGGGAGCAATTGTAAATTAATTCTGCTATTTTCAAACAACAAATGATCAACCTTCAATTTCCTGCCTTTCCACAACTAACAACAGAGCGATTGTTGTTAAGGCCACTTCATATAAACGATGCAGAAGCAATAAAAGAATTAAGATCAAACAAACAGGTAAATGAATTTATTAACAGGTCGGGTTCAATAACGCTTGATGAGGCTAAACAGTTTATATCAAAAATTGAAACAGGTGTTGAAAAAAACGGGTGGTTTTACTGGGCTATTTCTTTACAAGAACAACAACAATTAATTGGTACTATTTGCCTGTGGAATACTTCTGTTGAAAAAGAAATGGCAGAACTGGGTTATGAATTAAATCCTGCTTTTCATGGTAAAGGTTACATGCAGGAAGCAGTAAAAGCAATCATCCAATTTAGTTTTGAACAAATACAACTTAAAATATTAACTGCATTACCCAAAGCTGAAAATCTGAAATCAATTCAGGTATTACTGAAACATCAGTTTACGTTAGATGAAAACAATCTTTATGTTTCAAAAGAAGATGCAGATGGAATGTTGGTTTTTTATCTCAAAAAATAATAGCTCTAAAAAAATAATTTATTATCAGGATAATAGTATTTTTCAAAACAGATTCACTATAAACTTTTGCTATGCTCAGAAAAGAATTCATCAAACAAACAGGTTTAGCCGCAGCTTCATTAGCTGTTTTGCCAGCTTCAGATTTATTTGCATCTCACACAGGAGAAAAATTAAAACTCGTTATGATAGGAGTTGGCTTACGTGGCCAGAACCATCTTGAACTATTGTTAAGCAGGGAAGATGTGGATGTAATTGCCATTTGTGACATTGACAACCGGATGCTTACCAGTTCAAAAGAAATTATAACAAAGAGCGGTAAGAAAATGCCGCAAATCTTTACAGGTGATTTGTATGCCTGGAAAAAAATGCTTGAGCTCAAAAATATCGATGCCATTATTATTGCTACTCCATGGGAGTGGCATAAAGAAATGGTAATAAGTTCAATGGAAGCAGGTATTAAATATGTAGGTACAGAAGTAATGCTGGGTATTACATTACAGGATCATTGGGATGTTGTAAAAGCAGCAGAAAAACACAAAGCGCATGTAATGATGCTTGAGAATGTTTGTTACCGCCGTGATGTAATGGCTGTTTTAAATATGGTGAGGCAGGGAATGTTTGGTGAACTTATTCATCTGCAAGGAGGCTATCAACACGATTTACGTGAAGTAAAATTTAATAATGGTATTGATGCATATGGTGGTGGTTGTGAATTTGGTGATAAAGGCTGGACAGAAGCCCGCTGGCGCACACATCATTCTGTTTATCGTAACGGAGATTTATATCCTACTCATGGTATTGGTCCTATTGCACATTACATTAACATCAACAGGGGAAATCGTTTTGTAAATCTTTGTTCTTTCTCATCAAAGGCCAGGGGATTGCATAATCATATAGTTAAAAAATGCGGACCCGAACACCCCAATGCAAAAATTAATTTCAAGTTGGGTGATGTGGTAACCACTTCTATCACCTGTGCAAATGGAGAAACTATTTTGTTGCAACACGATACAAATTTACCAAGGCCCTATTCACTTGGCTTTCGTGTACAGGGAACTGAAGGTTTGTGGATGGATGTAAACAAGAGTTTATATATAGAAGGCAAATCAAAACCCCATCAATGGGAAACAGCTAAGGAATGGCTTGATAAATATGATCATCCGCTTTGGGCAAGATGGAGCAAAGAAGCTCAGGGTTCTGGTCATGGTGGAATGGATTTTTATGTGGTTCATTCCTTTATTGAATCAGCAAAAAGAAGAACAGCCACACAAATGGATGTATATGATGCAGCAGCATGGAGTGCAATTACACCACTGAGTGAAATCTCCATTGAAAAAGGAAATGAAACAGTAGAGTTCCCTGATTTTACAGGCGGACAATGGATGTATCGGAAACCCGTTTTTGCTTTGAATAACGATTATTAATTGTAATCCCAATGCAATTACTGCAAAACGTGCTATCTCACTACGGAATAAAAGATGATGCACTGCAAACTGAAACAATTGGAAGTGGTTTAATTCATCATACATGGAAGTTAACAGCTAATGGCAAGCAATTTATTTTACAGCAAATCAACCAACAGGTTTTTAAAAGACCTGAAGACATTGCATTTAATCTGCAGTTGATTGATGAATATCTTAAGCAGCATCATCCAGCATACTTATTTACTTCAGCATTGCCCGCAACAGATGGAAGTACACTTGTGCATATAAAAGGTGAAGGCTATTACAGGATGTTCCCTTTTATTTACGGTTCTCATACTATAGATGTGGTTGAAACAAAAGAACAGGCATATGAAGCAGCCAGGCAGTTTGGAAAGTTTACAAAATTGCTCAGCGGTATTAGTATTCATCAAATAAAAATCACACTTCCATCTTTTCATGATTTATCGTTACGCTACCAACAATTTCAAGAAGCTTTATTAAATGGAAACAAACAACGCATCAATGAATCAAAGGAGCTGATTCAACAGGTACTTGCTTATTCATCTATCGAAAATGAATATCAGCAAATTATTCATAACCCTGCTTTTAAATTAAGAGTTACCCATCACGACACAAAGATCAGTAACGTATTGTTTAATAATAAAGATGAGGGACTTTGTGTAATTGATTTAGATACTGTGATGCCCGGCTATTTTATAAGTGATGTAGGTGATATGATGCGAACCTATCTTTCGCCTGTAAGTGAGGAAGAAACAGATTTCAGTAAAATAATTGTCAGAGAAGAATTCTATTACTCAATAGTTGATGGCTACTTAAGTGAAATGAAAGATGAACTTACAGAAACAGAAAAAAAATCTTTTTTCTTTGCCGGCCAGTTTATGATGTATATGCAGGCCATCCGTTTTTTAACTGATTATATAAATGAGGATGTATACTACGGGGCAAAATATCCTTTACATAATTACAACCGGGCAAAAAATCAACTCATCTTACTTGAACAATTGTTACAAAAAAAGGAGTTGCTCAATAAAGAAACAAATGCATTAAAATAAAGAGTTCACTAAATTTACTCCCGTTATAAATGCAAAATGCTTATTTAACCTCATGACTTAAGTGGTTTTGATTTTAAACTTGCACTTCTTTCCACTTTCCCTTTTTAAAATAGTACCAGGCCAACAAGGCTATTAATGTTTCAGCAATAGGAATTGCAAGAAACACACCGGTTGTTTTCCAATTTAAACCAAGTGCAAGAAAGTATGCCAGCGGAATTTGAAACAACCAGAAGCAAATAAAATTAATAATGGTTGGCGTTCTTGTATCGCCTGCACCATTCAAAGCCTGTGTCATAACCATCCCAATGCCGTAAAAAATATAACCGGCTCCAAAAATCTGTAACGATTTTGTTCCGTAAGCAATCACTGCAGGGTCTTGTGTAAAAATGCTGATGATAGGAGTTGGGAAGAAAAGAAATAACAACATCACAAAACTCATAAAAATGGCATTGTACTTTGCTGTAAGCAACACACTTTGCTCTGCTCTTTGAATTTGTTTGGCACCTAGGTTTTGACCAACCAGAGTAGCAGCAGCATTACTTAGCCCCCACGCAGGTAAAATAAAAAATACAACATTGCGTATTGCAATCTGATAGCCTGCTGATGCTGTTGTGCCGCCGGTTTCTGCAACAAGCCTGGCTAAAACAATCCAGCTGCCACTGGCAATTACAAACTGAAGAGTTGCCGGCCAAGCAATAGTGATAATGGATTTTATTAAGTGAGTATCAATTTTAAAATGGCGGGCAGTCATTTTGATGATGCCGTCTCCTTTTACCAAATGCCAGCATTGATAGAGTACACCACTGCTTCTTCCAATCACTGTTGCAATAGCTGCCCCTTTTAATCCAAAAAAATGGATGAAGATGGGGCATAAAATAATGTTGATGATACTGGCCAACCACAAACTCTTCATTGCCATTGCCGCATCACCTGCACCTCTGAAAATTCCATTAATTAAAAATAAAAGAATAATGGCTATACTTCCACCCAGCATAATTTGAGTAAAGATGGCTCCTTCTTTTACAACATCTTTATGTGCTCCCATTAACCGTAATATATCAGCTGCAAAAATGATTCCTGCAATGCTGAATACAATTGTTACAAGAACAGCAATAAGAAGTGATTGAGCACCTGCATGTGCAGCAGCTTCGGGATTTTTTTCGCCTATGCGCCTTGCTACTACTGCTGTGGCTGCTGTACTTAAACCAATAGCAACCGAATAAACTATGGTTATAACCGATTCAGTTAAGCCAACTGTTGCAATGGCATTTTGGCCCAACTTGCCTACAAAAAACATATCTACAACTGCAAAAACACTTTCAAGACTTAATTCAAGAATCATAGGAATGGCCAACAGAAAAACAGCTTTACGAATGCTTCCTGTTGTATAATCCTGTTCTTCGCCTTTTAAGGACTGTTTAAAAGTTTGATAGAAATAAGAGAGTTTGGTTTGGCTGGTTTTATTAGTCGTCATGAAATTCAGTTAAATGTAAAAAGTAAACAGAAGTTGAAGAAATGGTTTCAACTTTCATGTGAGAGTGGTCTTTAATAACGACTTAAAACTTCATATGCCTGAAAATAAGATGGCTCAAAACTAAAACTTTTCTGTAATCTCTTCAAATACCCGGAAAAATCGGGTAAAATCATCCGTATTGGAAGGTATTTTTCAGGTTATAACATTATTTTCATTGATTTGTGAAAAACAAGTTTGTAAATTTATAGAACCAAAAGATATTATATTGTTCATTTCAATTTTGTTGAATTAATCAACTTTACCCCAAAAAGGAATACATGAAAAAGATAATCGTCACCCTTGTATTTATTACAATTTTTATAAATAGCTGGTCGCAGGCAAGAATTCCTGTAAACGAACCAAATACAGGGAGTACAAATAAACCTAACAATCCTCCGGTAACAAATACCAATACAGGCGGTACCACAACCAGTGGGGAGTTAAAAAAATATGTAGATCCACAGGGAAGGTTTAGCATTGGTTATCCTCCCGAGTGGAAGTTTGAAGACAAAACGGAAAGTGCTATTATACAGATTACATCACCATCAGAAGGCGATAAAGATAATTTCAAACAAAATATTAACCTGCAAATTGAAGAACTGAAAAATTCAATGACCATTGAAGAATATGTAAAAGCTAATATGGATGGTGTAAAAGATCTGGTAAAAGGTTACAGAGAAGTATCGGCAATGTATTTTAACCGCAACGGGGCAAAAGCCTATCAGATTATTTATAAAGGAAAGTATGGTGATATGACTTATGAGATACAGATAAAACAGTTGTTTGCAATTTCAAACGGAAAAGGTTTTGTTTTAACTTATGTAAGTAAAGAAGATGAACGGGATGCTTTTGAAACAACAGCAAATAAAATTTTCAACTCATTTAAGAATTTATAATTTTATATAAGCTATTCAATAAGAAGCCCCCGGTTTACCGGGGGCTTCTTCTGTTTTAACTATTTGAAACGAGGTTATTTACGGCTGTTCATCTTTGCCAGTAAACGCAAGATTTCCAGGTATAACCAAACTAATGTTACCAGTAAGCCAAACGCACCATACCATTCCATGTACTTGGGTGCACCCATTTCACTTCCTTTTTCAATCATATCAAAATCAAGTATTAAATTAAGTGCTGCAATAGCAATAACTGCCAGTGAAAAGATGATTCCAAACGTAGAGCCGTTGGATGATGATAAAAAAGCAAAATGAATTCCAAAGAAACTCAGTATCCATGTAAGTAAATAAAAAAAGGCAATACTTGCAGTAGCTACAAACAGGATAGAGCGGAAACGTTCTGTTACTTTGATAATGCGTAAAGAATATAACAGGTACATACTTGCTGCAACGGCAAAGGTGAGTAATACTGCATGAGAAATAATGCCCGGGTATTTTTCCTGGAAAATAAAATTAAAGTATGCAGAGATTGCGCCAACAAATAAACCTTCCAGTATGGCATAAGCCGGAGCAAGAAAACCACTCCATTCTTTTTTAAATACAATTACCAGTGCAACTACTAAACCACCTAATGCACCACCAATCATAAGTGGCATGGGATTCTTTCCGGCATCAAACCACTGCCAGGCAAAAGCGGCACCAGCCATTACCATAAGCATTAAAAAGCCAAACTTGTTCATAGTGCCACGTACAGTCATGCTGTCGCCATGATCAACAGTTAAAGACTTTTCAAATTGTTTTTCACTGAGTGCAGGGTTACCTGATTTAAATAAATCCATTGTTTATAAAAATTTAGATTGTAAAAATAACCAATTCAAGGTTAAACATTTGTTGTGTTTTGCTGGGCTCCGGGTTCTTCTTTTTTCTTAAAGAGATCATTGATGAAACTTTCAGCATCGCCCATATAATCTTTCATTTTTTCAGGGCCTTTTGTTTTTAGCTCTTCAAAATATTCGCCGGCTTTGTTTACTGTTTTTTCTGCTTCATCTTTTAAGTTGTTTGCTTTTTCTTTTAAATCTGAAAAAAGTTTTTCTTTTTCTTCTTCGGTCATGCTGTTGTATTTAAACATAGCATAACCTGCTGCTGCACCTAATAAAAAGGTAGCAATGTGTTTAGGATTTACCATTGTTGTATTTTTTAAAATGTATTGTTCAATTACAATACCAAATTAGTTGAATATGCCAATTCAACAGTTGTAATTTGTACAAAAAAGTATTGAGGCTGAGCCTAGCCCCGATTGAAGCGGTATACCCCGAAGCCTCAGCGAAGGGGTATAAGAGCGAAAAGCGGGAAACTGATGCCCGGATTTGTTCAAGTGATGATGCTTCATAAAAAATAATTCAATGAAATTTCCTGTTTTGATTTTTTGCTAAATTGAACCTGTAATTTTGCAACACTATGAGCAGAAAACAAGAAGTACTCAGTGACGTAGTTATCAAATTTGCCGGCGATAGTGGCGATGGTATGCAACTTACCGGCAGCCAGTTTACAAACAACACAGCCATGATGGGGATTGATTTAGCCACCTTCCCCGATTTTCCGGCAGAAATACGTGCTCCACAAGGAACCTTAGCAGGTGTAAGTGGTTACCAGCTTCGTTTCAGCAGCGACAGCATTTTTACTCCGGGTGATGAGTGTGATGTGTTAGTTGCTATGAATGCAGCTGCATTAAAAGCCAATCTTTCCGCTTTAAAGAAGGGCGGGAAAATTATTGCTAATACTGACGGGTTTGATACAAAAAATTTACGCCTTGCTAATTATCCCGATGGTGTTAATCCATTAGAGAACGACAGTTTAGGTAACTATGAGGTTATAAAAATGGATGTAACCAAAATGACCAGGGAAGCGTTGACGGATATTGCCATGGGCATGAAAGAAAAAGACCGTGCAAAGAATATGTTTGTACTGGGCTTTTTGTACTGGATGTACAACCGTGATATGGATAATACCATCAGCTTTATTAAAGAAAAGTTTGGTAAGAAACCCGATATTATGGAAAGCAACATCAGGGTTTTGCAGGCAGGTTATAACTATGGAGATACTACTGAAACATTTACTACAACATATAAAGTAGAAAAGGCAAAGATGGAGCCTGGCCTCTATCGTTCTGTGATGGGTAACCAGGCTGTGAGTTATGGGTTGATTGCGGCTTCACAAAAAAGCGGGTTGCAATTATTTCTCGGTTCATACCCTATTACTCCGGCATCAGATATTTTACACGACTTAAGTAAGTATAAAGCGTTTGGAGTTAAAACTTTCCAGGCCGAAGATGAAATAGCTGCAATCAGTTCAGCTATTGGTGCTGCTTATGGCGGATCACTGGGTGTTACAACAAGTAGCGGGCCTGGTATAGCATTAAAAGGTGAGGCTATGGGTTTGGCAGTAATGCTTGAAATTCCGTTGTTGATTATTAATATACAGCGTGGCGGACCATCAACCGGATTACCAACTAAAACAGAACAGAGCGATTTAATGCAGGCTTATTACGGAAGAAATGGCGAATGCCCAATGCCTATTATTTCTGCTTCTACACCAACAGATTGTTTTGATGCGGTATATGAAGCTGTAAGAATTGCAGTAATGCATATGACTCCTGTTATTTTTTTAAGCGATGGTTATATTGCTAATGGTGCTGAACCATGGAAATATCCGCAAAGTGCAGATTTACCAGAAATAAAAGTTGCTTACAAAAAAGGATTGGATGAAGGCGAAGAAAAATTACAGCCATACAAGCGTGATGAAAAATTAGTCCGTCCTTGGGCTATTCCCGGTACTCCCGGTTTAGAACATCGTATTGGAGGTTTAGAAAAACAGGATATTACCGGTAACATCAGTTATGATGCAGATAACCATCAGCACATGGTAAAAACAAGACAGGCTAAAGTTGATAAAATTGCTGATTATATTCCATTGCAGAAATTAGATAGCGGTCCTGCAAAAGGAAAAGTATTGGTGTTGGGGTGGGGTAGTACCTATGGTGCAATTAAAAGTGCCTGTACTGAGTTACAGTTGAAAGGCAAATCAGTTGCTCATGCACATTTACGTTATGTGCGTCCGTTCCCGAAAAATTTAGGGGAGATGTTGAAGAATTATGAAACTGTTTTGATTCCTGAAATTAATAACGGGCAGCTTATTAAAATCATCCGTGATGTTTATTTTGTTGATGCAAAAGGATACAATAAAATAAAAGGAGTACCTATTACCAAAGGAGAGTTGATTGAAGAGTTGGGGAAATATTTATAAAGACAGATTTTGAATAAAAAGAAAATCCATCAGTAATTGCTGATGGATTTTTTTTACAGATTAATTGGTTTTATCTATTTAGTTTTTCATTATTTTTTAAGGACTATTGTATGTATGTCTACTTCTTTACCGGGAACAACTACAATTCCAGTTATTACAGAATCTTTATAACCATTGGCTGGATTAAACCGGATGCTGTAAGTGCCGGGTTTTAATCCGCAGATTTTAAATTCACCTTCATGATCTGGTTTGGCAATAGAACTATCAAAACTGTTATAAGCCATTGGCATTGCTAATGCATCTGATGGTAAAACCCTTCCTTCAATTTTTCCACTGCTTCTGTCGGAGTATGATTTTATTTGTGGCTTTAAACAATATTTGCCGTCTTTTAATTTAATAGATCTGGCAATATCAAAATCCAGTTTAATACGGATTTGATTACTGCTGGTAGAATCGATATGCTGAGATTCTACTTTTACATATACATAAGGTTTGTTTTCACAAATACTCAAAGGTATTTTTGTTACCCCGCTGTCTTTGGAAACATTGTTATCAGTGCCAAGAGTTATTCTTATTTTATGAATTTTTCCTTTAGAAGCAAAGCCTGTTGCTAAAACTGTATCAATCCCATTTCTGAATCGTAAAAGATCATAAACACCTGGAGTCACTTTTACAGTATCCCAAACTCCATACTTATCACGGTCACGATGGTCGTCATCTCCATCATCATCATGGTCATAGTCATGATCTTCATGATGCTTTCTGCCAGTATCAACTTTTACTTCTACATAACGTACATCAACCCAAACATTGGTCAGATCAGGTATGGGATCGTCATTAATCCGAATTGTAACTAATTGCTTTCCTGCTGGAGTTTGCGAAGAGTTTTCTTTCTTACATGCAGCCATGAAAAGAAATAAACCAAAAATGGCAGCAAAACCTGCGCTAAAGAAATACTTTGTTTTCATAAATTTTATTTTAGACATTATTATTCCTGAAGTCTAAAACAAATATTAAGCCAGCTTATCTTTTTTTTGCGATTGATAAAAGATAAGGTTGGAATTTAAATGAAATAAAAAGTAGTCGTGTTTTAACAGGGAAAAACTGCAGCAGTTTTACTTATTCCTCTTTGTTTTTCTGATAGTACTTACAAATTTTCTGTAACCCACATTCATTACATTTTGGTTTTCTTGCCAAACAGGTATAACGGCCATGAAGGATTAACCAGTGATGTGCTTTATGAATCAGTTCTACAGGAAAATGTTTGATGAGTTCTTTTTCAACTGCCAATGGAGTAGATGCTGTTTGTTTTACTAACCCTAATCTTTTGCTTACACGAAACACATGTGTATCTACTGCCATGTTTGGTTGTGCATCTACAACTGATGTAATAACATTTGCTGTTTTTCTTCCCACACCGGGTAGTGTTACCAACTCATCAACTGTAAGCGGCACTTCAGCATCAAATTCATTGATGAGTTTTTGTGCCATGCCAATTAAATGTTTCGTTTTATTATTTGGATATGAAATGCTTTTGATGAGTGGAAACAATTCATCAAATGTTGTTTTGCTTAATGTTGCTGCTGTAGGAAATTTTTTAAAGAGAATGGGAGTTGTGAGATTAACCCGTTTATCTGTACACTGAGCACTGAGAATAACTGCAACCAATAATTGAAAAGGGCTGTCGTAAATCAACTCCGTTTCTGCATTGGGAGCATGTTCTGTAAAATAATTGATTACTTTTTGGTAACGTTCTTTTTTTGTCATTCTGCAATTTGAATGACGGCGAAATTAGCGAAAGAAGAAACTCAGGTATTAAAGTTTTTCTGCCAGTTCTTTATTTGCATACCTCAAAACATTGAGTACACTTTCTGTTCTTGGCGAAAAAGTAAATTTGGTAAGTCTTTGAGCGGCTTTTTTAATTACCTCAAATTTTTCCTTCAGGGTCCAATCTTCGGCCATGGCTTTTTCAATGGCTTTGTTCTCTTCCGGAGTAGTTTCTTTATAGAGATATTGTAACAAGTCTTCTGGTGTAAAATTATGTGTCATAAGCAATCTTTTTTAAATAATTCGGCGGCTTTTCACAGAATGCTTTCCACTAAAACGACAGATTAAGACTTGTATTGTATTTGCCGGGGGTTTTTATTCATCAAAGATGAAAAGGTCCTCATTATCCTTCTTCATATAGTATTTTTCCCTGGCTATTCTTTCGTAGGCTGAGGGGTCATTTTTACGTTTTTCAAGCTCGGCTTTTGCTGTTTCAATTTTCTGATTATAGAAGGAAGTATTGGTTTGCAGTTCTGAAAGCTTTTTAAACCTGCTAATCTGGGAAATAAAATCATTGCGATCGAAAAACAGCATCCAGATCGTAAAAGCAATGAGGGTAAGAACGTATTTGTTCTTTAAAAAAGAAGGTATATGGGCTAGTAGTTTCACAAGAAAAGTTTATGGTTTATAGTTTGTGGTTTATAGCTTGATTACTTTATGAACTATAAACCACAAACTTAAAAACTTATTTTACTTCCCGAATTTAATCTTTCCTTTTGGATAAATGGCATTCTCGCCCAGCATTTCTTCAATGCGAATAAGCTGGTTGTATTTTGCCATACGATCTGTACGGGATGCAGAACCAGTTTTAATTTGCCCGCAGTTAAGTGCTACAGCTAAATCAGCAATGGTTGTATCTTCTGTTTCACCACTTCTATGACTCATGATGGTGTTGTAACCTGCATTCTGTGCCATTTGCACGGCATTAATGGTTTCAGTAACGGTTCCAATCTGGTTTACTTTAATTAAAATACTGTTTGCAATTTTATTATCAATTCCTCTTTTTAATATTTTGGTATTGGTAACAAATAAATCATCACCTACTAACTGACATTTAGTTCCCAGTGCATCCGTTAATTTTTTCCAACCATCCCAATCTTCTTCAGCCATTCCATCTTCAATAGAAATGATGGGATATTTATTTACCCATTCTGTCCAATAAGCAACCATTTCATCGCTGCTGATCATTTTAGTTGGATTGCTTTTATAGAACTTGTATTTTTTTGTAGCATCATCATACATTTCACTTGATGCAGCATCCATACCTATTGCAACTTGTTCTCCGGGTTTGAAACCGGCAGCAGTAATAGCTTCCAGAACAGTTTCAATAGCTTCTTCATTGCTTTGGATTTCAGGTGCAAAACCACCTTCATCACCCACATTGGTACTGAAGCCTTTCTTTTTTAATACCGTTTTTAATTGATGAAATATTTCAACGCCCCAACGCAATCCTTCACTGAAAGATGAAGCACCAACTGGTATTACCATGAATTCCTGGAAATCAATTTTATTATCGGCATGTGCACCACCGTTCATGATGTTCATCATGGGTATGGGTAGCACTGTGCTGTTTACTCCACCCAGGTAGCGATATAACGGCAAACCGCTTTCTTCAGCAGCAGCTTTGGCAACGGCCATACTTACAGCAAGTGTTGCATTGGCGCCGAGGTTACTTTTATTATCTGTGCCATCAATTTTAATGAGGAGGTTATCAATGTATGCTTGTCTTGTAACATCAATTCCTATTAACTGATCAGCAATAATTTCATTAACGTTTTTTACTGCTTTTAATACACCACGGCCAAGGTAAATGCTTTTATCTCCATCACGAAGTTCAACGGCTTCATGTATACCTGTAGATGCACCACTGGGTACAGCAGCACGGCCAAGAATACCATTTTCAGTTATTACATCTACTTCTACTGTAGGATTGCCACGGCTGTCGAGGATTTGTCTTGCATGAATGTCTGCGATAAAACTCATAAGAAAAAGTTTATAAGGTTATTAGTAAATTGAATTGTTATTTCATTGACTTTTGGAATGGCGCTTTGGTGAAGAATGTTTATCTGCCAGTTTCCAAATTTGCTGCAAAGAAAAGACTTTCATAGTGAGCAACAAAGGAGTTTCATCATAGAATGATTATTTTTATCCTAACAAACGTTAGAATGGATACACAATTAATTACATCAATAGCAATGGGAATTGCACTGAGTGCCTGTTGCGGTTTCAGGGTTTTTATTCCAATGCTTGGAGGAAGTATAGCTGCCTATATGAATTGGTTTACGTTGCCGGCTGATATGCAGTGGATGGGAACCATGCCGGTGATGATTGCTTTTGGAACTGCTGCAATATTGGAATTAGCTGCTTATTATATTCCTTTTGTAGATAATTTACTTGATACTATTGCAACCCCGTTAGCAATAGGTGCCGGAACAATTTTAGCCGCATCATTTTTACCATTTGCAGAATTTAGTCCATTTGTAAAATGGGCATTGGCTTTTATTAGTGGTGGTGCTGCAGCCGGATCGGTTCAGCTTGGAACCGGTTTATTGCGTTTGGCTTCATCAAAAACAACGGCCGGTGCCGGGAATGTTGTAATTGCTACCGGAGAAAACTTAGCGGCCATTGTTGGAACAGCTTTAAGTTTTTTAATACCCATTGTTATAGCTGTTTTGATGATTTTATTAATTGGCTGGATATTAATAAAAGGAATTAGCAGGTTGAAGAGGAGTTGATGCTTGTTCACGCAATGAGCGTTTATATATCAATTAAGCTGTTAAACTTCTAAATACATCTTCCAAACTTTTACTTCCGCTTTGTAAGGAAACGATATTGAAATTATTTTCTACAGCCATTGAAAGTATTTGTTTGCGTAAACTTTCTTCATCCTTGCTTTCCAGTTCCCAGGTGTTGGTATCAATTTTAGAAACCGAGACAGCAGCAGGTAATCGTTGCAGCCACTCTGCTTCCAAAGCTTCTTTAAATGTTACATGAACGGTGCTTCCTTCATTTCTTTGTTGCAGCACACTTATTCTTTCATCGGCCACAATGGTTCCTTTGTTAATGATTATCACCCGGTCGCACATAGCTTCTACTTCTTGTAAGATGTGTGATGAAAATAAAACGGTTTTATTTTGCCCCAGTTTTTTAATCACTTCCCGTATTTCAATTATCTGGTTGGGATCAAGGCCCGATGTCGGTTCATCCAGTATCAAAACTTCCGGATCATGAATTAATGCAGCTGCCAAACCAACCCGTTGTTTATATCCCTTTGAAAGTTGTCCAATTTTTTTATGTGCTTCGGTTGTTAAACCAACCTGCTGAATTACATTTTCAACTTTTAATTTTCCACCGGCAACTTTGTGAATTTCTGCAATAAACTCCAGGTATTCTCTTACATACATGTCGTAATACAATGCATTACTCTCAGGTAAATAACCAATTTTTTGTTTGGTGCTGATAGGGTTATCATTCACATTCACATCGCATACAACAGCATCGCCTGATGTAGGTTGTAAATAACCGGTAATCATTTTCATGGTTGTACTTTTCCCTGCGCCATTGGGCCCAAGGAAACCAACAATTTCTCCTTTATTTATTTTGAAGGAAATCTGGTTCACAGCCTTTTGCTCACCATAAAGTTTAACCAGGTTTTTTACCTCAATTGACATGTTGATGTGTTTGCTTCAAAAATAGATTAAAAAAGATTGACTTTATCTCCACCATTAATAGATGAGTAGTACAGATCCTTTCTGTTGATAAAGTTTATCATTCCGTTTGTATTTTATAGTCCAGAAATACAATCCCGGAGGAGCCTGTTGATTATTAAATTTTCCATCCCAGCCTTTATTAAGTATAGCAGATGAAAAAACTTCCTTGCCCCATCGGTTAAAAATTTTAAAACTGATTTCATTAATCCTGAAAAATGCTTTGGGTTTTAATTCATCATTGAGTTTGTCATCATTTGGTGTAAAGGCGTTTGGTACAAAAATAATATCGGCACAATCTTCATAACTGATTTGTATATCATCAAAGGCAGAGCCGCAATTATTTGTTACTTCCACAGTATACAGACCTGCTGTTTGAACGGTGATTGATGAATCGATGCTACCTGTACTCCATAAATAAGATTGAGCCAGAGGATGAAATGCATTTAAAATTATTTCTTCGTTGTAACAAAGCGTAGTATCCTTTCCTAAAGTAACAGTTGGTGAAAAACTTCTTGCAATTAATATTGTATCTGTTCGTTTGCAAACAACATCGGAAGTTTTAATCCAATACATTCCTTCAGTTGTAAGTGTACGTTGCGGGGATGTAATACCATCGTTCCATAAATAGTAGAGAGCATTTGTTTGTTGAGCATCTATTGTTAATGTTTGTGCATCACAAAGAATTGTGTTGTTTGGAATTATTCTTTGCAACAAATTCTGTTGCACGGCAAATGGAATTGAAGCGGAACTGCTGCAGCCACCATTGGTAATTACATCAAGCGAATACAAGCCTGCATCTGCAACAGTACTATTTGGTATCATTAATGTATTACCGTTTACACTCAATGCAGTTGTGCCTTTTTTCCATAAGTATTGTATTGCATTGGTTGAGGTTGAAATACGAATGGTATCTTTTTCACAAATGGGTTGATTGCTTTGTAAAACAGGAATAACCGGATTGTAAATTGTTAATGGAATGATTGGAGATACAGCACGACAGTTCACTGAATTAATATTTGCACTTTCAGCTACAAGTAACCGATATGAACCGGTATTTACAGGTTGAGCATTTGTAAGAGTATAGTTTGCTGATGTAGCTCCGGGAATGTTTGTCCACGTTGTACCATTATTAAACTGCCATTGGTATGCAGTATTTAAATAAAACCCGGGAGCCACATTTCCTGTAAAACTAATGTTGCTTCCAATACATGCATCGTTGCTGCTTAGATAAGTGCCATTTACAACAGGGGTAATAGCCGGTCCGCATAAAGTAAATTCAATATCATCTAAACAAAGATCGTTGCCCAATCCACCAACCTGATTATTAAAGATTCGTAGAACTACAGAACTTTCCCCTGCAGGTAAAGAAAAATTAAAACCATATTGTGACCATGTAAAGGAACTGAAACGAGGAATAGAGGGCGTGGTAGTATTTAGAAGAATTGAACCAGAAACGGCACTGCTGATTTCAAAACGAAGTATTGGGTCAAGTGGGTTGTTGTTGCCCAGTGGGATGAGGTTGGCAACCCATGCTGAAAAATAAAGTTGTGAACCGGAACAGAGGTTGTTTACTCTTGTTTCATAAAACTTACCTGCAGTATAATCTGCATTAACAATCATCATATTGCCTCCTGAATGGTCATTGCCTATATGCCAGGTGTTAAACTGTCTTTGTCCGGTTGCAATATCTGCTGTTGTTTTACGGATTCCATATTCACCATCATCAACAAAACCAAGTGAATCAAACCTATAAGTAGTAATACCAGCAGGGAGTGGAGAACTGGTTAAAGGTGAAGTAATTCCTCCGCCAAAGTTTTCATAAAACAACACATTGCCTGTACACTGCGCAGTTGTTTCATTTTGTAGTATTAAACCTGCAAGTAATAGAGATAAAAAAGGGAAGACAAATCTGCTCATCAATTCATTCTAAGAAGAATAAAATTAAGTAATAAAATGGCATAAAGGAAAAGCCCTTGTTAAAAAACAAGGGCTTTTTTAAAACCAACCATATGAACAGACATCGAACAAACCAATAGGGAATGATCTGTGTTCTTTCGAAAATTAGACACCCCTTGTTTAAATTTTGCTGCTTAGCTAAAACATTTTTTATATTTAGAAGATCAATTTATTTGCTATGTCATATCCTTTTCAAATCAAATCATTCGAAGAATATCAGTTGGCCTATAAAAAAAGCGTTGAAGACCCTGAAGGCTTTTGGGCAAATGTGGCAGATAGCTTTCTGTGGAAGAAAAAATGGGATAAAGTTCTGGAATGGAATTTTAAAGAACCTAAAATTGAGTGGTTTAAAGGTGCCAAACTCAACATTACAGAAAACTGTATTGACCGTCATCTTGAAAAACTGGGTGAAAAGCCAGCCATCATTTGGGAGCCAAATAATCCTGATGACAGAGTGAGAGTAGTAACTTATAATCGGTTACACAAACGTGTTTGTCAGTTTGCCCAGGTATTAATTAATAATGGCGTTAAAAAAGGAGATCGGGTATGTATTTATATGGGCATGGTTCCTGAACTGGCTTATGCTGTATTGGGTTGTGCAAGAGTTGGCGCCATTCACAGTGTCATCTTTGGAGGGTTTTCGGCACAGAGCATAGCAGATCGTTTGTATGATGCACAGGCAGAATTTATTGTTACCTGCGATGGTGCTTACAGAGGAGGAAAAGATATTCCGTTAAAGAGTGTGATTGATGATGCATTGATTGGAAACAGAACAGTAAAAAGAGTCATTGTCTATACCAGAACAAGAACACCTGTTTCCATGCTTAAAGGAAGAGATGTTTGGTGGGAAGATGAAATGGACCATGCAGAAACACAGTTGGAAAAAGACGGACCTATTCAATTCCCTGCTCAGGAAATGGATGCAGAAGATCCGTTGTTTATTTTATATACTTCGGGCAGTACAGGAAAACCAAAAGGGGTTGTTCATACCTGCGGAGGTTATATGGTTTGGACAGGGTATACGTTTGTAAATGTGTTTCAATATATACCAGGCGACATCTTTTTCTGTACTGCTGATATTGGATGGATTACCGGGCATAGTTATATTCTATACGGTCCATTAAGCTCAGGTGCAACATCCGTTATGTTTGAAGGTATTCCTACCTGGCCCGATGCCGGACGATTCTGGGATATTATTAACAGGCACAAAGTGAATATACTTTATACAGCACCTACAGCTATCAGAAGCTTAATGAGTTTTGGTACAGAACCATTAAAAGGAAAAGATCTTTCTTCATTAAAAGTATTAGGCACAGTTGGTGAACCTATTAATGAAGAAGCCTGGAATTGGTATAACGAAAACATTGGAAAAAAGAAATGTCCCATAGTAGATACCTGGTGGCAAACTGAAACCGGTGGATGCCTTATTTCAAATCTTGCCGGAATAACTCCTGCTAAAGCTAGTTGGGCAACATTACCAATGCCTGGAGTACAACCATTCATAGTTGATGAAAACGGAAAAGAAGTAACAGAAAAAGATGAACATGGATTGTTGAAGGGAAATCTTTGTATAAAAGCACCATGGCCCGGAATTTTAAGAACTACTTATGGAGATCATGAACGTTGCAGGCTGAATTATTTTTCAGCTTATGAAAATTTATATTTTACGGGTGATGGAGCAATGAAAGACCAGGATGGAAACTACAGAATAACAGGAAGGGTTGATGATGTATTAAATGTAAGCGGCCACCGGTTAGGAACTGCTGAAATAGAAAACGCAATTAACATGCACGCAGGTGTTGTAGAAAGTGCAGTAGTGGGTTATCCGCATGATGTAAAAGGACAAGGCGTTTATGCTTATGTTATTTACAGTCATATGCATGTTGATGAAAATCTTACACGCCAGGATATTTTACAAACAGTTACAAGAATTATAGGGCCTATTGCCAAACCAGATAAAATTCAATTTGTTTCCGGATTACCAAAAACAAGAAGCGGAAAAATTATGCGAAGGATTTTAAGAAAAATTGCCGAAGGTGAAACAGGTAATTTGGGTGATACAACTACATTACTTGACCCGAATGTGGTAGATGAAATCTTTAAAGGAAAAATTTAAAACAATAAGCCCCGCTCTTGCGGGGTTTATTGTTACATTAAATCTAAATAATGAATTATAGTAAGATATTAATCACTTTATTTTAATGGCATCTTGGAAAACCATAATGTTTTTCCATTTTTATTTTCTCCAAAGAAAAAGATTTCTGAATTCCCTTTCAGGGGCATCATTGGATATTTGTTATTTACATAGTAATCTGTTTTGCCCTGGCCAAACTGAACAAAGTCTCCAATTTTAGCATTCAGTACATCAACAATGGCAACGTTTGGATATAGCAGAAATTTATACTTGCTTTCGCCCAGTTCTTTTTCGGTTCTCCAGCCTTTCATTTCCATAATAGTCCAGTAAACTTTACCATCAGGTGCTACCCATAACAATTGATTGTTGGGTGACGATTTAGCTTCTTTATCATTTTCTTCCCTTCGCACACCATAAGCGGCTCTTAATGAACCATCATTTGAAAAATGCATCATAATAATATCTTCATATTGTGGCCCCCCCGCTGCTGCACCACCACCGCCAATTCCTGTTATTGTTCCCAAAAATTTATTACCACCGCCTCCGCCACCTTTTGCTTTAGTATACTTTTGCCCTGCTATCATTAAATCTCCATTAGGCATCGCTTTTACCGTTGACACTTTAAACTTACGGCCTGTATATTCTGGCTTCTTTTTTTGAGAAGGGGGTGATTGTGACTTTTTATCAAAATCATCTAATGTATTTAAAGTAACATATACTGCTTTGCCATTTGATATTTTTACAATCTGAAAGCCTTTGGCTTTGAACTTTTCTATTTCTTCATCTCTCATGCCAAAAGGTGCCGAAAATTTTTCATTGAAATAATCTTTCTGGCTGTCTTCATCTCCGGTAGCACCAATAATATAAATTCCATCATTTGTTTCTACCAGCATATCTCCGTTAAATATACCGGTCTTGCTTTTGAAGGGAATTTTTTCTTTTAACTTTCCTTCACTGCTGATTCTTACAAAAGAATAATTTTTTGCATCAGGATCGGCCATGGATTTAAATCCTTTGCCGCCCATTGGTGCAAAAACCATAATCATTCCTTTCTGCTCTGTATTTTCTTCATCTTCATCATCTTCATCAGTATTGGCAGCAACAAGTATTTGAGGGAAATCAAATTTAAATTCTTCATCGCTTAACTTATTCAACTCATGATCGTATCGCAGAATATGAAATTCAGTTGTCATGGTAAGTACATTACCCATTCCTTTTCCTTTATCTGTTGCAATAATCATGATATCACCATTTGGTTGCTCTGCATGAGTGATATATTGAAGCTTTCCTCCATCATCTGTTTTTGGTTTAACTTTTTCCCCTGAAACAACTTTACGGTCATAACCACCCCAAAACCAGTTCCACTTGTATTTGTACACTTTACGTCTTAAAACAAGTGTGCCCAACAGGCTCTTTTCTACTGTTACAGCTTCCTGCTCCCATTCATCACCTTTATCTACCCTGTACCCTTTTACTTTTTCCATAGGTACTTCACTATCTTCTTTGCTTTTAAAATTAAAATCAAGGTCAAAATTGTAAGTTTCAAACTTGGCCTTTTTGCTGGTTGATTTGGTAACAAAAGTGAGGGAGAGTTTATTGTTGGCCTCGTCAATAACAGGCTCATACATATATCCTCTGTTAGCTTTACTGCTTATTTCATAAGTAGCTTCTTTTGAAAGTTGTTGCGCTGCAACGGACTGAGAAATAAATAACAGTAAAAAAATAAAAACTTGTTTTGGTTTCATGTGTGAAAATTTAAAACCAAAATAGTAAGTGAATGGGAAAGCTGCAATACCCTGTAACTGGTATTTTTATAAAATTATTGTTGTATGGTTACCTCAGTTCCTATGGGTAGGAGTGAATAGAGTTCACGGGCATACTCTCTTTTGGTAGAAATGCAGCCAAGGGTCCAGTTATAATAGTAATCTACAAAACGGTCTTCATTTCTCCTGGTTGCATGTATGCCAATTCCCCCACCGGGTTTAGCAGTTGAGGGGATAACACCATTTCTTTTTCGCTCATTAAATTTTTGCAAATCGGTTTGATTTGGATAATCAAGCAACATAAAATAACCCCATTCAGGATGAATTTTTTTGCCGGTAATTCTAAAATGGCCTTCTGGTGTACGCCGGTCGCCTTCCATCATTTTATCAGTAAGATCGCTAGTGCCAAAAACCACGGGGTAAGTATAAAGCCAGCCTTCATTATCATAAACTCTCAATTCGTAACTGCTTTTATCAATTACCACTTTAAAAGAACTAGATTTCCTTACATGCTTATTCAATGGCAATTTTTTATTACGATGAATCAGGCTAAAGCCTGAGACCAATAACATGGTGATGGAACAAACGATGAGAGCCGGTGATTGAGTTTTCATTTTCTCTAACTCATTTTCTTTTGCTATTAACGGCCAAAAGAATGCCACATTTTACAAGAAAGTTTAATTAACAAATTATTTATAAAGAAAGAGATCTGTTAGTTTTAAAAACAAAAAAACCGCTTTTAAAAAAGCGGTTGAAAAAAAGAAGATGAAATTAATGAAATACTTTTTGTTCAAGTGATTTTGCCTGTGCAATCATATCTGTCAATGAATCAACAGAAGGCACTCTGCCCGACAATCCAAATTTTTCATTGGTTTCTGTAAGTTTAGCAAACAGGTTTTCTGCATTTCTTGTAGCAAATTCTTTTACTGTATCTACTCCTGCAGCTTCAAGCAGTTCGGAAAACTGACTGGCAACACCTTTAATGCGATGCAGATCAGAATGGTTAACCCAGGTGAGAATTAAACTTTCAGGAATACCTGTTGAACTTACAATATCGGTTCTTCCTTTTTTTGTTCCTCCTTTTTCAAGCAAATCATCTGTTGTAACTATTCCCTGTGCTTCCAGTTTAGCTCCATAATTAGGGCCAACACCTTCAATGTCTATTACTTTATATGCCATTGTTTGTTTTTTTAAGACAATAAAGATAGAATGGATATATAATAGGTTGCAAATAAAAATGCCCATCTTTTTTTTGACGGGCATTTAAAAACCGGTTGATTAAGCCACTCTTACCAACTGCTCAACCTAATTCCAAAATTATAAGGAGTTTGTTCCAGTCCATTTTGATGAAGGTTATTTAAAGCATAACTTCCGTACAGGCGTACAACACCCAGGTTCAATTCGCCTATTGCTGCAATCTTCCAGGGTTCAAGGTTAAAATCATTTTTAATTTTTTCTTTTCCTCTTGCATCGCTTTTTAATTTTTGACGGGCTGCATATAAATATCCGGCACTGATTCCTGCACTTACTCCATAGCTTTTCTTCCTCTTAGGTGCAAAGTTGAAATTGAGCATTACTGGTAATGTAATATAATCGGCTGCTAATTTATTTTTGGAGAAAGAAATA
>Ga0209797_10000099_pt1 | contig 37848 bp, 35 predicted proteins | sample DOMMetBare3Fresh_2_FD_187472 | JGI IMG/M metagenome (GOLD analysis project Ga0209797, IMG submission 187472) | Wetland sediment microbial communities from St. Louis River estuary, USA, under dissolved organic matter induced mercury methylation -... | ecosystem: Environmental > Aquatic >... | reverse complement strand
TGCGCCGAGCTCCTTCAGGACCGACTCCGTGTCGGCGCCCAGGGACGGTGCCGGCCGGGTCTCGGGGGGATCGAGGCCGTCGACCCGGAAGACGGGGCCGAGCATCGTGATCGGGCCGAGCCCGGGCTGCTCCACCTCCTGCACGAGCATGTTCGCTCGTGCCTGCGCGTCGGCGTGCACCGTCTCGCGGGCGAGCACGGGCCCGGCCGGGACGCCGGCCGCGCCGAGCCGCGCGAGCCACGCCTCGACCGGCTCGGTCGCGATCGCCTGCTCGATCGCCGCCGTCAGCCGCTGCTTCTCCTCGAGGACCGCGGCATCGTCAGGCACGACGTCGGGCGCCTCGATCGTCGCGTCCCGCAGACCAAATAGGGCAAGGAACGCCTGCCGCTGCGACAGGTTGAGGCACGCGAGCGCGAGGAACCCGTCAGCCGCCTCGTAACAGCGGTAGTAGGGGTTCATCGCCAGGCCGCGCGCGATCTCGTCCGCCCGCCCAGCGAGATCGGCGCGCGTCGCGACGGCAGCAGGCCCCTCGGCCTCGCCGGCCAGCCAGACGAGGTCCTGGATCTGCACGGCCAGGGCGGCACCGAGCAGCGACACCTCCACGAGCTGCCCCTCGCCTGCCGTGCGCGCGCGCACGAGCGCCGCCAGCACTCCCGTCGCGAGCAGGTGGCCCGCGGTGAGGTCGGCCATCGGAATGCCACCGGCGCGCACCGGCACCCGATCGCCGTGCGACGCGTGGGAGGTGAGCAAGCCCGAGCGTCCCTGGGCGACGAGGTCGTAGGCGGGCGCACCCGTCAGCGGGCCGTGCGGGCCGAACGAGGTGACGACGCCGACGACGAGCGACGGGTGCGCAGCGTGCAGCGCCTCCCAGCCCAGCCCGAACGCGGCCGCCCGCGACGGCGGAGCGTTGTGGACGACGACGTCGGCTGTGGCGACGAGCGCCGCCAGCCGATCGGTGCCGTCGCCGGACTTGAGGTCGAGCACAACCGAGCGCTTGCCGCGGTTGAGCGGGACGAAGTAGCGGCCGATCCCGGGCGCGACGGGCATCACCTGCCGGTAGGCGTCGCCGCCGGGCGGCTCGACCTTGATCACCTCGGCGCCGAGCTCGGCCAGCAGCGACCCCGCGAGCGGCCCCGCCACGTACTGGGCCACCTCCACGACCCGCACTCCCGCCAGGGGCATGCTCATCCGAGCCCCAACCCTCGCCGGGCGATCACGAGCTGTTGCACCTCGGCCGTGCCGCCCGCGATCGTAGAGCCGACGGACGCCCGGTAGAGCGCCGCCGCCCGGCCCTGGATCGCCGCATCCGCGCTCGCGTCGCCGAGCCCCTCGAGCCCGAGCAGGTCGACGGCCGCGTCGCCGGCGCGTTGCGCCAGCCGCGCGCCGGCCAGCTTCGCCATCGCCGAGGTGGCGCTGCCGGGCAGCCCGCGGTCGAGCACGTCGGCCGCGCGGAAGGAGAGCAGGCGCGCCGCCCCGAGCTCGCCGCGCAGGCGTGCCAGGCGCTCGTCTGCGGCACGGTCGAGCCTGTCGGTCTCCCGCAGGCGGCCCTCGACCGCGTCGAGCACCCAGGCGACGCCACCGAGCTTCTCGGCCGTGATGCGCTCGAAGTCGAGCGTGACCATCAACACGCTCCAGCCGCCGTTCAGCTCGCCGACGAGGTTCTCCGCCGGGATCTCGACATCGTCGAGAAACGTCTCGCAGAGATACCCGCCGCCGAGCGTCGGAAACGTTCGCACGTCGATCCCGGGCGTCTCGATGGGCGCCACCAGGAGCGAGATGCCGCGGTGCTTCGACGCCTCCGCGTCGGTGCGCACGGCGAGGTAGATCCAGTCCGCGAGATGGGCGCTCGACGTCCAGATCTTGTGGCCGTTCACCACGTACACGTCCCCGCGGCGCTCTGCCCGGGTCGTCAGAGCGCCCAGGTCGCTGCCGGCCCCCGGCTCCGAGAAGCCCTGGCAGAAGACGAGCTCACCGCGCGCCATCGACGGCAGCAGCCGCTCGACGAGCTCCGGCGGGCCGAAGCGCTCGATCGCGGCGCCGATCGTCTTGTAGGAGAGCAGGTACGAGGAGAGCGGCAGCCAGTGGTAGCCGAAGACCTCCTCGACGAGCGTCGCGGTGAGGCGCGAGAGCCCGCGGCCGCCGAGCGCGACGGGCCACGACATCCCGATCCATCCGGCGGAGCCAAGCGCGCGGTTGACCTCGCGCGAGTCGCCGTCGGAGAGCATGCCCTGGCGCCACCAGTCCGGGTCGGACTCGAGCAGCGGCCGCAGGCCCTCGCAGAAGGCGGTCGCTTCGGCGCGCAGCGCGTTCTGGTCGTCGGTCGGTCGCAGGTCCACCGCTCCGGCGACCCTACCTGCGAGGATTGGCGCGTGGAGCAGCGCCGCGCCTTCGTCACCGTCGCGGACGGAACCCGGCTGGCGGCGCGGCTGTGGCTGCCCGAGGCCCTGCCGGCTCCGGTCGTGCTGGAGGCGCTGCCGTACCGGATGGACGACCTCACGGCGACGTACGCGTCGGAGTACGAGCGGCTCTGCGAGGAGGGCGGCCTGGCGGTCTGCCGCCTCGACATCCGCGGCACGGGGTCCTCCGCGGGGATCGCGGAGGACGAGTACACGGCGCAGGAGCACGCCGACATCTGCGAGGTGATCGCGTGGCTCGCCGCACAGGAGTGGTCGACCGGCCGGGTCGGCATGTACGGCACCTCGTGGTCCGGGTTCAACAGCCTGCAGGTCGCCTGCGAGCGGCCGCCCGCGCTCGGCGCCATCGTCCCCATCTACGCCTCGGACGACCGCTACACGGACGACGTGCACTACATGGGCGGCGCCCTCAAGGCCGTCGACCTCGTCGACTGGGTGCTGTACATGGTGGCCTGCAATGCGCTGCCGCCGGTGCCGGCCGTCTTCGGCGACGGCTGGCGCGAGGAGTGGGAGCGGCGCGTCGACGGCACCGATCCGTGGCTGCTGCGCTGGCTCGAGGAGCAGGTGGACGGGCCGTACTGGCGGCACGGCTCGGTGCGGCCCGGCTACGAGCGGATCACCTGCCCGACGATGCTCGTGGCCGGCTGGGCCGACGGCTACACCAACATCGCGCTGCGCGGCTTCGCGGCGCTCTCGTGTCGGAAGCGCGTGATCCTGGGGCCCTGGAGCCACTCCTCCACCGCCACCTCGCTGCCCGGCCCGCACATCGACCTCGTGCCCGAGCTGATCCGGTGGTTCCGGCGCTGGCTCGCCGACGAGCCGAACGGGATCGACGAGGAGCCGCCGATCGCGGTTTTCGCCCGTCACTCCACGCGGCCTGCCCCCGCCCTCGCGGAGGTGCGGGGCGCGTGGCGGAGCGAGTCGATCTGGCCGCCGGAGCGGCTGACCGAGGTGACGCTCTCGCCCGCCGGGTCGGGGAGCGACGAGATCCACGTGCGCGGCGACTCCGGCCGCACCGCCTGGATCTCGTGCGCAGGGCGGTTGCCCTGGGGCCAGCCCGACGACCAGCGCCTCGACGACGCGCTCTCGCTCACCTACGACTGGGAGCCGCTCGAGCGCCCGCTCGACGTGATGGGCCATCCGCGCCTGCAGCTCACGATCACGTCACCGGTGCCGGTCGCCTACCTGTCGGCCAGGCTGTGCGACGTGTTTCCGGACGGCACCTCGGCGCTCGCAAGCCGCGGCGTCCTCAACCTCACCCACCGCCACGGCCACGACGACCTGCGCCCGCTCGAGCCCGGCGTGCCGGCGGAGCTCGAGCTGGAGCTGGAGGCGACCTCGTGGGTGTTCGAGCCCGGGCACCGGGTGCGCCTGTCGCTCGCGGGCGCCGACTGGCCGAACACCTGGCCGCCGCCCACGGCTGCGGCGCTGGTGGTCGACCGCGGGAGCGTCACGCTGACCCTGCCCGTGCTGGACGGGCCTTCCGGGCTGCCGGCCCCGGCGCTGCCGCCCACGACCGGCGCGGACGCCCACGCCCCGGACACGGACGAGCGGGCGCAGCCCCCGGTCGTCTGGCGCTTCGAGGACGACGTGATCGCGGGGGAGACCCGTGCGGTCACGGGATCCGGCTCCGACTACGACGGCCCGTTCGACGCGCGCATCGAGGAGCGCTACGAGGGCACGGTGGGCGTCTCGCGAAGCGACCCCGGACAGGCCTTCGCACGAGGTCGGGCCTCCTACCGGATCTCGTGGCCCGAAGCCGACGTGCGCACCGAGGCGCGGCTCGAGCTCCGCTCGAACAGTGAGGCCTACCACCTGATCGTCGAGCTCGATGTGGAGGAGCTCGGCGCCGGCGCGGCTGCGTTCAGCCGCCAGCGGCGCTTCGAGCGGACAATCCCCCGCCGGCTCGCGTAGGCCGAACGGGCCCCTTCCTATCCGACGGCGTGACAGGCGGCGACGTGCCCCGACCCAGCGGCGGCGTCAGCCACGCCGTGCAAGATCGGGTCGTCGCCGACACAGCGGGCCTCGATCCCGAGCCGCTCCGTCTCCCCGGAGGAGACGAGCGGGCAGCGCGGGTGGAAGCGGCAGCCGGACGGGATCCGGGTCGGGTCGGGCGCCTCACCCTGCAGGATCTGCGGCGTCATCCGCTCGATCTCGGGCACGACGGAGAGCAGGGCCCGCGTGTACGGATGGCGCGGGTCGTCGAGCAACTCCTCCGTCGTCCCCTGCTCCACGATGCGGCCCAGGTACATGACCGCGACGCGGTCGGCAATGTTCCACGCAAGCCCGAGGTCGTGCGTGACGACGAGGATCGCGACGCCCGTGTCCTGCACGAGCCGCAGCATCAGCTGCAGGATCTCGCCGCGCACCGAGGCATCGAGGCTCGACACGGGCTCGTCCGCTACCAGGAGCTCCGGTTGCAGCACCATCGCCCCCGCAATGACGACGCGCTGCCGCTGCCCGCCGGAGACCTCGTAGGGGTACAGCGGCATGAACCGCTCGGCCGGCCGTAGCCCGGCACGGGCAAGGGCGTCGGCCACACGGGCTGCCTCGTCACCCTCGACCTTCTGGATGCGGAGCCCCTCGGCCACCGCCTCGTAGATCGTCTGCCGAGGGTTGAGCGACCCGCTCGGGTCCTGGAACACCATTTGCACCTGTCGCCGGTACCGCCTCAGCGACGCGTTGTCGTACGCGAGCGGCGCACCGCGGAAGCGCACCTCTCCACGCACCGGGCGCTCGAGGCCGAGAATCGTCCGCGCCAGCGTCGTCTTGCCGCACCCCGACTCGCCCACGAGCGCGAGCACCTCACCTGCACGCACCTCCAGATCGACACCGTCGACCGCCCGGGCAACGGTGCCCTTACGCCCCGGGAAGGAAACGTGGACGTCGCGCGTTTCGAGCAGCGCCTCCGTCACGACTGTCCCCTGTCGAGCACGCGCACGCAGGCGGCGGCATGGCCCGGCCGTCCCGTCGGCCAGAGCTCGACGTCGGTGGTCGTGCACCGAGGCTCGGCGACGGGGCAGCGCGGGTGGAAGGGGCAGCCCGACGGGACCTGGCGCGGATCGGGAGGATCGCCGCCGAGACCGGAGGGTTGCATCCGGAAGCGCGGATCGCCGATGATCGGAAAAGCCGCCGAGAGGGCCTCGGTGTACGGGTGGGCGGCCTCCCGGAAGACCTCCCTGCTCGGACCGTCCTCGACGATCCGTCCCGCATACATGATCGCGAGCCGGCGGCATGCGGACGAGAGCGTCGACAGATCGTGCGTGATGAAGATGACGGCCAGGCCGAGCTCTTTCTGCAGGTCCTCGAGCAGCTGCAGCACCTGCGCCTGCACCATCACGTCAAGGGCGGTTGTGGGCTCGTCGGCGATCAGCAGTCGTGGGTTGCAGGCGAGCGCCAGCGCGATCAGCACGCGCTGCCGCTGACCGCCGGAAAGCTGGTGCGGGTAGTCGTCGGCTCTTCGCGCGGGGAGCCCGACCACCTCGAGCAGCTCTTCGATCCGGCGGCGCGCCTCGCGCGCACCGATGGCGGCATCGTGCACCTGGATCGGCTCCGCCATCTGGCGACCGATCCGGTGCACGGGGTTCAGCGTGTGGAGCGCGCCCTGGAAGACGATCGAGGCCTCGGTCCACCGTACGGCCCGCAGCCGGCCGGGCTTCATCGTGAGAACGTCCTCGCCCGCGAGCAGCACCTGCCCGGTGACGGTCGTGCCTCGCGGCAGCAGCCGCAGCAGCGCCCCTGCCATCGTGGACTTGCCGCAGCCCGACTCGCCGGCGAGCCCGAGTGTCTCACCGGCCGCGAGGTCGAACGACACGCCCCGCACGGCCGGAACGCCTCCGGTCTGGCTGCGATACGTGACGTGCAGGTCGCGCACCGACAGGAGCGGAGCTGCGGGCTGCGGCGCCGCGCTCACGTCCGTCGCTCCCGCAGGCGTGGATCCAGGATCTCCTCGAGCGCCTGGCCGCAGAGCGTGAAGGCGAGCACGACGGCCATGATCCCGAGCCCCGCGGGGAGGTAGTACCACCAGGCGTTGCGGCTCAGCGCGCCGGCGTCGAACGCCTCGTTCAGCATCTTCCCCCACGAGGCACGGGTCGGGTCGCCGAGGCCGAGGAAGGACAACGTCGTCTCGGAGAGGATCGCGATCGGCACCGTGAGCGTCGTGTTGGCCAGGATCAGCGGGGCCACGTTCGGGAGGATGTGCTTTCCCATCAGGTGCCGCCGGGACGCGCCGAGCGCTCGGCTGCGGTCGACGTAGAGGCGCTCCTTGAGCGTCAGGACCTGCGCCCGAATGAGGCGTGCCGTGGACGGCCAGGAGGTGATCCCGATCACGATGATGACGTTGGTGACGGACGGGCCGAGCACCGCGGCGAGAACGATCGCGAGCGGCAGGAACGGGATCACGAGGAACCACTCGGTCAGGCGCATCAGGACGGCGTCCGTCCAGCCGCCGACGAAGCCTGACGTGACCCCGACGGCCGAGCCGATCACGATCGCGAGCACGGTCGCGGCAAGTCCTACGAGCAGGCTGATGCGCGCGCCCCAGACGAACTGGGCCCAGATGCTGCGGCCGAGGTTGTCGGTGCCGAGAGGCAGGAAGTGCGACGGCGACGCCCAGACGGGGTTGGCGACGGTGTTGACGGCCCGGAGCTCCGCCTGGTCGCTGATCCACGGTGCGAGCAGCGCCATCAGGACGACGAGCACGAGGACGCAGATCCCGATCATTCCCGGCACGCTGCCGCGATAGGACTGCCCGGCCTCGGCCAGGGCGCGGCGCCGGCGCGCCCAGGCGATCCTCCGGGCGGAGAGCGGCTGGACGGTGGAGCTCACGACGTCCGTACCCGCGGGTCGAGATACGCGTAGAGCAGGTCGGCAACCAGGTTGAAGAAGATCACCGCCGCGCTGAACACCAGGAAGAGCCCTTGCAGCATGGGCAGGTCTGGCCCGTTGAGCGCCTCGTATGTGGCGAGGCCGAGTCCGGGCCAGGAGAAGATCGTCTCCACGGCGATCGCGCCCGAGAGGACGAACCCGAAGTTGATCGCAATCAGCGTCACGACGGGCAGCAGCGCGTTCGGGACGGCGTGGCGGTTGCGTACGAGCGTGTCGCGAAGGCCCTTGGCACGCGCGAGCGTGAGGTAGTCCTCCCGCATCGTGTCGAGGAGCGACGAGCGCATCACGAGCGCGTACTCGCCCAGATAGGCGACCGTGAGGGTCAACGCAGGCAGGAACATGTGCCGCCCCTGGTCGAGCAGCTTCACGATTCCCGTCGCGCCGGAGTTCGGGTCGGTGATGCCGCCGATCGGGAACCAGCCCAGCGTGACTCCGAAGGTGATGAGCAGCAGCATCCCGAGCCAGAAATCCGGCATCGAGTACGTCGCCATCGTGACGGTCGTGCCGGCGTAGTCGGTGAACGAGCCACGCTTCCAGGCGGCGGCGATCCCGATCAGAACGCCGAACACGGTGGAGAGGAGAGTCGAAATGCCGACCAGTGCGATCGTCGGCCAGGCGCGGCGCCGGATCTCCGACACGACCGGCTCGTTGGACGTGTAGCTGCGACCGAGGTTGAGCTTCGCCGTCTGCTCGACATACCGCACGAACTGGATCGCCTGCGAGCCGTCGAGGCCGAACTGGCGGCGCAGCTCGTCCCGCTGCTCGACGGTCAGGTTACGGCCCCGAAAGAGGTTGGCAACCGGATCGCCTTCGACGACCCGGAAGAGGAAGAAGTTGAAGCAGACGACGAAGAGCAGGGTCACGAACGCCCCCGCGAGCTTCCGCCCCACGAAACGTGCGCTCACGCGGATCCCTGACCGGCCGCGCCTCCGGGCGCGCGACGCAAGTCCCGGCCTACTCCCGCTCGTCGGCGCTGCGCCGACGCGTGAGCAGCAGCGCGGCGCCTGCAAGGGCTGCGATTACGGCGACCACGATCCCGGCGATGGCGCCGGTGGAGAGGCCACCCCCGCCACTCGAGGACGACGCCACCGGAGTCAGCGCCGCGTAGGTCGGGGACGTGTTCGAGAAGAGCACCGGACCCGTACCCGCAGGCTGGCGAATCCAGCCGGTGAAGCGGTCCGTGCGATACGCCTGCAGGTCGGCGTCGTACCAGAGCACGTTGTAGACGGCCGCGTCGTAGAACGTCTTCAGCATGCGGTGCACGATCGCCAGCCGCTTCGCCGGGTCGAGCTCGACCTTCTGCGCCTTGTAGTCGGCGTCGTACGCAGGCGAGCACCAGTTCGCGTCGTTGTAGTAGTTCGTCGGGTTCTGCGGGTCCTTGCTCAGTTGCCCGCACGTGAAGTAGGAGAGCTCGGGATCCGGGTCGACGAAGGGCGTCCAACCCCACTCGAACAGGTCGTACTCACCCTTGCCGATCACCTCCGTCAGCTTCGAGTCGTTGACGGTGATCAGCTTCGTTCCGATGCCGATCTCCTTGAGCCAGCCGGAGACGAACTCGGCGTCTTGGGCAGCGGTCTGCGACTCCGATCGCACCAGATAGTCGAGGACGATCGACCGGCCGCCCGGCAGCTCCCGGATCCCGTCGCCGTTTCCGTCCTTGTAGCCTGCCGCGTCGAGAAGAGCCTTCGCTTTGCCGAGGTCGAAGCCGTACTGCTCGGAGGCTGGGATGGACGGAATCCACTTCGGGTTGGCGGAGGGGCTGATCGTCGTTCCGGGCCTGCCGAGGCCGACGAGCACCTTGTCCACGAGTGTCTGCTTGTCGATGGCGTGGGCGATCGCCTGGCGGAAGCGGAGGTCGGAGAGCGCCGGGTTTCCCTGCTTCAGCCCCTGGCCGCCGTTGAGGGCGATCTCGACGAACCCTCCCTGTTCGCCCCTGACGGTGACGATCCCGGCGGTCGACTCGAGGCTCTTGAAGGACTGGGTCGGCACGTCGTGCGCAGCATCGATCTCGCCCTTCTTCAAAGCCGCCACCATGGCGTCGGCGTTGTTGAAGAGCCGGAAGACGACCTCGTCCACCTTCGGGGCCTGCCCGTGCCAGCCCCAGTAGCCCGGGTTGGCCTTCAGTCTCCAGAATTGCCCGCGCTTCAGCTCCGCCAGGGTGAACGGGCCCGAGCCGACGCCGTCGAGCGCCGGGTATTTCGTGACTGCCTTGGCGTCGAGCTTCTCCCAGATGTGCTTCGGGACGATGTACACGTCCATCGTGGGCAGCTTCGGATCGGGCACCGAGCTCGTGAGCACGACCGTCCGGGCATCCGGCGCCGTGGCGGTGATGTTCGCGACCGTCGAGCTGTAGTTGAGCCACTGCTCCTTGCGCGCGCGATTGACGGTGTACGCGACGTCGTCGGCGGTGAGGGCCGTGCCGTCCGACCAGGTGAGACCGTCGCGCAGCGTGTACGTGTACGTCTTGCCGCCATTCGACGCCTGCCAAGACTCAGCGAGCCCAGGGATCGTCCTGAAGTCGGATGCCGCCTTGTCGGTGAGCGTTGCGTATTGGATGTTCCACACCTCGTAGTCGGGCACCTCGACCCCGACGACCGGGTTCAGCGTGTCCACGTCGTTCGTCAGGCCCACGGTGAAGACGACCTTGTCCCCTTCCGCGGCGCTCGCGACCGCGACCGCCACCAGCGCGACCGCCAGCGTGAGCAGGACGAACCGCATCCTCTTCATGGAACGCACGCCGTGCCCCTTTCCCTGATCGTGGCCCCGGCCGGGACGCCGCCCCATGATCGCCGTCCACTGACCAGGGAGTCAAGGCGCGCAGTGGATGTGGCCAAGGGGGCATCTCCCGGAAAGGCGGGGAGACACCCCGCGCGTGGCTGTTCGCCCCTCGCCCGGAAGTGGTCTACAGCAGGTACCAGTCGAGGAACCGCTCCAGCCGCCGGTAGAAGTGCAGCTGCGGCCCGGCCCGCAGGAAGCCGTGCGCCTCCGTCGGGTAGGTGACGTACTCGAAGGTCTTGCCGCCGAGGCGGCGGAGCTCGCGCACGAGCTGCTCGGACTGCTTCGGGCTGACACGCGCGTCGAGCTCGCCGTGGGCGATCAGGAGCGGCACCTGCACGTTGGCCAGCCGGTGCACGGGCGAGCCGGCGCGGTAGGCATCCGGGTCGGCGGAGGGGTGCGCCATCATCCGTCCCATGTCCTGGACGCCCTCGCGGTCGCCCTGGGCCCACGAGGTGAGGATGTCGCAGTCGCCGTACTTGGCGACGGCGCAGCGGAAGCGCCGTTCGGGGTCGTCGGTGACGGACAGCAGCGCCAGGTAGGAGCCGTAGCTCGCGCCGAAGATGCCGAGGCGGTTGCCGTCGACCCAGTCGAGGGTGCGCAGGTAGTCCGCGGCGGCCAGGCAGTCCTTCGTGTCCCCCACACCCCAGTCCCCGTGGTTGAGCCGCTCGAACTCGCGGCCGTAGCCGGTGGAGCCGCGGAAGTTGATCGCGAGCCAGGCATAGCCCTTGTCGAGGAAGTACTGCGCGTGCCCGTCCCATTCGTCGCCGTAGCAGCTCGTGGGGCCGCCGTGCGGATAGACGATCGCAGGCGCCGGGAGCTCGGACGAGGCGCCGGCGGGCCGGAGCAGGAAGGCGGGGATCTCGACGCCGTCGAACGAGGTGTAGACGACGTCATGCGGGCGGACGTGTGGCGCCGACCGCACCGGCAGGGGCGTCGGGGCGTGCACCGTCACGGCGGCGCCCCCCTCGCGGACGAGCCGGAGCTGCGGCGCCGTGCCGGCGTCCTCGTAGGTGGCGACGATGGCGCCGTCGTGCGTCCAGCGGGGATTGCCCCAGGTGCCGCCCTCGGCCACGACCGCCAGCTCGCCGCTCACGGCGTCGACGGTGACGAGGTCGAAGCGGTTGCGCCGGCAGCGGATCGCCACGAGCCGGCTGCCGTCCGGATGCCACGAGGGCTCGCTGAGGTCGGCCTCCGCGCGGCTGAGTTGCCGCTCGCCGCTGCCGTCGGCGCCGACGAGGTGCAGCTCGTACCAGCCCGAGCGCTCGGACGCGTAGGCGATCGTGGCGCCGTCGGGCGACCAGGCCGGCGACCGGTCGGCCAGGAGCGGCGTGCCCGTCAGCGCCCGGACGGCGCCGCTCGCGACCTCCGCAATGCGGATCTCGGTACGGAGCAGGTCGTCGCGCGGCGTGAAGGCGAACGCGACTGCCGACCCGTCGGGAGAGACGGCCGCCCCCCATTCGTCCCCGTGCCACGCGTTCGCGCCGCCCGCCCCCGGCGACAGCGCTCGTGACACAGTGTCACAAAGGCGTTTGGGCCACGGGTCGGCGACGTCGAGCACGGCGAGCCGGGAGGTGTCGTGCCGCTCCACCGCCACGATCAGCCTGTCGTTGCCGAGCCACACCGGGCTGCCGGCCTCGGCGAGCCGCCGCGGAGGGCCGCCCGCGGCGGCCACGACCCACACGGCGCCCTGGTCGGCGTAGGCCACCTGCGTCCCGTCCGGTGAGATCCGGGGCTCCGTGTCCTCCCAGTACGGCATCGGGTCGCGGCCGGTCGTGAGCCGGCGCGGCACGTCGGCCCCGAGCTCCAGCAACCAGACGTCGGAGGTGTCCCGATCCTGGATGAACGCCACCGTCCCGCCGTCGGCGGCGATCGTCAGGGAGCGAGGCCGCTCCGTCGCGGCGACGGCCTCGAGGCGCCAGTGCGGCGGCGGGCTCACGTCCTGCCGCGGCTGCGAAGGGGTCCACTCGACCTCGTCCTTCCCGATCCAGATGGGCAGCGGCTCAGGCATGCAGACCCTCCTCGAGGCCTTCCAGGGCGGCGAGCACGAGGTCGCCGATCGCGGCGAGATCGTAGCCGCCCTCCTGCACGACCACGGTGGGCAAGCCGTGCGCTCCGACGATCCGCCCGGCCTCGCGGTAGCCGGAGCGACTGACGGCCAGTGGGCTCTCGGGGTCGCCGCCGGCAGCGTCGACGCCGAGCGCGAGGACGAGCGCCTCCGCGCCGTTGTTCCGCGCCGCCTGGGCGACCTCGGCCACGGCCCGGAGCCACTCGCCGTCGCCCGCGCCCGGGGGCAGCGGCACGTTCAGGTTGGCGCCGCGTCCCTCCCCCTCCCCGCGCTCGCCGGCGGTGCCGAGGAAGTGCGGGAACCACCCGGTGGCAGGGTCGACGTGCACCGAGCCGGTGAACACGTCGGCCCGCTCCCAGAAGATCTCCTGGGCGCCGTTGCCGTGGTGCGCGTCGACGTCGACGATCGCGACCCGGTCGGCGCCGTGGCCGCGCAGGCGCTCCGCCGCCACGGCAGCGTTGTTCAGGTAGCAGGAGCCGCCGTAGACCGTGCGGGTGACGTGGTGCCCGGGAGGCCGGCAGCAGGCGTAGGCGGCCGGGGCGCCGCCGGAGACGAGGTCTGCCGCCGTGAGCGCGGCGTCAGCCGCTCCCCGTGCCGCCTCCCAGGTGCCCGGCCCGATCAGCGTCATCGTGTCGAAGCAGTACGCGCCCGTGCGCGCCCACGTCGCGGTGGGCTCGAGCGGCGCGCGCCCGTTCATCAGGCCCGGCAGCGGAAAGACGTACGGGACGACGCGATCCTGGCCGGGGTCGTGGGGCAGCGCAGCGGCCTCCCAGGCCTCCCAGGCGCCGGCCAGGAAGCGGAGGAGGGCGGCATCGTGCACGGCGGCGAGGCAGGCGTCGTCGTGCGGCTCCGCGGGCACAACCGGCGCACCGGCGGCGAGGAGGGCCTTCCGGATCGTGTCGGCCCGCCCAGGCACCTCGGTCCCCGGCGTGCGCACGCCGACCCAGATCTCGCCGCCCGGCTCGTGCAGCCGGTGCGCGTCGCTCCAGACGAGGGGCACCGAGAGGCTCACCGGACGAGCCTATCCCGCCCGCTGATTGATCATCTAGGGTGCGCCACCATGAGCGACGAGCGCCTGCGCGACCTGGGGCTGCGCCTCGGGCACCTCGATCCGGGCGACGCCAACGCGATCACCGACGTGGCCGGCGTGACGGTCGGCCATGTGACCGTCTGGCGGGACGAGCCGGGCGGGAGAGGGATTGCGCGCACGGGTGTGACGGCGATCCTGCCCGGGCCGCCCGAGACCCTGTTCGAGCTGCCGGCGCCCGCCGGCGCCGCGGTGCTGAACGGAGCCGGCGAGCTGACCGGCTTCCTGCAGGTATCGGAATGGGGGCTGATCGAGACCCCTGTCTACCTCACCTCGACGATGGCTGTCGGCCGTGTCTTCGACGGCGCCGTGGCTGCTGCTTGCGCTGCCGATGCCAGGGTCGGAGTCGAGGACGTGGTGATCCCCGTCGTCGGCGAGTGCGACGACAGCTGGCTCAACGATGCCCGCACGGTTCAGGTGGAGGCGGAGGACGCGTCGCGTGCGGTCGCAGCCGCAGCCGGGGGGACGGTGGCAGAGGGGTGCGTGGGCGCCGGCACCGGGATGACCTGCTTCGGCTGGAAGGGCGGCATCGGCACGTCCAGCCGGCTCGTCCCCGAGGCCGGTGCGACGGTCGGCGTGCTCGTGCTCGCCAACTTCGGCGCTGCGCGCAACCTGCGTGTTGACGGGGTGCCGGTGTTCCCGGGGGTCGGAGACGGGCTCGACCCGCGCCCCCCTGCGGGCAGCTGCATCGCGGTCGTCGCGACCGATGCGCCGCTCGGGACGGCGCAGCTCTCCCGGCTCGCCCGCCGCTGCGGGCTCGGCCTCGCCCGGACGGGCTCGGTCGCCCATCACGGCAGCGGCGAGATCTTCCTTGCCTTCTCGACCGGCCGGAGGCCCCGCGGAGAAGGGCCGGGCGAGCGGCCCGCCGTCCCCGACCGGCTGCTCGACGGGCTCTTCGCCGCCACCGTCGAGGCGACCGAGGAGGCGGTGCTGAACGCCCTCTGGGCCGCGGTCGACACGCCGGGACGTGACGGCCGGCTCGTGCGCGCCCTGCCACACGCGCCGGTGCTGGAGCTCCTGCGCAGGCACGAGCGCCTGCTGTAGGCCGGGGCGGGCACGCGCCTCGCCCCTAGGCGCGCGCCACCCCCATCGTGATCGCGCCGAGGTACGCGCCGCTCGCCCCGGAGGAACAGCTCGCCAATCGTCTCTGCTGCGAGCGCAGACGTTCGTCGATCAGAGCCGGCCGGAGCGGGCGATGCCCCAGACGAGCCAGAGCCCGAACACGCTGGACAGCAGGAAGCCGATGAACGAGAACAGGTGCAGCCCCAGCACGTGCGGGCCCTCCCGCGCCAGCACGCCGACGATGGACGAGCCCACGAGGCCGCCGAGCACGATCAGCGCCACGGCAAGGCGGTTGATGGAGTGGTCGAGGTGGTAGGCGAGGTCGTCGAGCCCGGGGTTGCGGAGCTGCACCTCGAGCCTGCCCTTGCGCGTCTCCTCGAGCACGTCGCGCAGCTGGTACGGCAGCTCGCGGGCGACGCCGGCGAGCTCGCGCGCCTCGTGCTGCACGCGCAGGGAGACGCGCCGGGGCGAGAAGCGCTCGGCGAGCAGCGCCCGCGCGTACGGCTTCGCCACCTCGAACACGTTGAACTGCGGGTACAGCTCGACGCCGACGGCGCCGAGCGTCGCGATCGTCTTGTCGAGCGTGACGAAGCGGGACGGCAGCCGGAGGTTGAGCGAGTAGATCAGGTCGAGCCCTTCCCGCATCACCTCGATCGGGTCGATGTCGGAGAGGCGCGCGCCGTAGTAGCGGTAGTAGAGCTCCTCGATGGCGCCGCGAAGCTCGTCCTCACGCTCCTTCGGGTAGCGCAGCCCGAGCTCGGCGAGGCGGCGCGGGAGCGCATCCACGTTCTCGGTGGCCGCGTCGATGAAGAGGCGCGTCAGGCGGGTCATGTCCTCGTCGGTGAGCCGTCCCGCGAGCCCGAAGTCGACCAGGCCGATGCGACCGTCGTCGAGCAGCAGGATGTTTGCCGGGTGCGGGTCGCCGTGGAAGAAGCCGTGCCGGAAGATCATCGTCATCCACGCGTCGGTCATCCGGTAGGCGAGCTCGCGACGCTCCTCGGACGAGCGCGTCTCCAGGTCGAGGTCGCGGAACTGGGTGCCGCGCAGGTACTCGAGCGTGAGCACGCGCGAGGACGAGTAGCGCCAGATCACCTTGGGCACGGCAATGTCGTCGGAGTCCCCGAAGTTGCGCCGCACCGTCTCGGCGTTGCGGGCCTCGTTGCCGTAGTCGAGCTCCTGCCGGATGGAGCGGCCGAACTCGTCGACGAGCGCGTCGGCGTCGATGAAGTCGAGTGCCCGCACGCGCTCGCGGACGACGCGGGCGGCGGAGCGCAGCAGCTGCAGGTCCGACTCGATCTGGCGGGGCGCCTCGGGACGCTGCACCTTGACGACGACGTCCTCCTGGTTCGGCAGCACCGCGCGGTGCACCTGACCGATCGAGGCGGCCGCGATCGGCCTCTCGTCGAACTCGAGGAATGCCTGCTCGACGGTGAGGCCCAGCTCCGACTCGACCACCCGGCGCACGTCGTCGAACCCGATCGGGCTGACGTCGTCCTGCAGCCCGCGCAGCTCCTGGACGATGTCTGCGGGAATCACGTCCGGACGGGTTGAGAGCAGCTGGCCGAACTTGACGAACGTCGGCCCGAGCTCGTCGAGCATCTCCCGCAGGCGGCGGCCGCGGTCGACGAGCTGGGTGGAGTCGTTGCTGCGGCGCCGGTCGATCAGGTAGCCGAAGCCGTGACGGGTGGCGACACGGCCGATCTCCGACAGCCGGCCGATCCTGCGCTGCGGGCGCGCCGTCTCCATCACGTCATTGTGGTCGGTCGCGGCCCGTGCGGGAAGGGCGAAGGAGCAACGGTCAGGGCCCGGCGGGCGGCGGGCGCTCGATCAGCCGCAGGCGATGCTCGAGCTGCGCGAGCCGCAACTCGAGGTCGTCGACCTCTTCGCGCCTGACGAGGCCGAGGCGCGCGATCACCCGGTCGCTCGTCTCCCCCGGCTTCAGGCCGACGCGGTCGAGCTCCGCCTTCCAGCTCGTGATCGTGTCGCGCACGGCGCCGCGCATTTCGTCACGCTCGACCCCGACCTTGCGCGCCAGGTCGTCCGCGAGGTCGTCTGCCGCCTCCGCTCCGAGCGAGAGCCAGCCGAGCCCGGCGAGCAGCAGCTGCTCGAGCGAGCGGGGGGCGGAGCCGTTGGCAGGCTGGCCGTCCGTCTGCACTCCGTAGGAGTAGCAGACCGGAGGCACCGGGCCGTCAGCGGGAGCGGCCGTGAGGGCGCGAGGAGCGGCGCTGGCGGCGGCGCTCGCGCTTCGAGGACGAGCCGAGCTCGCCGCCCGACGCGGTGGCCGCGAGCGGTGCCGGCGCCGGCGCAGGCCCGCGCGGCGGCACGACGGGCTGGCCGCCGGTGCCTTCGCCCCCGCCCGTGTCGAGGAGCGCTCCGCCGACCGACTGGACGCCGGCGAGGCTCTCGTCCTTGCGTCGCGCGTACTCCGGCTCCCGCTCCTTGAACCAGGCGAGCAGGGGCGCGGCGACGAAGATCGACGAGTAGGCGCCCGACGCGATGCCGACGAGGAGCGCGAACGCGAAGTCCTTGAGCGTGTCGCCGCCGAAGACGAAGAGCGAGGCGATCGGCAGCAGGGTGATGAACGTGGTGGCGAGCGACCGGGGGATCGTCTCCCACAGCGACACGTTCGCGATCGACTTGAACGAGCCCCGTTTCATCAGCGGGATGTTCTCGCGGATGCGGTCGAAGATGATGATCGTGTCGTAGATCGAGTAGCCGAGCACGGTGAGGACGGCCGCGACGGTCGAGGTGGTCACCTCGCGCCCGAGCAGCGCGTAGACGCCGACGGTGATGATCACGTCGTGCGCGAGCGCGATGATCACCGGTGCCGCGAACTGCCACTGGAAGCGAACGGAGATGTAGCCGACGATCAGGAGCAGCGAGACGATGATGGCGAGAATCGCGCTCCTGGCGATCTGGCGGCCGAAGCTCGCCGACACGTTCTTCACGCCGAACGCCTGGGCCTGGATCGACCTCGTCAGTCCTGCCGAGAGCGTCGTCGTCTCGCTCGGTGTCAGGGTCTCGGTGCGGATCTGGAAGCTCCGGTAGGCGTCGTTCTGGGAGGCGCCGCGGCCCTGGATGACGGCACCCGCCTGGCCGATCTTGGCCGTCTCGGCACGCACCTTGTCGAGCGCGACGGGCTGTGGCGTCGTGAAGGCGACCTGGGTGCCACCCTTGAAGTCGATGCCGAGGTTGAGGTGCTTGACCCCGATGGCGAGGATCGACACCGCGACGACGGCGCCCGAGATCGCGAACCAGAGCCTGCGCCGGCCGATGTAGTCGATCTTCAGCCAGGCGGGGATGCCGCCTCCGGCCCCGGCGCCGACGAAGCGCGGGTTCTCGAGCAGCCTCGAGCCGGCGAGCAGCGACAGGAACGCGCGGGTCGCGAGCACGGCCGTCAGCATCGAGATCGCGGTGCCGATCAGGAGCATCAGGGCGAAGCCGCGCACGGATGACGTGGCCACGGCGAACAGCACGAGCGCGGTGATGGCGGTGACGACGTTCGCGTCGACGATCGTGTGGAAGCCCTTCGTGTAGCCGGTCTGGATGGCCGCCCGCACGGAGCGCCCGGCTCGCGCCTCTTCCTTGACGCGTTCGAAGATGACCACGTTCGCATCGGCCGCGACCCCGAGCGTCAGCACCAGGCCGGCGAAGCCCGGCAGCGTCAGGGTGACGTTGAAGAGGACGATGGCGGCATACAGGAACGCGGCGTAGATGCCGAGCCCGAGCACGGCGACGAGGCCGAGGAAGCGGTAGAAGAGCAGCAGGAAGAGGGCGACGAGGAGCAGCCCGACGAGCGCCGCCTTCTTCGCCTGGTCGAGCGAGTCCTTACCGAGCGTGGCCGAGATGGCCGTCTGGTCGAGCGTGACGAACTTGACGGGCAGGGCGCCGGTCTGGAGCACGAGCGCCAGGTCCTTCGCCTCCTTGATCGTGAAGTTGCCGGTGATCTGGGCGCCGTTCGTGCCGCTGATGCCGCCCGGGTACTGCTGCCAGTCGATCTGCGGCCAGGAGCGGATCTCGCGGTCGAGCACGATCGCGAAGTGCTGGAAGATCGCCTGGCCGCCGCCGACCGTGTTCGTCAGCAGCTTGCCGCGCTGCGCCTCGGCCCGGGTGATCTCGGCGAACTTCTTCCCGCCTGCGTTCGTGAACCGCATGCTCACGATCGGCTCGTTCGTCTGGGGGTCGAAGTCCTGCCGGGTGCCGGAGAGCTTCAGGTCGGCGCCCGTCATCTCGGGGACGTCGGGCGGGTTGTAGCGCATCAGGTACCAGAGCCGCGTCGTGGCGACGGTGCCTCCCGATCGCGTGGGGCAGATCTCGCCGGGAGCGCACGACACGACGACCGTGCCGGGCGGGACGGCGAGGAGCTTGAAGCCCTCGGGCACCTTGCCACCGCGCTTCTTCAGGGCGGCGGCCTTCGTCGTGACGGGGCCGACGACGAGCTTCTTCTTGGCGTTGAAGAGCCAGAACTGGTCGGAGCCGCCCTTGGCGGCGAGCGCCTGCTGGCCGGCGAGGAGCTTGTAGACGGAATCGGTCTCGATCGGGAAGCGCGTGCGCGAGTCGATCGAGGGCGGCACCAGGTTTGCCTCCAGGTCGAAGAGCTCGAGCTGCGCCGTCTTGCCGATGATCTCCGCGGCGGTGGCGGGGTCCTTGATGCCGGGCAGCTGGATGGCGATCTGGTCCTTCCCCTGCTTGCGGATCTCCGGCTCGGCGACGCCGAGGCGGTCGACGCGGTCGCGCATGATCGTGACCGACCGGTCGAGGTCCTCACCCGTCAGCTTGCGGTCCTTGGGCGGAACCGCCTGCAAGGTCACCTCGAGGCCGCCCTGCAGGTCGAGGCCGAGCGTGACGTCCTGCTTCAGCGGGGACGACGGGATCGCCATGGCGGCGACGCCCAGGAGGGCGGCGATCACCAGGACGACGACGGTCAGTGCGGCGCGACGGGTCATGGGCGGACGGGCAGGTTAGCTGCGCTCTTCGGCCGTCGCAGGCGCGGCCGCCTCGGAATGCACGGATTCCACTTCGCTCTCGACCTCCGGTTCCCCTTCGTCCATGGTCTCCTCACCGTCGTCCAGCTCGGCCTCCCCGTCAAGGGTGTCCTCAGCGGCGTCGTCGTCGGGCTTGACGACGGTGGCGACGGCCCGGCGCGCCACGCGGACGTGGATGCCCTCGGCGATCTCGACGATCAGGTCGTCGTCCTCGTCGATCTCCTGCACGATCCCGTACAGGCCGCCGACGGTCAGGATCTCGTCGCCCGGCTCGACGGTGGAGAGCATGCGCTGCTGCTGCTGCTGCTTCGCCCGCTGCGGCCGGATCAGCAGGACCCAGAGCAGCGCGAACATGGCGATGATGATGATCAGAGATGGCACGAGCGGCTACTCCTCCTCGGGGCTGCCGGCGAGCCGCTCGAGGGCCGCGGCCCGGTAGGCCGCGAACTCCCCGCGCTCGATCGCCGTCCGCGCGCCCGCGGTCAGTCGGTGGACGAACCACAGATTATGCAGAGAGAGCAAGCGGAGCCCCAGGATCTCGTCCTGGTTCACGAGGTGGCGCACGTACGCCCGCGTGAAGCGTGCGCAGGCGGGGCAGCCGCACCCGTCTTCGAGCGGGCGCGCGTCGCGCGCATAGCGGGCGTTACGGAGGTTCAGCCGTCCGCGCGCGGTGAGGGCCGACCCGGTGCGGGCGGTGCGGGTCGGCAGCACGCAGTCGAACATGTCGATGCCGGCGGCGATCACACCGAGGATGCCCTCCGTGTCGCCGAGCCCCATGAAGTAGCGCGGCCTGTCGGCGGGAAGCAACGGCGCCGACCAGGCGACCGCCTCCAGCATCTCCGCCTTGCTCTCCCCCACGGCGAGCCCGCCGAGAGCGTTGCCGTCAAAGCCGAGCGCGACGATCTCGTCGATCGAGCGGGCCCGCAGGTCCGGGTCGGTGCCCCCCTGGGCGATGCCGAAGCGAAGCTGGCCCGGCGCGCGGGGAGCATCCACCTGGCGCTCCGCCCAGAGGGTCGTGCGGCGCACGGCTTCCTCGACGTCAGCCCGGGACGCGTCGGCGGGCGGGCAGATGTCGAGGCACATGGCGATGTCGGCGCCGAGCCGGCGCTGGATCTCGCACACGCTCTCCGGTGTGAACCGTGCGGGTGCTCCGTCGTACACGGACCGGAAGGTGACGCCCCCGTCGTCCACCGCGAGCAGGGTGTCGCGCAGCGAGAAGACCTGGAAGCCGCCGCTGTCCGTGAGCAGCGGACCGTCCCAGCCGCAGAAGACGTGCAGGCCGCCGAGCTCCTCGATCACGTCTTCGCCGGGACGGAAGTGCAGGTGGTAGGTGTTGCCGAGGATCACTCTCGCACCCGCGGCCCGCACCTCGTCGGGGTGAAGGGTCTTCACCGTCGCCTTGGTGCCGACCGGCATGAACGCCGGCGTCGGGATGTCGCCGTGCGCGGTGTGGACGAGCCCGGTGCGGGCCGCGCCGTCACCGGCCTCGAGGGTGAAGCAGGTGCTCACAGGATCAGCATCGCGTCGCCGAAGGAGTAGAAGCGATAGCGCTCGGCGACCGCGAGACGGTAGAGCTCACGTACCTCCTCGATGCCGGCGAACGCCATCACGAGCGCGAGCAGCGTCGAGCGCGGCAGGTGGAAGTTCGTGAGCAGCGCGTCCACGCGCCGGAACGGGAAGCCTGGGAGCACGTACAGGCTCGTCCTGCCGGCCAGGACGCCGTCACGGGCGATCGTCTCGAGCACGCGAACCGTGGTCGTGCCGACCGCGAGGACGCGCCCGGCCGACTCGATCCGGGCCCAGGACTCCGGCGTCACCCGGTACCGCTCGCCGTGCAGCTCGTGCAGCTCGAGCTCGTCGACCGTGAGCGGCCTGAACGTGTCGAGGCCCACGTGCAGGGTGACGTGCTCGACGTCGAGCCGTGCGAGCAGCTCCGGGGTGAAGTGCAGCCCCGCAGTCGGCGCCGCGGCGGAGCCGGGCTCGCGCGCGTACACCGTCTGGTAGCGCTCGGGATCGGCGAGCGGCTCGACGATGTAGGGAGGGAGCGGCATCTCTCCGTGCGGCTCGCCGTCGAGCCGGACCCGCCAGCGCCCCTCGCCGAGCGACGCGAGCAGCTCGACGGGGCCGAGCCGCTCGCCCGCCCTGAGGCGCCTGGACGGCCGCGCCAGGGCCTCCCACACAGTGGCGTCGGCCTGCTCGAGCAGGAGGATCTCCACTGCCCCACCGCTCTCGCGCCGCACGTGCAGCCGCGCCGGCACGACGCGGGTGTCGTTGACGACGACGAGCTCGCCGGCGAGCTCGTCCGGGAGCTCTGCCAGCGTCCGGTGCCGGACGGCACCGGTGGCGCGCTCGTAGACGAGCAGCCGGGAGGCGTCCCGCGGCGAGACGGGATGCTGGGCGATCAGCCCAGCCGGCAGGTCGTAGTCGAGCTCGGAGGATCTCATCCGACGGCCAGAGTAGCCTTGCCGCCATGGACGAACAGGCATTGGACAGGGCCAGGCAGCGCATCGCCGACGCACGTGCAGGGCGGTTCGAGACGACCCGCCTCGAGGCGGCGCTCGAGCGCTCCCGTCACCAGGTCGAGGCACTCGCCACGGCCGCGGCGGAGCTGGAGACCTCGTTGCCCGACAGGGTCGGGGCGGCTGTGCAGGAGGGCCTGCGCCGCGAGGTGCTGCCGGTGGGCCGCAACCTGGCGGAGATCCGCGGGCTGCTCAACCAGGCGCTGCGGCGGCTCGAGCGGCTCGAGCAGGAGGTGATCGCGGAGCGCAACGCGCGCGTCGACGATCTCGCACTGCTCGTCGAGCTCGTCTCGTCGGGCTGGCAGGGGGTCGACGACCGGCTGCGCCGGCTGGAGCAGTCGGCGGCCGGTGCGGACATCGTGCGCCTCCACGCCGAGTCCGCCCGCGAGCACGCCGCCGCGATCGCGTAGGGCACACGTGGCGTACACGCTCCTCCACGGCGACGACCCGTCGATCGAGTCCTTCCGCGGCATCTTCCTGAAGATCCGCCGGGCGCTCGACACGACGGCGTTCGGCATCAACGAGGTGCGCCTGCCGGCGGGGATGGAGGGCGTCGAGCACGACGAGACGGAGACCGGCCACGAGGAGGTCTACATCGCACTCGCGGGAGGCGGCAAATTCACGATCGACGGCGAGGACGTGGCGCTCACCGCCGGCGACTACCTTCGCATCGCGCCGACCGCCACGCGCCAGGTCGTCGCCGGCCCCGACGGCCTGCGCTTCGTCGTCGTCGCCGCGAAGCCGCAATCCGCCTACGACGGCCGCGACTCTCTGTAGGCCCGCCTGGCCAGTGTCCGGCGTAACCGGCGCACGCGTCACACCTCGCCCCGGGTCTTGATGGAAGGGAGGGGTCACAGGGAACCGTAGGTTCCCGGCTTCAGGGATCTTCGCGCGGCGGGAATCCGCGCAAGCGGATTCCCGAACTTCGCGAAGCGAAGTCCGCCTGCAGCTATCTCAGGATGACCGCGCACGTCGCTGCCCACGCAGCGACCGTGGCGAGGATCGGCCCATCGCCGAGGAGCACGTTCTCGGGCTCCTCCCCGGCCGAACGGCGGTGCAGCAGCAGCAGGTAACGGAAGAGGCCGAACACGACGAACGGGATCGTCGCGGCGAGCGCCCAGGTGTCGCGGGCCGTCAGCGTGTAGACCGTGTACGCCGCGATCGTGGCGGCGGCGACGACCGCCAGGAGCTGGTCGACGAGCGCGAGCGAGTAGCCGTCCAGCACCGCTCGTCCACGGGTCACGGAGCCTTCGACGAGCAAGAGCTCGGCGCGGCGCTTGCCGAGAGCGAGGAAGAGCGCCAGCAGCCCTGTGCAGACGAGCAGCCACGGGGAGATGCGGACGTCGACGGCCGCGGCGCCCGCCGCCGCCCGGACGACGAAGAGGCCGGCGATCACGACGACGTCGACCAGCACGAGCTGCTTCAGCCTCAGCGTGTAGCCCGCCTGCAGCGCGCCGAAGGCAGCGAGCAGGGCGAGGGACGGCATGCCGAGGACGGCCACGAGCAGGAGGGACGCGACGGCAAGGAGGCACGCAAGCCCGAGCGCCTGCCGCTCGGCGAGCTCGCGGGCGGCGACCGGGCGCCGCCGTTTGACGGGGTGGCGGCGATCGTCGTCGGCGTCCCTCACGTCGTTGACCAGGTAGGCGGCGCTGGAGGCGGCGCAGTACGCGATGAAGGCGGCGACAGCCTCCAGCCATCGCCCCGGGTCACCCAGCTTGGCCGCGAACAGGATGCCGGCGAAGAGGAGCAGGTTCTTCACCCACTGCCGGGGGCGCAGCGCCGCGAGGGCGGCGCGCGCCGGCGACCTGCGGGCGGGCAGCGGCACGATGTCGGCGAGAGGCTCGGCCCGGCTCACCGCGCGATCGTACTCGGGTGCCCGAGGGATGCGAGCGCTACGCGGTGAGTCTGGCGGGCAGCACCAGGCGGAACCGGCTTCCGTGCCCGACGTCGGAATCGAGCTCCAGCCGCCCGCCGAGAGCGACGGCGAGCTCCCGCGCGATCGGCAGGCCGAGGCCGGTGCCGTGATTGTCCTGCGAGATGAACGGGGCGAACACGCGCTCGCGCTCCGCCGCGCCGATCCCCGGGCCCGAGTCGGTCACGTCGACGCTCACGGACCCGTTACCGGTTCGCGCCGCGAGCTCGATCACGCCGCCGTCCGGCGTCCAGCGGAACGCATTCGCGAGGAGGTTCGTGATCACCTGCAGCACGCGGTCGCCGTCGGTGACGATCGTCGGCGGTGAGTCGGGCTCGACGAGCCGGTAGTCGATCTCGCGGCGCCGAGCCTCCTCCCCGAACGTCTGGTAGGCCTGCTCGACCAGCCGGCTCATGTCCACCTCCTGCGCGTGCACCGTGAAGCGGTCGGCGTTCAGCTTGGCGAGGTCGAGCACGTCGCCCACGAGCCGCTCGAGCCGCACGGACTCGGCGGCGACGACGTCGAGCGACGCCTGCACGAGCTCCGGGTCGTCGATCAGCCCGTCCCGCAGCGCGTCCACGTGGCCCCTGATCGCCGTCAGCGGCGTCCGCAGCTCGTGCGAGACCGACATCAGGAACTGGCGCTCGCGCTCCTCGGTCGCGGCCAGGCGGGCCGCCATGTCGTTGAAGCGATCGGAGAGATGGCCGATCTCGTCGCCGCCGCGCCCGAGCGGGACGCGGACGGCGTAGTTCCCTTCCGCGATCTCGTCCGCCGCGCCCGAGAGGGAGAGCACGGGGCCCGTGATCCTCCGCGAGAGCCACCACGAGAGCAGTCCGGCCAGCACGGCGCCGGCCCCGAACGCGCCCGCCAGGCGCGTGACGAGCGGCAGCCACTGGTCGCGCAGCTCGGTCCTCGGCTTCGCGACCACGATCGCCCCGAGCGGGGCACTCTCGGGCTCGAGGCGAACCGGCTCGGCCGCCGCGAGGAACGTGCGGCTCTCGCCGGGCGGCCGGAACTCGAAGTCGGTCGGCCCCGAGAAGGCCGCCACCCGGGAGGGCAGCGACGCTTCCGGCAGGCGCTGCAGCCCGGAGTCCTGGCCCGGGAAGAGCGAGGCACCGACGTAGTAGATGCGGTCGCCGGTCGCGAGCTCGAGCTTCGAGGCGGCGAAGTCGATCGAGCCGGATCCCTCGTCGGCGGCGCGGAGCGCTGCGTCTGCGTAGAGCTGGGAGAGCCCGGACGCCTCCCGGCGGAGCTCGTCGACCGACTGGTCGTGGGTGTACGTCTGGAAGAGGCGGAGCGAGATCGCGGCGGCGACGACGCCGGCGAGCACGATCCCCAGCAGGAACAGGGCTGGCAGCCGGTAGCGCAGCGACCCTGGCACGACGAGAGTGTACGGGTGCCACCGGCCGCTCCTGCCGGGCGATTCCCGCCGGCGCGAGCCGGGCATGCCCTACGAACCGGCTGCCGAGAGCGCGAGCGGCGGGCGGGGCATCCGCGCCCCTACGGCGCCGGTGTCGGTGCGTGGGCGCGGTCGGCCGAGACCTTGTAGCCGACGCCCCACACGGTGACGATGGGCGAGGCGTCCTCCAGCTTGCGCCGGATCTGCCTCACATGCACGTCGACGGTGCGCGTGTCACCGGCGAACGTGTAGCCCCAGACCCGCTCGAGCAGCTGGTCGCGGGTGAGCACGATGCCTCGATGGTCGAGCAGCTCCCAGAGGAGGTCGAATTCCTTCGGCGCGAGCTGGATCTCACGGTCGCCGACCAGGACTTCGCGGCGTCCCGCGTTGATCACGAGGTCGCCGTGCCGCAACTCGTCGCCCTCTTCGCGGCGGCGGTCGGGCGCGGAGCGGCGCAGCACGCTCTTCACGCGCGCGACCAGCTCACGCGGGTTGAACGGCTTCGTCAGGTAGTCGTCCGCGCCGACCTCGAGCCCGATGATCTTGTCGACGTCCTCGTCGCGGGCGGTCAGCATCAGGATCGGGACGTCTGAGCTCTTCCGCACGCGCCGGCAGATCTCGATCCCGTCCATGTCGGGCAGGTTGAGGTCGAGCACGATCAGCGCCGGCATCTCCGCGGCGATCGCGTTGAGCGCGGCGCTGCCGGTGGTGGCGACCTTGACCCCGTACCCGGAGTTCTTCAGGTAGAGGGAGACGAAGGACGCGATCGAGGTCTCGTCCTCGACGACGAGGATCGTCTGTGCGTTGCTCACGGACGGATCTTGGCGGACCCGTCCGACGGTGTCGGCTCGGGGCCGCCGAACTGGATCCGGAGGGAGCCCACCGGCACCGGCTGCGGCGCCTGGTCGCCTACCGCGTACTGCCCGGTGGCGCCCACGGCGTCCGGCTCGCCGTCGAGGTTGACGATGCCGTCGCCGCGCGCCGAGATGGAGATGCCCTCGCCGCGCGCGGCGAGCTTGTAGCGCCCGCCCGGCACGTAGAAGCTGATGTTCGAGCCCCGGATCCAGACGACCTTGCCGCGCGGCACCCCGTTGACGCGCGGGCTCCACTGGTCGGAGGCGCTGAGGTCGGTGATCTTCACGGAGCCACGTTCGACGCGGCCGACGAGCGCACCCCGGCCGGCCACCTGCACCGTGCCGCGGCCCCCTTCCACGAGCAGCGAGCCTCCGGTCGAGGGCCCGGGCGCGGCGACCGCCGTCGCCGAGGTGGCGGCCAGAGCGAGTGCGAGCGTGATCAGGGCCGCGTATCGCATGCAGGCGGAGTATCGAGCGCGCGCGTGTGTGCAGGATGAGACGTGCGTAAGGAAACTGTTAGCGGCAAGCGCAGCCCCGCTGCCGCGGCAGCCGGCCGCCCGAGACGTGAGAATCGACGGGGATGGAGGGCCTGCTCGACTTCGGCAAGATCATCCTGACCGTCTCGGCCGGGCTCTCGCTCGCCATCGCCGTCAGGGTCATCGCCTCCCGCGTCGGGCTCCCGACGGCGGCGCTGCTGCTCGTCGTTGCAGCCACCGCGTCCGACCTCTCGACCCGCCTGGCCAACCTGCTCTCGTTCGAGGATGTCCAGCGCATCGCCACGCTGGCGCTGATCGCGATCCTCTTCGAGGGCGGGATGAGCATCGGCACGCGCAGGTTCCGCATCGCCGCGGCGCCGATCGCGGTGATCGGCGTCGCGGGTACGTTCGCGACGGCAGCGCTCATCGCACTTGCAGCCCACCGGCTGCTCGGGCTCGACTGGACGGTTGCGGGGCTGCTCGGCGCTGCGCTTGCCCCGACCGACCCCGCTGTAACGTTCTCGGTGCTCGCCGGCAAGGAGGTGGAAGGCCGGACGGGCACGATCCTCGAAGGCGAGTCCGGGTTCAACGACCCTGTCGGCATCGCCCTCATGCTCGGCATGGTCGAACTGGCGACGAAGGACGGCGCGTCTTCCGCCGGGATCGTGGTGGACTTCGTCCGCGAGATGGGGGTCGGGCTCGCAGTCGGCGTGGCCGGAGGGATCGCGCTCATGCTCCTCGTCCCCCGATTCCCGCTGCCGGACCCCTCGCTCTATCCGATCGCGACGCTGCTTTCGGCAGGCGTCCTCTACGGCGCCACCTCCGCAGCACATGGGTCGGGTTTTCTGGCTGTCTTCGTCGCCGGGATCATGTTCGGCGACGTCCATTACCCCCGCCGCCACGAAGTGCACCATTTCCACTCGGCAATCGCCGACCTCGGGGAACTGGCCGTGTTCGTCGCGCTCGGCCTCACGATCGACCTCGGCTTCATCGGCTCGGAAGGGCTCTGGTGGCGCGGCCTCGTGCTCGCCGTGCTGCTCGGCTTCGTGATTCGACCACTCGTCGTGTGGCCGCTTCTCCATCCTGCCCGGCTCGAGCACAACGAGAGGCTCTTCGTCGTCTGGTGCGGGCTGAAGGGGGCGGTGCCGATCCTGCTCGCCTCGCTCGCGGTCACCGGGGGCGCCGACCACGCGGCGGAGATCTACGGCATCGTCTTCGTCGTCGTCCTCTTCTCCGTGGTCGTGCAGGGAACGGCGGTGCCGGCCGTCGCGAGACGGCTCCACATCCCGATGCACGACGACGGTTCCTGACCGCCTCCGGCCTCAGCCGTCGTAGCGGTAGAAGCCCCGGCCGCTCTTGCGGCCGAGCAGGCCCGCGTTCTTCATCGCGACGAGCCGTGGCGGCGGTGCCATGCGCGGCTCGCGCAGCTTCTCGTACAGCGCCTCGGCCGCGTGCACGTGCACGTCGATGCCGACGAGGTCGACGAGGGTGCAGGGCCCCATCGGCCAGCCGGCCCCGTTCCGCATTGCCGTATCGAGCGACTCCGGGCTGACGCGGGCCTCGTCGAGCACCCGGACGCAGTCGTTCAGCAGCGGGATCAGGATGCGGTTGACGACGAATCCCGGTGTGTCGTGGCAGCGCACGACTTCCTTGCCCAGGCGCTCGCCGACGTTCGCCGCAGCGTCGACGGCGAGGTCGGAGGAGAGCTCGGCGCGGACGATCTCGACGAGGGGCATCAGAGGCGCCGGGTTGAAGAAATGCATGCCGACGACCCGCTCGGGGGTGTCCGTGGCGGCTGCGATCTCGGTGACCGACAGGGCCGAGGTGTTCGTCGCGAGGATCGCGTCCGGTGCCACCGTGCGGCCGAGCTCGGCGAACAGCGCCCGCTTGGGGCCCAGCTCCTCCACGATCGCCTCGATCACGAGGTCGCAGCCGGCGAGCGCGGCGAGCTCGGTCGTGACCGACAGCCGCGCCGCCGCGGCGTCACGTTCGCTCTGCCCGAGCTGGCCCTTCTCCACCTTGCGGGTGAGGAAGTGGCCGATCCGGTCGGCCGCGGCGTTTCCGAGGCCGGCGGTGACCTCGCGGCCGACCACCTCGTAGCCCGCCTCGACCGCCAGCTGCGCGATGCCGGCTCCCATCGCGCCCAGGCCGACGACGCCGATCGTGCGGATCTCCTTCACGCGGCGATCGTAGACGGTTCTCCTCGCCGCGGGCGAGGCACGCCGCTCCCTACGCGGCGAGTGCCTGGAGCTGGCCGGCGCGCACCCGCAGCAGCTCGACGAGGTCGGCCGTCGCGCGGAACGGATCCGAGATCGACTCCCCCGTCGCCGTCGAGAGGGCGACGACTGGCTCGCCGTCGCTCTCCGCGAGCAGAAGCGGCTCGGCCGGCAAAGGCCGATCGGCAAGCTCGGCGAGCCGACGCAGCGCAGCGGTGTCGAGCGGGCCGGCCGGGCGGATGCCGATCTCCCCCCGCTCGCCGACCTGACGTGCGATCGGCGGCGGCAGGCGCCGGCTCATCCCAGATACCGGCGGCGGCGGGCTGCGTCGTCGATCCGCGAGTCCTTGCCCCAGAGGAGCGACGCGAGGGCGACGACGACGATGAAGAGGACGATGGCGATCTGCATGGGCACAGTGTGACGTGCAGGTACTATCAGCGCCAGTCGGTGTATTCATGACATCCATCACTCGCTCTGATAGTTGGCTAGGTATCGAGTTCCGGCATCTCGCCGCCCTCGAGGCCGTGGCGCGCTGTGGAACGTTCGGCCGGGCGGCAGAAGCGCTCGGCTACACGCAGTCGGCGGTGAGCCAGCAGATCGCCGCCCTCGAGCGGATCGTGGGCGAGAAGCTGGTCGACCGGCCGGGCGGGCCACGCCGGGTCTCGCTCACCGAGGCCGGGGCCCTCCTGCTCCGGCATGCAGAGGCGATCAACGCCCGTTTCGCCGCGGCCCAGGCCGACATGTCGGCGCTCCGGGAGGGTGAGACCGGCACCTTGCGCGTCGGCATCTACCAGTCAGTCGGCGCGCGCATCCTCCCCACGCTGATGCGGCGCTTCGTGGCCGACTGGCCGGGAGTCGAGCTCCAGCTCGTCGAGGTCAACTCGGACTCCGAGCCGGAGGTGGTGAGCCGTATCGAGACCGGCGACCTCGACCTCGCGTTCTGGATCCTGCCGCTCCCCGAGGGCCCTCTCGCCGGCATCGAGCTGATCTCGGACCCCTACGTGCTCGTCGTCCCGGCAGGCCATCCGCTGGCGCAGCGCACCCGGGCCGGGCTCGAGGACCTCGACGACCTGCTCCTGATCGGCAACCAGACCTGCCGGACGACGGTCATCGCCGAGGACGCCCTCCGCGCCGCCGGCCTCGAGCCGCACGTCGGCTTCCGCTCCGACGACAACGGCACCGTGCAGAACCTCGTGGCAGCCGGCCTCGGCGCTGCGCTCGTCGCGCTGCTGGCGGTCGACACGGCCGACGAGCGGGTGCGCGTGCTCGACCTCCTGCCGTCGATCCCGCCGCGGCGGATCGCGATCGCGTGGCATCGCGACCGCCACCGCTCCCCGGGGGCGCGGGCTTTCGTGGAGCTGGCGGAGCAGGTCTGCGCCGAGCTCCAGCCGGCGCTCGCCGCCTGACACCACCTCGACTGCGGGCCTGCCCTGCCCGGCCCCTACAATGGCCCGCATGGCGGCAACGGCGACCGAGCGCAAGCTCCTGATCGACGGCGAGTGGGTCGAGACCGGTGCCTGGGTCGACGTCGCCTCGCCGTACGACGGCTCCCTCGTCGCCCGGGTCGCGAAGGCGGGCGCCGCCGAGACGCGCGCCGCGCTGGACGCTGCCGCTCGCGCGATGGAGTCCCCGCTGCCGGCGCACAAGCGGGCCGAGATCCTCGTGCGCGTCGCGGGCGCGCTCGGCCGGCGCGCCGACGAGGCTGCGCGCCAGATCTCCGCCGAGGCGGGCAAGCCGCTGAAGGCCGCCCGCGTCGAAGTGGCCAGGGCCATGTCGACCTACACGATGGCCGCCGTCGAGGCCCGCACGCTCGCGGGCGAGATGGTGCCGATGGACGCCTCGCAGGCGGGCGAGGGCAAGCTGGCGTTCACCATGCGCCTGCCCCTCGGGATCGTGGGCGCGATCTCCCCGTTCAACTTCCCGCTCAATCTCGTCGCCCACAAGATCGCGCCGGCCCTCGCGGCCGGATGCGCCGTCGTGCTCAAGCCGGCGTCCCAGACGCCGCTCTCGGCGCTCCTGCTCGCCGAGCTGGAGCACGATGCGGGCCTGCCGCCCGGCTGGCTGAACGTCGTCGTCGGGCCGTCCTCCGAGATCGGGGACGTGATTGTCGAGGACGAGCGGGTGAAGCTGATCACGTTCACGGGCTCGGGTGCGGTCGGCTGGGGCATCCGCGAGCGGGCGCCCCGCAAGCGCGTCGGGCTCGAGCTCGGCAATGCCACGCCGGTGATCGTGGAGGCAGACGCCGACGTGGAGGATGCAGCCACGCGGTGCGCTGCCAACGCGTTCTCGTTCGCCGGCCAGAGCTGCATCTCGGTGCAGCGGATCTACGTCCACCGCGACGTCTACGACGACTTCAGGGCACGTTTCGTCCCCAAGGTGGAGGCGCTCCGGCTCGGCGACCCGGCGGACGAGGACACCGACGTCGGGCCACTGATCTCGCCCGCCGAGCGCGACCGCGTCCTTTCCTGGATCGAGCAGGCGCGCGAGGGGGGCGCCACGATCCTCACCGGCGGGACGCTCGAGGGGGAGCTGCTGCGACCCACCGTGGTCGAGCGCCCGCACCCCGCTGCCCACCTCTCCTGCGACGAAGCGTTCGGTCCCGTCTGCACCATGCAACCGTACGACTCCCTCGACGAAGCGATCGCCCTGGCGAACGCGACGCGCTACGGCCTGCAGGCCGGGATCTTCACCGCGTCGCTTCGCTCCGCGATCAGGGCGTCGCGCGCGCTCGAGTTCGGGGGCGTCACCGTGAACGAGGCCCCCACCTTCCGGGCCGACCAGATGCCGTACGGCGGCGTCAAGGACTCCGGCAACACGCGCGAAGGCCCGGCGTGGGCCGTGCGCGAGATGACCGAAGAGCGCCTCGTCGTGATCCAGGTCTGAGGCCGTTGATGGCTCTCTTCTCCAAGAGGCCGGCACGACCGGCCGCGAGCGACCTCCGACGGGAGCGGCGCGCGCTGCTGCTCTTGCGCGAAGACCGGCTGCGGGAGCTCGGCGGCCTCACGCTCGAGATGTACCGGCGTGACCATTTCAACGAGGGGCTCGTCGTCGAGCGCTGTGCCGAGCTCGTCGCCATCGAGGCGCGGGTGAGCGAGATCGAAGCGCTGCTCGCAGGGGCGCGTGGCCTGCGCCGGCGGGGGGCCGCGATCTGCGAATGCGGCGCACCGGTCCTGATCGGCGCCCGCTTTTGCCCGAGCTGCGGCCGGTCGTTCGTGGAACCCGCCGAGCCGACGGAGGCAGCCGGTTGAGCGCGTGCCCGCGGTGCGGCGGCAGCGTCGCTGCGGGCCAGGAGTTCTGTCTCGAGTGCGGCCTCAGGATTCCGGGCCGCGCGCGCCTCGGCCCGCCGCCGCTCGAGCCCCGAAGGCTCGTGATCCCGCTGGCGGCGACAGCGGTCCTCGCGGTCGCCGGGGCGGCCCTCGCGATCGGGCTGACGCGCGAGCCGGCGCAGCCGGCGACCGTGGTGACAGCGACGGGCGGCAGCGTCACGCTGACGACGGCGGCGACCGCGCCCAAGTCGCGCCTCGCACTCTGGCCGGGCGGGCGCAACGGCTGGACGAACGTCCTCGTCTCCGTTCCGAAGCGCGAGGGGCGCGATGCCGCGGTGGCGCGGGCCGAGCAGGCGCGGCAACGAGGGCTGCCCCAGGTGGGGGTGCTCGACTCCTCCCGCTTCGCGAGCGTGCACCCGGGTTACTGGCTCGTGTTCACCGGCGTCTACGCGACGGAGGCGGAGGCTGCGAGCGCACTGCAGAAGGCGCGATCGGTGCAGCGCGGCGCCAGGACGCAGCGGATAGCCACCTGAGTCTCATCGCCTCTGCTGACAACATTGGCGCCGAGTTTGTAACACGGAGCGAAACCGGATAGACTGCGGCTCGGAGTTGCGGCTCCACCATCGGTTTTAGCCTGCTCATAGCCTTTTCGTCGGGGAGCGAGAGAGTCTCATGGAAGAGCACGTCGCGCAATTGCAGTCCTGCATGTATCAGTACTCGCGAGTCATTTACCGCTCGCTGAAGGATCTGATCGACCCCTACGTCGATTCGAGCACCCGGCTCGAGTACCGCCGCTCGCTGCTCGCCGAGTGCGAGCTGACGATGTCGCGTCTCGCCGCCGACCCGCACTACTTCGCGCGTCCGGACCGCGCCCTGTTCCAGGACGTCCGCCGCTACTTCCCGATCACGGCGCAGGCACAGGTTGCCTGGACCGTGCGCGAGGGGATCAGCGCCGCGGTCGCGTTCATCGAGCAGCAGATCGAGGCCGGAGCATTCGACGGTGGCGTCGCCCGCTGCAAGGCGACGACCCGCAAGGGCAAGGCCTGCCAGCGAACGCCGCTGCCGAGCCGCGACTACTGTCCGTCGCACCAGCACCTCGAAGCGCGCGCCTCGATCGCCGCCTAGTCCGAATCGGCCGCTGACGCGCCCGCTTCGGACGAACATGCAGCGCGGCCTGCGAGCTCGCGAAGCCGAGAGTCTCTAGTGCTGCGCGAGCTGTAAGCTCGGGCAGCACTATGTCGCACGACACCGACAAGCTCATCCGCCAGCTCTCCCTCGTCGCCTTCCTGATGGCGGAGCGTCGGCCTCTGACCGCGCGGGACGTGAAGGGCAACGTCGAGGGCTACTCGGAGATGTCGGACGAGGCGTTCGCGCGTCGCTTCTACTCGGATCGCGCCGAGCTGACGGCGCTCGGCGTGCCGCTCCACTCACAGCGCGACGAGTTCACGGGCGAGGAGCTGTACACGCTGCGCTCCGAGCACTACTTCCTCGACCGGCTCGACCTCAAGGACGATGAGCTCGCTGCACTGCAGACGGCGCTCTTCTACCTGGACGGGAAGTTCGCCTACGCGGAGCCGCTGCGCCTGGCGCTGCAGAACCTGGCGCTCGGGCGCCCCGGCTTCCTGGAGGCGCCGACCAGCACCGCCGAGCGCGTCCGCGTCACCGCGCCCGACTACTCGCCGGAGCTGGCGGGACGCCTGTCGAAGCTCGAGTCGGCGATCTCCAAGCAGCGCACGATCAAGTTCTCGTACTGGTCGCCCCAGCACGACAAGGTGTCGGAGCGGACGCTGAACCCGTTCGCGCTGCGGCTCGACGAGGGGGTCTGGTACGTGATCGGCCAGGATCTCGACCGCGACGCCGTGCGCACGTTCCGCGTCTCGCGCCTGCGCAGCGACATCCGTTTTGCGACGCGGCGCGAGCGCGACTTCCGGCTGCCCGCCGACTTCGACGTCGAGGCGCACCGCGTTCCGCGCCCCTGGCAGATCGGGGAGCCGGCCGGTCGTGCGCGCATCGCGGTGCACGACGACACCGCGTGGTGGGTGCACCGGACGCTGTCGGACGCGGGCACGCTCGCGGACGGCGTCTTCGAGACCGCCTTCGCGCGCCTCGAGCCGCTCGCCGGCTGGGTCCTGCGCCAGAACGGCCGCGCCGTCCCGCTCGAGCCGAAGGCCTTGCGCGACCTCGTCGCCGACGGCCTCGCCCGGCTGCGGGTCACCCACCAGGCGGACCTGCCGGCGATCGCCCGGGAGCGCCGTGTGGAGGCGCCGTCCGAACGCGGCGAGCGGCCCGCGGGGCCGATCGCCCCGGAGCGGTTCGGCGTGTTGCAGTCGCTGCTCGCGCACGTCCTCTCGGCCTGCGGCGACGGGCGCGACGCCGAGATCGACGCCGACGAGCTGGCGGCGCGCTTCTCCATCCCGCGCGAAGAGCTGCAGGACACCCTCTCGCTGCTCAACCTCGTCAACTTCGGGGGCGGCTGCTACACGGTGTACGCGGAGGTCGACGAGGAGGCGGGCACGGTGCGCGTCGACAAGGAGCTGTACGGGGACGTCTTCCGCCGGTCACCCAAGCTGACGCCGCTCGAGGCGCGGGCGATCCGGCTCGCAATCGAGTACGTGGGGCCGACGATCGCCGCGGAGGCGCACACGCCACTCGACCGCGTCCGCAGGAAGCTCGAGGAGACGTTCGGGCAGTTCGAGCTGGCGCAGACCCCCGCCCCACTCGTTCGGGATGTGGAGGAGGAGCTCGTCCGCACCCTCTCGGAGGCGGCGGAGAAGCGCCTCGTGGTGGAGATCGAGTACCTGAAGGAGGGTGACGAGACGCCGACCATCCGCGAGGTGGAGCCGTACTCGTTCGAGCGCGAGCTGCCCGTGTGGCGCGTGCACACGTGGGATCGCACTGCGGGTGGGCCGCGGACGTACCGGCTCGACCGAATGCGCTCCGCGCGCCTGACGAAGACCGCCTTCGCCGTGCGAGAGGGCTTCGACCCGAACTACCTGACCGAGCCGCACCTCGCCCGCCTCTGGCACTCCCCTGTCGTCGCGCGCTGGAAGGTCGAGCGGGGAGCCCGGGCGCTGACCGACAAGGCTGCGCTCAGCGAGCTGCCCTTCAAGACAGAGGAGTGGCTGCTGTCCGAGGTGCTGTCGGATGCGGGCGAGACGATCGTGCTGGAGCCGGCCCACTTCAGGGCCGCTGTCGCCGCTCGTGCGAAGGAGCTCGAGCGCGAGCTCGCGCTCAAGCCTGGTCGGCGCAAGCCTGCAGCACGAGCGTGAACGTCGTTCCCTGACCGGGAGCCGACGCCACCTCGACGGAGCCTCCGTGCGCAACCGCGATCGCGCGCACGATCGCGAGGCCGAGGCCCGATCCCGGGCGCTCCGACGTCAGGCGAACGCCGGGCTCGAACACGCGGGCGAGCCCCTCCGGCGGTATGCCCTCGCCACGGTCGGTCACCGCGAGAAGTACGCGGCCTGGCTCGGCCCGCGCCGTGACGACGACCTCGGCTCCGGCGGGGGAATGCGCGACGGCGTTGCCGACCAGGTTGTCGAGCGCCTGGCGCAGCCGCTCGGGGTCGCCGTCGACGAGGGGTAGCCCCACCGCGACGTCGGCCCGCACCGAGGCGCCGCCGAGGGCGGCGGCCTCGGCTGTGTCGCGGGCGATCCCACCCGGGTCGAGCAGCCGCGGCCGCACCGAGGCCACCGACGCGTCGAGCACCAGCAGCTCGACGTTGCGTGAAGCGGCCCGGGCGAGCTCGAGCAGCCGCCGGCGCTGCGCCGGGTCGCTGTCCGGGAAGGCCCCCGCGATCGCGGCGAGTGCGGCCACGGGGCTCCGCAGCTCGTGTGCGAGCACGGCGAGGCGGTCGGCGCTCATCCGGCCTCGCCCAGTCGCGCGAGGGCCCAGGCGGCGGCGTCCTCGAGCATCTCGTCGCCGCAGTCCAGGTAGCGGGCGACGGCGTCCACGAGCTCGGGCGGTGACGGGCCGGCGTTTCCGGCAGCCAGGAGCGCGTTTCGCCGCAGCCAGCGCGGATCGTTCTTCGGGACGTAGAGGCGGTCGAGCTCCGCGATCAGCTCGGCGCCGTCGCGACGGAGCCAGTCCACGAGCGAGACGCTCGGTGTGGCGTCGCCCGGCGCCGTCACGCCCTGGCGCCGCTTCTCGATGCCGCGATTCCAGGGGCACACGTCCTGACAGATGTCGCACCCGTACACCGACGCGCCGAGCTCTTCCTGGTAGGACTCCGGCACGGGCGCCGGCGCCTGCGTCCAGTAGGAGAGGCACCGTGCCGCATCAAGGACGCCCGGCTCGTCGAGCGCCCCGGTCGGACAGGCTTCGATGCAGAGGCGGCATTGGCCGCAGTCGAGCTCGAGGGGCGGGGTGCGCTCGACCTCGACATCCGTGACGAGCGTTCCCAGGACCACCCACGAGCCGTGCGTGCGGGTGATCAGCATCGTGTTCTTCCCGTAGAAGCCGACCCCGGCCCGTGCCGCGCCCTCCCGGTCGACGTGCTGGTTCGCGTCGACGAGCACCCGGTAGCGGCCGCCGAGCCTTCGCCCCAGCGCCTCGAGCCGGTCCCGCAAGAGGGTGTAGTGATCGCTCCACGCGTACCGGGGCAGCCGCCCCTCCCCCGGTCCCGGCTCGGCGCCCTCGACCCAGTAGCAGAGCGCGGCCGATACGACGGTGCGCGCACCCTCGAGCAGGAGCTCTGGGTGGCAGGAGAGCTCCGGGTGGGCCATCGTGAAGCGCATGTCGGCGAAGAGGCCGCGGGCGCCGCGCTCCCTGATGTGGCGCTCGGTCTCCTCGTACGGCTCCGCCGGAGCGGCGCCGACGACGTCGATGCCGACGTCGGACGCGAGGCGCGTGAGCTCTGCTGCGTTCATGCGAGGATTGTGACGGTGAAGGCGATCCGCATCCACGACGAAGGCGCCCCCGACGTGCTGCGGTACGAGGACGTCCCGGACCCGGAGCCCGCCGAAGGCGAAGTGCTCGTCCGTCTCGCTGCCGCGTCGCTCAATCATCTGGACGTCTGGGTTCGCATGGGCCTACCTTCCGTGCCGAAGCCCCGCATCCTGGGAGCGGACGGCGCGGGCGTCGTCGCGGCTCTGGGGGCGGGCGTGGACGGGTTGACCGTGGGAGAGCGGGTGGTGATCAATCCCGGGATCGAGCATGGCGCCGTGATCGGAGTGATCGGAGAGCATTGCGACGGCACTCACTGCGAGCTGATCGCGGTCGACGCGAAGCAGGTCTTTCCTCTCGACGACGCGCTCTCCTTCGAGGAGGCGGCGGCGTTCCCGCTCGTGTACGAGACCGCCTACCGGATGCTCGTGACGAAGGCTGCCGTGCAACCCGGCGAGTGGGCGCTGATCTGGGGCATCGGCGGCGGCGTCGCCACGGCGGCCTTCGAGCTCTGCCGCGCGCTCGGCGCACGCACGATCGTCACCTCCGGCAGCGACGGGAAGCTCGAGCGCGCCCGGGAATGGGGAGCCGACGTCGCGGTCAACCATCACACGGGCGACGTCGTCGCAGCGGTGAAGGAGGCGACCGGCAAGGGCGTGCAGATCGTCGTCGAGTCGGTCGGCGAGGCAACGTGGGCGCGCTCGCTCGCAGCCGTCGCACCGGCGGGCCGCGTCGTCGTGTGCGGCGCCACGTCGGGCCCGAACCCGCCGGCGGCGCTGCACCGCTTCTGGTGGAAGCAGCTCACCGTGTTCGGCTCGACGATGGGCACGCGCGAGGACTTCCTGGGTGCCTACGAGCTCGTCCGCAGCGGCCGCGCCCGCGTGCACGTCGACCGCGTCTACCCGCTGGCCGAGGCCGCCGAGGCGCACAGGCGCCTCGAGGCGGGCGAGCAGCTCGGCAAGATCGTGCTGGCGATTCCCGGCTGACGCCGGGAATCGCTAGAAGAAGACGTCGCCCCTTCTCCTGGGTTCGGCGTTAGCCGAA
>Ga0209797_10000098_pt1 | contig 38124 bp, 28 predicted proteins | sample DOMMetBare3Fresh_2_FD_187472 | JGI IMG/M metagenome (GOLD analysis project Ga0209797, IMG submission 187472) | Wetland sediment microbial communities from St. Louis River estuary, USA, under dissolved organic matter induced mercury methylation -... | ecosystem: Environmental > Aquatic >... | reverse complement strand
GAAAAATATCCGCATGTAACTTTTTTCTTTAGCGGAGGAAGAGAAAAACCTTTTGACGGGGAAAAAAGAATTATGATCCCTTCGCCAAAAGTTGCTACCTACGATCTAAAGCCCGAGATGAGTGCTTACGAAGTAACGGATGCATTGTTACCAGAAATAAAAAATAAAACCGCAGATTTCATTTGTCTGAATTTTGCCAATGCAGATATGGTAGGACATACCGGTATATGGAAAGCCGCTATCATAGCAGTTGAAACAGTTGATCAATGCGTGGCAAAAGTTGTTACAGCCGGATTGGAAAATGGCTACACAATTTTTCTTACAGCAGATCATGGCAATTCTGATTATATGATCAATGAGGATGGTTCGCCAAATACAGCGCATACGATGAACCCCGTGCCATTTTTTATTATAGATAATAAATGGAAAGGAAAAGTAATGGCAGGGAAGCTGGGTGATATTGCGCCAACCATTCTTACAATGATGCAACTGCCAATTCCTGAAGAAATGACTGGAGAAGTATTAATTTAGTAACCAAAAAACACTGCATGAAAAAAGTTTTTAAAACCATCGGCTGGCTGCTGTTGATTGCCCTGGTAGTTATTCAATTCTTTCGTCCTGAAAAAAATATTAATCCAGACGATCAGCCAAATGCGATCACTAAAAAATTCTCAGTTTCTGCAGATGTAAAAACTATACTTGACAAGGCCTGCATGGATTGTCATAGCAACAATACTCGTTATCCCTGGTATTATAATGTACAACCCGTTGCATGGTGGTTGGCAAATCATGTTAACGATGGAAAAAAGGAATTCAACCTGGATGAATATATCACAAGGCGTCCCCGTTTTCAATACCGCAGAATGGAACAAACTATTGATTTAGTAAAAAAGGAAGAAATGCCTCTTCCTTCTTATACATGGACACATAAGGATGCAATTCTCTCGGAGGAAGAAAAGACAAAGCTGTATAATTGGGCAAAATCAGTAATGACTGCATTAGAAGCACAATATCCAATTGATAGTTTGAAAAGACCACCTGCACCGCCATCGCAAAAATGATGATTTAGAAAATGAAAAACCTTTTAAAACAAATAACTGCTTTTATATTTCTCTTTATCGGGTTTACACCGGTGTTTTTTACATTGTTCTTTCTTATAAAACAAAAAACCATAAGACATGCCATGAAAGAAAAGCTGGAGCAGAAATTACTTCATAATATTTCTGTTGCTGAAGCAAAAGTGGTTTGGGTAAAATATAAAAAAGAAATCCAGATAGATGGTAAAATGTTTGATATAAAATCTTTTCGTGAAGAGAATGGCCAGTATCATTTCACAGGGCTTTTTGATGATGATGAAACAGCCCTGAATAATTATTTTGAAAAAAATACTGAGAAAAAAAATGAAAGGAGCAACAGGTTATTGGCTTCGCTTTTCCAATTACTGCAATCAGTATATCCCGGAGATTCGATCGATACCATAATGCAAGAAGATAATTCACTGGTCTATTGTTGTCTTGTCCTATCCAACATACAATCTCCGATTAAGAATATTCTTACTCCGCCGCCTCAGGCATGATTACGCATCTATTTTAAAAAATTCATTTACTAATCGTTATCATAAATAACTAATGAAAAAAATATTAACGCTTACAGCATTGCTGTGTGCAGTTTTATATATTAATGCCCAGGAAGATACTTTGACCGAAAAGACACTTGGTGAAGTAGTAGTTTCTGCCAACAAATTCTCTGAACGCAAAAGAAACGTAAACCAGAAAATAGACATAATAACTTCCAGAACAATTGCCACCACTAATGCGCAAAATACAGGCGACCTGCTGATCAATACAGGTAATGTATTTGTACAAAAAAGTCAGCAAGGCGGCAGTAGCCCTGTTATTCGTGGCTTTGAAGCAAGCCGTGTTTTATTAGTGGTTGATGGAATAAGAATGAACAATGCAATTTACCGGGCCGGGCATTTGCAGAATGTGATTACTATTGATCAAAACATGTTGGAAAGAGTGGAGGTATTATATGGGCCCGCCTCTACACTCTATGGAAGCGATGCACTTGGTGGTGTTATTCATTTAAGAACAAAATCGCCGCTGCTTTCAACAAATGATAAACTCAGAACAGCTGGTGTTTTGTTTGGCAGATACAGTACTGCAAATAATGAAAAAACGACCCACTTTGACATGAGCCTTGGAGGAAAAAAGTTTGCTTGGATCCAATCTTATACCTACAGCTATTTCGGCGATATGAAGATGGGGAATAATTACCCCGATAAGTATCCCGGTTTTGGCAGCAGGGATTCATTCATTAATGTAAATGGTGGCGTAGATGTAGTAACAGCCAATAACGACAACAGGGTTCAGCGCTATTCTGGTTATAAGCAATGGGATATAATGCAGAAATTTCTTTTTAAGCAAAGTGGAAAAATATCACATCGTTTGAATCTTCAGTATTCTAATTCGAGTGATGTGCCACGATACGACAGGCTGCAGGACAAAAGAAATTTTGGCGGCAGCATAGGCACTACACTCAGGTATGCAGAATGGTTTTACGGACCACAAACAAGATGGTTTGGCTCTTATGAATTCAATGCTTCTTCAGACGGATTTTTTAATCAATTCAGGGTAAATCTTAACTACCAGAATATTGAAGAGAGCCGCCAGCAAAGAGAATATTTGCGTTATGATAGATTTGATAGCCGAATGGAAAAGCTCAACATTATGGGATTTATTTTTGATGCAAGAAAGATATGGAATGCAAATGAAATTACGATTGGTGCTGATGGGCAGTTGAATGATCTGACTTCAGTTGGTACAAGAACAAACCTTACAACTGGCACAGTAAACAAACTTGATTCAAGATATCCGAATGGCGATAACAACATGAATTATTTTGGTGTGTATGCCCAGCATTTAATTAAGTTGAAAAACGAAAAGATGATCGTGAATGACGGAATTCGCCTTCAGTTAGTAGATCTTCATTCAACAATTGCCGATAATTCTTTCTTTAATCTGCCGGTTACAGATATTAAGCAAAATACTTTTGCAGTTACCGGTAATCTTGGTTTGGTTTATTTACCAACTGAAGATTTCAGACTAACCGTGGGCATATCATCCGGTTTTAGAAATCCGAATATTGATGACCTGGCAAGAGTGTTTGAATCAAGCACTGCATTAAAAAGAGTGATCGTTCCAAATACAGATATTAAACCTGAGTATACTTACAATCTGGATCTTGGTATTACACAAAAAATTGCTGAAAAGATAAAATTTGATGTAACTGGTTTTTATACATTGTTTAGAAATGCAATGGGTTTGGCTCCATTTAAATTAAATGGAGAAGATTCAATTTTATACAATGGCATCACTTCAGCTGTATATGCAAACAGAAATGTCAAGAAAGCTCATACTTATGGTTTCAATGCTAATATCACGATCGATTTTACAGTACAGCTTTCATTCTTTGGAACAGTTACATATACTTATGGAAAATTTAAAAATACAAATGGAACAAAAATACCACAGGATCATATTCCGCCTGTGTTCGGAAAAGGTTCATTGAAATATAGTCATTCAAGATTTGAAACCGAGGGCTATGTTCTTTTTAACGGATCGAAAAAGATCAAAGATTACAATCTTGATGGTGAAGACAACCAGCAATACGCAACCCCTGATGGAATGCCGTCATGGTTTACATTGAACTGGCGCAATAGTTTTAATATTAGCAAAATGACAAAGCTCCAATTTGCTATTGAGAATATCCTGGACCGTAATTACAGGTATTTTGCCTCGGGCTTCTCAGCTCCCGGCAGAAACTATGTGATCGCTTTGAGAACCTCTTTTTAAGCTTAATTCTTTCCCCACCCCGGTTTTATTGTTGAAAAAGGCGAGGTGAGGGTTTTTCATTCTGAAAAATTACAATTCTGTGCAGCTTTTGAATGGGAAAATTGTCTAAATTACAGGCAACCAAAGGGAAACTATGACCGAGGAGGCCATTTTACAAGGATGTTTGAAAAACGACGCTGCTGCTCAGCGGGAACTATACAATAAGTATAGTCCTAAAATGCTGGCAGTTTGTTATCGTTTCGCCCATAACAGGGAGGATGGTGAGGATATGTTGCAAGAAGGCTTTATCAAGGTTTTTTTACAAATACATACGTTTGAAAACCGCGGAGCTTTTGAAGGATGGATAAGAAGGATCATTGTTCATACTTGTATCAATATCCTAAAAAGAAATAAGAAGTTCAATGACAGTGTTGATATAATTCATGCAACAGGTGTACAAGTAAGAGAGGAAAGTGTACCATCGATCATACAAGCCAAACAAGTGGTAGAATGTATAAGAATGTTGCCGATGGGTTATCGTACAGTTCTTAATTTATATGCAGTGGAGGGATATAGTCATCGTGAAATTTCGAAAATGCTGGATATAGAGGAAAGCACAAGCCGAAGCCAATACACGAGGGCTAAAGCGATGCTCGAAGATATTTTGGTTAGAAAAAAGATTTTACAAAAACCAAGGCAACAAACAGAATGGGTTGCTTTGGCTGGCAACAGATAAAAATTAATCCGTTCCTAAATCACTGACTGGTTTATGGAGAGACAATTCAATAATGGAGATTTCGAAAAGCTGTTGAGAGACAATGCCAACCAATACCGGATGTACCCTTCGGAAAAGGTTTGGAAAGGTGTTCACTCCGCTTTACACTCACGCCGCAGATGGTATGGCCTTACTGCACTTATAATGTTTTTGATCACCGGTTCAGTTGTTTCTTATTTTATTTTTAGCAATGAGCCCGGACAAAATAATTTGACAGAACAAAAAATAGCTACAGTTCAGAACGGCGCCCCAATACAAAACAGTGCTCCTTTAACTAATGAAGTAAAAAACTTTACCCCTGCAGTAAACAGACCTGTACCAGTTGTTACATTACCGGTTACTGGTCTTAATAGATCATATTTAAGAAGTTTTGATCCCACATTATCAGTTACAGAAATCGCTGAAGTATTTCCGGAAACCAAATTAAATAATACATTAGTTATTAATGAAACTGATAAAGCAGATGTTGATCAAAAAATTGAAATGACAAATGGGTATACAGAACAAATGCCGCTTGACATTAATTTAATTGATAACAATAAAGCCCCCCTGGAAGAATCTAAAATTAACGAAGCCGTTATAGAAAGAACTATAACAGATCAAAGTCACGTAGGTGATGATACGGAGAAGAAGATCAATGAACTTGTTTCTGCATTTGCTTCTCAAAGTGCTGTGATCACAAAGTCTAAAAAACAATCAAAAGTTACAGCACAGGTTTATTTTACGCCAACAGTGAGTTACAGAAAGCTCAGTGAAAATAAAAAAGTGTATTCCGGAAGCGGATACAGTTATGTTCCTGTAATCGACCTGAATAATGTTGTAAAACACAAACCGGCGATGGGCCTTGAATTCGGAATTGAAGGAAGATACCATGTAAGTGAAAAATTTTCTTTAAAAACCGGTTTCCAATTTAATATCAACCGCTACGATATAAAAGCCTACTCGCATCCTACTGAAATTGCAACCGTAGCGTTGAGCAGCGGTTTTGGAGTTGATTCCTTAGCTACGCTAAGCAACTACCGCAATTTTAGTGGCAACTCGCCAAACTGGTTGGAGAATTTTTATTTCCAGGCAGCCATTCCTGTCGGTGCAGAGTTGATACTTAGTGATAAGAATGGCCTTCAATGGGGAGTTAGTGGATCTATACAACCTACTTATGTAATTGGCGACAGGGCTTATGTTATTTCAAGTGATTATAAGAACTATGCAAAATTCCCCGACCTGATGCGTCGCTGGAACATTAGTACCGGAATTGGTACGTTTGTTTCTTATTCTACTGGTCGTATCAAATGGCAGGTTGGACCTCATGCCCGCTATCAGCATTTATCCAGCTTTGTAAAAGAATTAACAGTAAAAGAAAAATTATTTTCAGTTGGGTTGAAAGTGGGAGCTACCCTCAACAATAATAAAAAGTAACCGATACTAACTGCATCTTTCGCTAAATTATCCCGTCTTGCCTTAGGCAAGACGGGATAATTCTTTCAGGCAACTGTTTTCCTTTAAATTTATGGCTTGAAAAATAAAATACAGATGAAAAACTATTTGATTATTCCGGCTCTGACAGTAATTCTATTTTCTGCTTGTAAAGAAAAAAAAACTTCGAAAGAAGAATCACCTATTTCCGCCTTATCGATCATAAAAGGACAACTTAATAAGCTTGATTCGTCCATGTATGCTTTTACTAAATTTGAAAGAAACGGCAATAAAACTGACACTACTTATTTGAAACGTGAAGAGATCCGGAAATTAGCAGAGCCATTTCTTTCATTACCTGAAATTGCCGATAAAAATTATGATAAAAAGTATACCGAGGAAAAAGTAATGGATGCAGAGGGACAGACACTCAGTATTATTTCAACAGCTAAAGATGAAAATCAAAATGCCGAAATACAAAGACAAATGATCATTATAGGTCTTGCTGATATTTCCAATGGCAATGTAAAAAGCATTTTTATTGATAGTTCAAAAAAGTCCGGAGATAGCATTATTGAGCATAAGCTTTTTTGGGAAATTGATAAATCATTTTCCATTCAGAGGGCTATAATAAAGGAAACCGAACCCGAAAAAGCTAATTACATTATGGTTGCCTGGCAATGATTTTGCCCGAAGATTTATTTTAATATTGGGATCAATGACCAGCTCCGAGTTTCAGAATATTGTACAAACACTTCCCCGCCAGCCTGGGATCTATAAATATTACAACAAAGAAAATGAGTTGCTTTATGTTGGAAAGGCCAAGGATCTGCGTAAACGGGTTAGTTCTTACTTCTTAAAAAATCTTACCAGCTATAAGACACATGAACTTGTAAACAGGATACATCACATTGAGTTCACGATCGTCAATTCAGAACAGGATGCTTTTTTTCTTGAGAATTCCCTGATAAAAAATTTTCAGCCAAGGTTTAATATTAACCTGAAAGATGATAAATCATATCCTTATATAGTAATAAAGAATGAGGATTTCCCCCGGGTCTTTCTTACACGTAAGCATATTGAAGATGGTTCCGAATATCTTGGTCCGTACACTTCTGTACATAGGGTACGAGAGCTTATAAATTTTATCCGGCAAACAATTCCAATCAGAACCTGTACTTTAAATCTTACGCAAAGAAATATTGAAAGAAGAAAATTCAGGGTTTGTCTTGAATATCATTTGGGAAATTGTAAAGGTCCCTGCGAGGCCTTACAATCCGAACAGGATTATAAAGAAGGCATTGAGCAGGCAAAAAATCTTCTGAAAGGAAATCTTAACCCGGTAATAAATCATTTTAAAAATGAGATGAAAGGCTTTTCTGAAAAAATGGAATTTGAAAAAGCTGAATTAATAAGAAAGAAAATTGATTTTCTCAAAAATTATCAGTCGAGATCCGTAGTGGCGAGCCCCCGTCTGTCAGAAATGGATGTATTCTCAATTGTGAAGCATGAAGACAAAGCCTATATCAACTACCTGATGGTGCAGAATGGTACCATTGTACAAACAAAAACAATTCTTACTGAAAATTTTCTCGACGAAACAGAAGAGGAAATTCTTGCTTTTGCTGTTGCACAACTCCGCGACACTTTTAATAGTAAAGCAAAAGAAATTGTTCTTCCATTTACGATCACTTATCCGGAAAATGAGGTGGTAATTTCAGTTCCAAAAGGAGGAGATAAGAAAAAGCTATTAGACCTTTCAGAAAAAAATGCCCGGTATTTTATTGATGAAATAAAATGCAAGCAGCGCCTTAAGCTTGATAAAAAAAATACTGACAAAACAGAATTATTAAAACAAGTGCAGCAGGATTTAAATCTTCCTCAAATTCCTTTTCACATCGAATGTTTTGATAATTCCAATTTCCAGGGTTCCTATCCAGTCTCAGCAATGGTATGCTTTAAAAGCGGAGAGCCAAGTAAAAAAGATTACAGGCATTTTAATGTAAAAACAGTGGAAGGCATTAATGACTTCGCCACAATGAAAGAAGCCGTTTACAGGCGATATAAAAGAGTTATAGAAGAGGCATTGCCTTGGCCCGGGCTTGTGATCATAGATGGCGGAAAGGGCCAATTAAGCGCTGCAGCAGAAGCTCTACATGAATTGAATGCCTCGGGAAAAACCACATTGGCTGGGCTTGCAAAAAATGAAGAAGAGATCTTCTTTACCGGAGATCATGAATCTATTAAGCTGCCATATAATAGCGAAAGCCTGAAGTTTATCCGACGCATTCGCGATGAGGTACATCGCTTCGGCATTACTCATCATAGGAAAAGAAGAGCAAAGGGTGCTTTTAAAAATGAGTTGGAAGAAATTAAAGGCATTGGTAAGGAAACTGCAGATCGCTTATTGAAAGAATTTAAATCAGTAAAAAACATTAAGAAAAAAGATGTGAGTGAAATCTCAAAAATTATTGGAAAAACAAAAGCAGTGATGTTGCTTAATGAACTAAAAAAAATGGGGCCCGGATAGAAATCCAGCCCCGTTTTTAAAATCCAATATCCTATGAAAAACCGAAATAAAAATACGACATTTATTGACATTTCCTATACCCGCTTTTGGGTATTTTTTATTTTACGATATCTTAATAACTAATTCTTGAAACAAAAAAAACAGTCTCGCTTGAGGCGAGACTGTTTAATAGTATTTTTACGAAACTGATTGATTAATACTGCCAAAGGTTTTGTTCGTAGTTAAATATTTTATCCTTGATATTATCGCCTTCCAATAAGCGAAGAATCGGATCATTGATCAAAGTCCGGATGTATTTATTCATCGGGTTATCAAGGGTTGATTTAATTATATAACTGCTGAACATTCTTGCTTCTAATAATTCCTCCCAGGTCATCCGGCTTACACCCATGTTCTTTGGATTGTACACTTCGTAACGAGCTAACACACCACGAACATCGGGATAATATATCCAGAACAATGGCGAAGTTCCTATTTCTCTATTAGAACCATCTTGCGCAATAACAGTTTTGCATGGAGCTATTCCTAATATTCTAACAAACATGCGGCTTGCTTCACGATCAAATACCCACTCTTCTTTAATTCTGAACTTCACGATGTCGTCAGGGTTGATCGATTCGCAATTTTCTCTCCATCCAATGATCTTATTAGGATCATCAAGGGCATAAACCGGGAATGTGTCACATTTAGCGCCACCGGTAACTGCTTGTTCAAATTTAGATGAATCAAGGAATGTAGTAAACCTATCATCATCCGGGCTAAAAGCAATTGCATTGCCATTCTTTAATTGATCTCTTACAGCTTTAACAAGTATGCTAACAAAACGCTGATCGCCATTATCATCAGCAGTCTGGTGACGGAAAGGAAGGTTTATTTTTTCACGAATATCGATCTCCCTCCAAACTCGTTGTGTATACAAGGCATCATCGGCTCTTAAAAATTCGTAATCAAGAGGAATACGATCTTTAAACATTCTTCTTTCGGTAGCTCCATCATTTCTCAATGACGGGCGAATGGTATCATTAAACCCACCTGCCTGTGCTGCCTTTTGAATTGGCAGACCTGCATAAGGGTCATACCTCCCTACAGTAGAAGGGTTAGTGCTTTGCTGTACTGTCTGTTGCTGCGAGGTAGTATCAGGCGTAGTCGGCTGGTTACCTCTGTTTCTGCCACGACGTTGTGCATCACTAACTGTTGCAACAGTTAAAAGGACTGCAGAGAAGATCAGGTATTTAAAAATATGATATCGCATGCTCTTTTATTTCAATTTTATAATCGCTATTATTTTAATGCAAGGACCAACGGGTTCAGTACCCTGCTTCTTCCATCCGGACCAACAGCACGAATTTGATCGATCGTAATAAATGAACCTGGACGGCACTTAGTTATTATTGTCTGCGCTTCGTTCCATACAGCACCTGTGTTATTTCTTTCCATAAAATCTTCAAAACCTGCTCCGTCCGCTGTTATGTGGAAGCTGGTAACATTAAAATTCGTTTTGTAATAGAAATTTTCAAGTATGGCACGTACACCAGCCTGGCTTTTGAAATAAGCTGCCGGAATGTTTCCACTCTTATATGTACCGATCATTGAAGTTGGATCAGGAATCAAACGAACACGGAATTTAACTGGTGTAACTTTTCCGTCAGGGGTTCTTACAGAAATTGTACAGTCCTCAGTCTGCTCAGTTACCCACGCCGTTCTTTTAGCACCATCGCCACGCAATGCACTACCAGGGCCACCGCCACTTATGGAAGCCTGGATCTGGTTAACGCTACCACTTCCTGAAATTGTTACAGGATTCTCAACTCCGATAAACAGTACATTCATGTTATCAAGCTGAACCGCAGCGCTGGATTGACCAACTACGTAGTCAACTGTCTTCGTAATGTTTTTAACTTGGCCATCCTGGTCAGTATAAGAAATAACTACAGGTATAGAGTTACTTCCAAGCCTGTCTGCTTTAAATTTATAATGCGCGGCTCCATCTTCACCAAGAGCTACAGTTTGACCACCTATTGTGATCTTTGGAGTTATTGCCTTACTAAAACCACCAACACCGGCTGTTATTTCAATTTCTTGTCCAGGCAAAGCATTTGTTGTGTTAGCAATTGCTAATGCAGCAAACGCATCTTGCCTGTAAATAACTTTGCCCACTTGTTCATGACAGTAGGTTACTACTTTATTTTCTGATGTTTTTACATCATTTTGAAATTTGCTAAGAATTGTCATCGCTGCTACTGTAGGAACCATATGAAAATATGCAGCTTCCCAGGTCCTATTACTTTTATTCTTGGTTTTTGGCATTTCCGTATTAATAGGTAAGGAAGATGTAAAAGTTTTTGAAATCAGCGAGTCAATACCAAGAATATTTTTTTTGAACTCATCCAATTTACTTCTTAATAATTTTCCATCGCCTTTTTCTACCATTACCCTGGTCGTTACATCCAGGTTATCAATTCCCTTATCCTTGTCAGAAGTTGGATCATACTTGGCGCCATCAGCTATTTTTTTCTTAAGTGCATCGATAAATTCATACATGCTTTTGGAATAAGCCTGCGCCTGCTGCGCTTTCTGATGCCAGATAGTAGCTTTTTCAGCGGTACCTGGATCTTTCTTTTTTTCTTCAAGAGAAGTCAGTATATCTGATGTTGACTGACCAACTACTTTATTAGTCTCTTCAAGACTATTGTTAACCGTTTTAAATGCATTGAGGATCTCAGATGATACGTTCAGTGCCAGCAGGGCTGTTAGCACCAGGTACATCATGTTGATCATCTTTTGCCGGGGCTCACGAGGTAAAGCCATGACTTTATGGTTTTGATGTCTCGCCTGAGGCGGGACAGGTTATTGAATGGTGACAAAAATCACGGATACGGATTTCGAATTCTATAAAACGAAACCTTTAATTCTTTCTTATGCTCTGCCTTGCATTGCGCTGAGCATATTACCATAGATCTGGTTCAGCTTACCAAGATTACCTGCCAGTGTAGCGATTTGGTCATGTGCTTTTTTAGCATCATCAACGCTGCCTGACATAGCATCTGAAGCTTGTACCAGGTTATTGTAAAACCTGTTCATTGCTTTCAGGTGATTGTTGGTATCCTGAAGTTCCAGTTCGTAAATGGTATTTAAAGAAGAAAGATTTTTTGTAAGCACTTGTACCTGCTCATGAAATTGCTTAGTGCCTTCTGCCGCATTATTGAAATTCTGAGCAGAATGAGAAGCACTCATATAAGCTTCTTTCATTTGACCAAGCGCAACTGCTGCTTCACGGGTTTTTGCAGAGTAATCGTTAGTAGCTGAAATAGCATCACTGACGTCGCTCATTTTATCTACCGTTGTTCCAAGTTTTTTAAAGTTCTCACCAAGGCGACCAAGATTTGTTGGAGTGATATCAGCTGCTGACAGCATATCTTCCAGTTTAGTCAAAGCCGGATTGCCATTTGCTCCTGGTAATGTGAGGGGAGTTGGTTTGAAGTTAGGATCCAAATCCGGATGGGTATTAATATCAGGGAAATAACGCTGCCAATGTGGCTCTTCCGGAGGAGGTACCAAAAATGCCATGACACAGAACACTACTACTTCTGACAACAAACCAATCGTGATCATTTCGTCGGCTGCAGGCCAGTGACGGATCTTAAATAATGCACCGAGGATTACCACGGCTGCAAAAAAGGCAAAAATAAAGTTGAGGACTACCTGGCCTCGATGAGTTTTAAAGAATAGCATAAGGGCTCGTTTTATAGGTTATTAAAGATTGTACAACACTTGGTAAGTCAGTTTTGGAAGTAAGTACGCAAAAACAAAGGGAAATATTGTTCACTTCTTATTTTTTGCCACCTTTTTTAGGTGCAGCCGGTAAATCGATTATCCTGCGGAATCCGATATATGACTTGGTTGAATCCTGGTACTCATATGTACGGGTTCCTGTTTGCAGATAATAGCCAACATCTTTCCAACCTCCACCACGAATTACTTTTCTTTTCATTAAAGGAGGATCGGTATCTTTTGCATTCCAACGAACATCAGGGTTCATATCATGCTGGAAAGTAAAAGAACCTTCATAGAAAATTGATGATGTCCATTCCGCAACATTTCCTGACATATTATAAAGTCCAAAGTCATTAGGCCAATATGCATCCGCTCTTACAGTATAGAATCCACCATCTTCGGGATAATTACCACGACCGGGTTTAAAGTTTGCCATTAAACAACCTTTCTTATTTCTCAGGTAATAGTTACCCCATGGAAACATAGATTGTGAACGGCCACCACGAGCTGCATACTCCCACTGCCCTTCAGTAGGCAGGCGGAAATCAGATTCTTGTGGTCTGTTTTTAGAATTGAGGAAAGAGTTTAAGTAATGTGTGCTCCATTCACAAAAAGCTGTTGCCATTTTCCAGTTTACTCCAACTACCGGGTAGTTTCCAAATGCAGGATGGGCAAAATATCTTTTTGTCATTGGCTCATTATATGAATAAGCAAAGTCTCTTATCCAAACCAATGTATCAGGATAGATCGGTGTTTTCTTTTCATCAAGGAATTTAGAACGTGGTTGTGTTGCATTCTCTCTTTTTGCAGCTTCCTTCAGATCAAAAACTTTTGAGTGATAAACTAATTTTCTTGGGTCAATTTCCATTCTTCCGAAAATTCTGTCATCTGGAGGAAGTATAAGATTTGTTTGACCTAACTGCTCAAGAAACTTAGGATCGTTCCATTTTACAGTTTTCATTTTCTGCCAATCAATGTATTCGTTACCGTCATTTCCTTTTTTGAACCACTTCAATTCAGCTGCAGTTACTGAGTCACGAACCCAGTACACAAATTGACGATATTCGTTATTGGTGATCTCAGTAGCATCCATCCAAAAGCCACTGATAGAGATAGAACGATTTCTGGCGCTGAATGCATAAGCAGGATCCTCATCGCTTGGGCCCATGTGGAAAGTTCCCTGGGGTATATAAACCATACCAGGAGGCTTAGGCAAAACGTACTTACTGCCCGGCGCAATACCATGCACCTGGCCATCATTAGGCAGCGTACTACCTTTGCTATTCTTCTTTCCAAAAATTCCACAACTGGTTAGCGTCAGTGTTGTCGCAACCACGAGGAGAATGCAATAAAGGTTTTTCATTTTCATACACTTAAAGGGTAAAGGACAAATATAAGATTTTGAGTATAACCGAATCACAAGGATAATATTTATTTTTTTGAATCACAAGCCTCATTTACGAGGTAAAAGTTCTAACGGGTTTCAGACTCTAATATTGTTTAGTCTATCAACTAATTTTTAATTCATTACGCCTGATAAAAGCCATCAACGCCTGAATAGAAGAAACCGGTTTTTCACATGCGTAGTTTCGACACAAGTATAACGTTATTTCACCCGTCTTTTCTTTACCGGACAAAAGAGGAAACAGGTTGCTTCCCTCTTTTGCAGACATGATTATTTTATGCGGAATATACTCCTTAAGCAGTTGTTTTAGAATGGTCTGCGGTTCATCTGCAACTAAAGCAATTTCATTTGTTCCATTAGTCTGTTCTTGTAAAATGCAGGCCCACACACCAAATGATGATGGGTAACGAACGATTGCATTGCCAAGTGAGCTAATCATTCGGGTGCTTTTATCACGCCACTCAGGTTTATCAAAGTAAAGTGCCAGACGGTAAAGATTGTCTGCCATCACTGCATTTCCTGAGGGCTGTGCTCCATCATAAACTTCTTTTTTTCTAACTATAACATCTTGTTGGTCTTCGTTTGTAAAAAAGAAAAAATCTGTAGCCTTCTCGCAAAAGTTGATAATTACATACTCTGTAATCGCTTTTGCCTTTTCAAGATAGCTGACATCTCCTGTTACTTCCTGCAATTGAATTAATGCCTGGATGAAAAAAGCATAATCGTCAAGAAATGCCGGTTGTTTTGCAATATCGTTCTTCCAGCAATGGAAATATTCGTTTGAATTATTCCTTGTAAATTTTTTCAGTAGGAATTCCATATTATCAATTGCCAACCTCCTGAATTCTTCATTCCCGGTTGCAGAAAAAGCCTTACTAAGCGCAGTATTCATTAGAGCATTCCATCCTAAAAGGATCTTATCATCTGTTTGCGGTCTTACTCTTTTACTTCTTTCTTCAAGCAATAATTGTTTCCCTTTTTGAGTAATACTGTTCAAATCTTTGGGGGAAATATTTTTTTCACTACAGAATACTTCTTCCTTTTTTTTTCTCCATAAAATATTTTTCCCCTCCCAGTTTCCCTGAGGTTTTATATCAAAAAAATCACAGAAGATAGCAGCATTTTCTTTTAAAATTTCTTTTGCTTCATTATAACTCCACACATAAAACCGCCCCTCCTCTCCTTCACTATCTGCATCCAGCGCTGCAAAGAATCCTCCGTCATGATGCATCATTTCACGTTGTAAAAACGCAATTGTTTCTTCAATTACTTCTTTGTATCGTCGGTCATTTGTTAACTGATAAACTTCACTGATAACTGAAACAAGCAAAGCGTTATCGTATAGCATTTTTTCAAAATGAGGAACAAGCCATTCTGCATCTGTCGAATACCTTGAAAAACCTCCGCCAACCTGGTCATAAATTCCTCCGTCAATCATTTTATCTACACTTAGCAATGCCTGCTGTATCGCTTCCTTATTTTCATTTAAATAAAAAAATCTTAGCAGGTACTGAATGGTAAATGACTGAGGAAACTTTGGAGCGTTACCAAAACCACCCCATCTTTTATCAGCGTTTTTCATAATACTCTCAAACGCTTCAATAGTTTTTTCTTTTGTAAAAAAATTATTCTCTTCTGCAGATGAAATTCCAAAAGCATTGGCCTGTGTAAGATGCTCAGTTAAATTCTCAGCTTGCGCATCAATCTCATTTCTTCTTTGGGTAAAAGCTTCTTTAACTCCCAACAAAATTTCTTGCCATGAAGGACGATTAAATGCTCTTTTTGGAGGAAAATAAGTCCCACCATAAAAAGGTTTTGCATCCGGTGTAAGAAAAACATTTAATGGCCAGCCTCCGCTCCCAGTCATTGCCTGCACAGCATCCATATAAATATGATCGAGATCGGGTCTTTCTTCCCTGTCAATTTTAATATTTATAAAATGATCATTCATGATGTGTGCCGTTTCCTCGTTTTCGAAACTCTCCCTTTCCATTACATGACACCAATGACAAGCTGAATAGCCGATGCTTACAAGAATTGGTTTGTTTTCCTTCTTTGCTAATTGTAAAGCTTCATCTCCCCAGGGAAACCAGTTTACGGGATTATGAGCATGCTGAAGAAGATAAGGACTTGTTTCCCCGATAAGTTTATTTGTAAATAAATGCATGAGTTAAACAGATGGTGAAGTTCGTGTTTTAATAAATAAAAAAAGGCACTTGTCAGGTGCCTTCAATTAATTTACCAAATTCATTTTATTTTTTCTTGCTTGCCAAAATAAACTGCTCGATTGCTGCTACCATACTTGGTGTTTGCGGTTGCGGCGCCTTTATATCAAGTTTCAAACCTGCATCTTCAACAGCCCTCATGGTATTGCCACCAAAGGCACCGATCACCGTACCATTCTGCTTGTATTTTGGCATATTATCAAAAAGACTTTTTACACCACTTGGTGTAAAGAAACAAATAACGTCATATTCTTTCTGCTCAAGATGAATTTTTACATCATTGCTGCGGGTGCGATACATGAACCCTAAAACAAATTCGCAGTTATTATTTTTTAACCAGTTGACTATTTCATTATCCTGCTGATTTTCGGAACATACATAGAGAAACTTTTCATTGCTCTTATGTTTGTTTATTACATCAAACAAGCTTTTGTTCGAACCATCTGCGCCGTAGAATACTTTTCTTTTTCTGTAAAGAATAAATTTCTGAAGATAAAGTGCAACGGCTTCTGTAATGCAGAAATATTTTGTGTCTTGCGATACACTGACTTTAAGCTCTTCGCAAGTGCGGAAGAAGTGATCAATAGCGTTCCGGCTTGTAAAAATGACTCCTGTGTAATTCTGAATTTCGATCTTTTGCTTGCGGAATTCTTTTCCGGGAATTGGTTCCAGACGAATAAATGGGTGGAAATCGAGTTCAAGACTGTACTTTCTTGAAAGCTCGTAGTAAGGCGATTTATCGCTTTCTGGCCTGGGCTGGGTAATCAAAATCTTTTTCACTTGTTTAGCTGAAGTATCAGCTTTCCCGTTTTTTACCATACTGGTTCGGCTAAATTGTCCGCAAAGTTAATAAGTTCTTTTTAAAAAATGAGCAATAACAGCTTGTAAATCAGCAAAAGCGGTATTACTTCGAATCCAAGAATATATAAAATGAAATGAAATGAGTTGAGCTTTACCTCTTTACGCACCGCTCCGTATGATAAAATAAACCTGTAAATAAGAAGTAAACCTATTCCAAACCAGGAGATAATCATTGCAGAGCTGGATAAAGGGTCGGTTGCAAACGCTAATAAAAGCAGGAATGGCAAAAAGATAATGCCGAACATTTTATTAATGATAAAAACTATAAAAATGTAAGAATCGGTAGCATCGCTTACATTAAATAACCAGCCTGTGATTTTTAAACCGATGTATTTGACAAGATAAATGGCTGCCAAGGCCCCGGCGCAATAGAAGTATTGTAGCCAAAAATTCTCAGAAATTGAAAGTTGAAAATATTGAAGAAGGAAATTGACATAAAGTCCGGCTGATAAAACAAAAAAACTATTCATGAATACAGAAGGCAATGGCGATTGCAGCAATTGTTCCTGTGTTTGCCTTTGCTTTAATGTTGTTTTAAAGAAAACCCTGAACAGATCGTAAAAGTATTTTGGAAATGCTCTGCGCATCAGGCCAAATAAGATGAACAAAAAGACGAGATAATAAAAAAGCAACTCTTTACCGGCAAATATTTTCTTATCGCCTTCTTTTAAAATTTGCTCCGGCAATTTCTTTTCGTTTAACTTCTTTTGAATTGAATCTGTTGTTGCTTTTACCAATCGCAAGGAGTCTGCCACCCGAAGTGAGTCCATTATCCGTAAGCTATCTATTTGCAAAACCGGTAAATCAGCGGCTCTTGCTGTATCTCGAATTCGTACCTGATTAGGTGTAGGTCTTAAAGTATCTTTTTGACCAGTGGTCGAATCTACCTGGGCAAAAATGGCAACAGGGTAAAAACAAATAAAAAATAAAAGTGGATAGAGTTGCTTCATTCGAATCGCAAAAGTATTGAAGTGTTTTGTCGGGAATAAAAAGAAAAACAGTTTCTCTAAAAATAATTTACAAAACCAAAATGGATCTTTGACTGCCTCAGGTTAAATGGCGTATCATCTCGTTTACCAACTGCCCATGCAAGATTGAAAATGCCGGCCTTTGTTTCCAATGCAAGCCCTAAACCAGCACTGATATAAGTATGACTGTACTTTGAACTTTGGCTATTATTTCTTGCCCAACCACCGTCAGCAAATCCAAAGAAAAATGAATTTAAACCGATCAAATAGCGATACTCCAATGTAGCAACAGCATACTGTGATACATATTGACTTTCTTCATCAAAACCCCGGAGCATTTTATAGCCCCCGACCTGGAAAAGTTCATTCCGAAAAATGTTATCGCTGAAAAATGCACCACTGTTAACGGCGGTTTTAAAAACGCCTTGCTTACCAACTTGAAAATATTTTGCAACCGAACCCATCAATCTAAATTGATATGAGTTCAGCTTAACGGTATCATACAAGGAATTAAAATCAAATGAAGGGTTGGATGGGTCTTTTAATTCAAGTATCTCATTATTCCTTTTTATTTTCTTTGTGCCTGCTGAACCGCCTATTCTAAATTCATAACCTCTTTGCGGATTAAAACGATAATTAGTTTTATTTTTCTCAAACTCCAAACCAATAGCTGTTGAGTTCATATCTGCAATGTCAGGCAATGTTTTTGTGGTAATCACCCTTACATCATCAATACCGCCCTGACTGATGATAGTTTGAAAATGCTGCAAGAAAATTTTTCCGGATTGAAACTCGGAAAGTACATAGCTGGCGCCAAGGTTCACATTAATATTTAAATAGCTACTATCCTTTCGAAGCATGTCAAAAGAAAAATCAATTCCAAGAGGAGATTGAAACAAATAAGGATGACGGTAAAATATATTAAGTCTTGGCGATTTAACCTGCAGCTGTTGCCAGTTAAGACCAAGCGCCTCGCCACCACCAAACGCATTACGAAGATGGATATTTGCTTCACCTGTTATCAATAATTTTTTTGATGACAGCTGATCGTTATTAGGCAAAAACCCAATGATCGCATTTACCTGGCTGCTACGTTTCGGTTTCAAGTATAAATTCAAAACAGAACCGGTTCCGAGCAAACTCATATTTGAAGATTGCTCTTCCTGCACAAAGCTGAGTTCCTGTATTTTTTTTGGGATACGAAGCAGTTTTTCTCTGTTGTAAAAGCTTCCGTTTGGAATATCAAGGTATCGTTGCAAAAAGTCATTTGAGATTTTTGCATTGCCATAAATACGAATGCTGTCAATTTTATAAAGCGGTCCTTTTTCAATTACCAGGTTTGCTGAAACGCTATCTTCAAGCAATCCGATGCTGTCAAGAAAGATTTTTCCGAACGGGTAACCATTGTTTTCAAGATAGACCAACATTCTTTCCTGCATACCTTTTAGCTGATCGAAGTTTATTGGCTTATTGGCAAACATCTTTTCATTCCAGCCTGCAACGGAAAGTATTTCCGGGTCTGAGTTACTTGTATTGATATGCGCCCATTTATATTGCTGGCCAAGGTAGATCACCAGGTTTGCCGATGTTGAATCAAAAAAAATGCTGTCAAGTGACGCCGTTACAAATCCTTTTGCCTGCAACACAGAAGGCAGTTTATTTACATAATCAATGCAGGTAAGTCTTGAGGTAAATTCAGTTTGTAGCCCAATCTCATTTTTTAAAAACTCCGGAGTTTGATCAATGCATTTTGCATTTAAAAGATATTTGGTCTGGCTGATGGAAACGCTTTGGAATAAAATAATAAACAAGAACAGCAGCGTTGCCGGCAGATGGCTTTGTATTTTTGCGGGCTTAGTCATTCAAAGGATACTCAAAAATATTTTATTTGGCCGGTATTTACATACATATTCCTTTTTGCAGGCAGGCTTGTCATTATTGCAACTTTCATTTTTCCACTTCTTTGAGGTATAAAAACGAATTACTGGCGGCTTTATTGAAAGAAACTGAACTTCAAAAAAACTATTTGGCGGACGAAACAGTAGAAACAATCTATTTCGGCGGAGGAACACCGTCGTTATTGACGATTTCGGATTTACGATTTCAGATCGATAAGATAAAGGATAACTTCAAAGTAGCAGATGATGCGGAAATAACTCTTGAAGCAAATCCCGACGATATTACCGATGAAAACCTCAGGGGCTGGAAAGAAATCGGTATCAACCGCCTGAGCATCGGGGTGCAGAGTTTTTTCGAAGAAGATCTTTTATGGATGAACCGGGCACACAATGCAGAGCAAGCTGTTGGCAGTTTGCAGTTAGCAATAAAGTATTTTGGTAATATCACTTTGGACCTGATCTATGGTCATCCGCTTTTATCAAATGAAAAATGGAAACAAAATGTAGATAAAGTAATTGCATTGAACATTCCGCATATTTCCTGTTATGCTTTGACTGTTGAGCCAAAAACCCCTTTGCAAAAAATGATCAATGAGAAAAAGAAAGAGAATGTTCAACAGGAAAAACAAGCAGAACAATTTTTATTGCTGATGCAATGGCTGGAAGATGCCGGCTATGAGCATTATGAAATTTCAAATTTTGCAAAACCCGGTTTCCGAAGCAGGCACAATTCATCTTACTGGCAAGGGAAAAAATATCTTGGTCTTGGACCTTCGGCACATTCATTTGATGGTAGCAGCAGGCAATGGAATATTTCAAACAACAATATTTACATGGAATCAGTTTCGAAAAATGAGATCCCGTTTGAAAAAGAACAGTTAACTCCTTCGCAGCGAATGAACGAATATATTATGACTTCCTTGAGAACTACTGAAGGCTTAGACTTAGAAGAGATCCCTGAATCTTTGAGCCATGAGCTACAATCTGTGAGCAAGAAATTTATTGACTCAGGCAAATTAATTTTAAAAGAAAATAAACTAATCCTTACACGAGAAGGAAAACTTTTTGCTGATGGAATTGCAGCAGAGTTGTTTGTTGACCCGATCTAAACAAGTGCTTCTTCAATTTGTTTAAATCCTTCTTCAGGATTAAGCTGATCCCACAAAATCTTATAAATAGTTTCTGCGATCGGCATTTCAGCTTTTACATTTTTATTAATAATGTTTATGCATTTTGAAGCATTGTAACCTTCGGCAACCATGTTCAATTCCTTTTGTGCTTCTTTCACTGAATAACCCCTGCCCATCATGGTTCCAAATGTTCTGTTACGACTATACAATGAATAACACGTTACCAAAAGATCGCCGAGATAAACTGAAGCTGCATAGTTTGCTTTTCTTTTATGAGTTACAGGATCTTCTCCTTCATGTTTACCAACTTCTATATTATGAATTCCAACATTGCGAAGAAAACCGGCCATCTCATCAGCGCTGTTAGCAATTAATACGCTTAAAAAATTATCGCCATAACCTAAACCATGGGCAACCCCGGCACCTAATGCATAAATATTTTTAAGAATTGCTGCAAACTGTACACCATATATGTCATCATTTACTACAGTGTTCAGATATTCGGTTTTAAAATAAGTGGCGATCTCAACAGCAGTTTCTTCGTCAGCCCCGGAAAAAGTGAGATAGGATAATTTTTCTGCAGCCACTTCTTCAGCATGGCATGGACCCATGATGGTGAAATAATTCTTCAGCTCAACATTAAACTCTTTTTCCAGGTAATCGTTCAGCAAAATATTTTCCTGTGGAATTATGCCTTTTACTGCCGAGATCACTTTTTTGCTTTCAAAAGCATTTTTTGACAAGGTATTCAAAGTATCAACAACATAAGCTGATGGAGTTGCAATAATGATATGATCGGAAGCTGAAACTACTTTTGAAACATTTGTTTCAAGATTTAGTAATGAGGTATCGAAAACAACAGAATGTAAATAGTTCGGGTTGCATTTGTTTTTGCTGATTTCTTCAGCCATTGCATCCGATCTCATCAGCCAGTTAATGTGTTGATGATTATCAGTGAGAATCTTTGCCAATGCCGTAGCCCAACTTCCGCTGCCGATGATGCCAAACATAAAAGAACCGTGATTAACAGGATTAATAAAAATGATTACGAGGAAATAAAATTAAGGAAGTGCTTTTCTTTTCTGAAATAATCTAATAAATAAAAAGAGTCTCGTTTTACAAGACTCTTCCAAATAACCTATTAATCCTTTTAAATCTGGAAAATCGTGGTTCTGGCCTAATTACTTTCAAACAACTTATCCTTCGGCACCACTTTTACAGAATTTCCATCTTTCAATGTTTTACTTATTGCATTAAAAGGGCCGGTTACTACTTCGTCACCTTCGGCAAGCCCTTCTTTTATTTCAATGTAATTAATATCCTGTATATCGGTTTTTACTTTTACCCTTTTTGCTTTGCCTTCTTTTGTCACCACAAAAACAATTTCTTCCAGTTCATTGGCATCTACAGAAACATTATCATCCGTATTTCCTTCTGCCGTTTGTTTTTTCTTTTCTTCTTTCTTTTTATCAGCAATTGTCTTATCACTTCCTATTACTCTTGTTGTAACTGAATTAATAGGAACCGACAATACATTATCCCGTCGTTTGGTTTTAATATCTGCACTTGCATTCATGCCCGGGCGGAAAGGAAAGCTCTTAGGCTTTGCCGGATCGATGAGGTCGCTATAAGAATTTTTATCAAGACGAATTCTTACTTCATATTGCGTAACATCAGTGCTGCTTAAAGCATTTGCAACCGCACCACCTTTTGTACTGCTTGCAATTTGTGTTACCACTCCTTTGAACTTTCTATTATTGTATGCATCCACTTCCACATCGGCGCTGTCGCCAAGATGCACTTTCACTACATCATTTTCTCCAACATCCACTCTTACTTCCAGTAGACTCATATCCGCTACCCGCATCATTTCTGTACCAATACTGAAACTATTACCTGCAACTCTCTCTCCTTTTTTAATTGATAAAGACGAGATCACCCCGTTCATTGGTGCAACCAGCGTAGTTCTTCCCAAATTTTTATTTGCAGAACTTAAGCCAGTTTGTGCTCCCTGCACCCCGGCTTGCAAGCCTTTTATATTTTGTTTTGCCGCATTATAATTAGCCTGTGCTGATTTGTATGTTGTTTCATACCCTTCAAACTCTGCACGGGAAATAACTTTATCGTCGTACAATTTTTTATTGCGATCATAGTTTTGCTTTGCCTGTTCAAGCGATGCCAGCAATGCATCAATTGCCGCCTGGCTGTTTGCTACCACCGCCTGAGATTGATTTACACGGGAAGCTGCTTCATCCCTTTGTAATGCGTAGATGTCGGCAAAAATTCTTGCAAGGATTTGTCCTTTCTGCACACTATCGCCTTCCTCTACATTCAGCTCTACAACTTCGCCGGAAATATCCGGGCTGATCTTTACCTCTACTTCCGGATATACTTTTCCGCTTGCATTTACGGTTTCAATAATTGTTCTGCGGGTTGCTTTTTCAGTTGAAACTTTTACACCATCTTCCTTATTTCCTGCAATCAATTTATATCCTACCAGTAAAACAATTACTCCCAGCAAACCAAACAATATCCATTTAACTGTCTTATTCATTTTATTAACCCCCATCCCCTAAAGGGGAGTATTTGATGATTAAAAATTATTTCAAATATATACTTATCCCGTAAGCCCCTTTAGGGGTTTGGGGTTTCATTTATAACTTAATTCCCTGTCCTTTATAAAACTCCAGCACTTTCATCTTGAACACATATTCATATTGAGCAGAAAGTCTTTCTATCCTTGCTCTGAATAAATTATTCTGGCTGATGATCAGGTCAATTGTATTCAACAATTCTGCATTGTATCTTTTTTGAGAAAAATCATAAGCCTTTTCTGCAGTTGATACCGCTTTTGTACTGGCATTAAATTTCTGCAAAGCAGTCACTGCATCTGTATAAGCTTTATAGATATCCTGCTTTAGCGTCATATTATCTAGGTCCTGTTGCAGCGCTAAACTTTTTACATTCAGCTTCTGTTTTTGCCAATTGATTCTTGCAGAATTACCATTGAAAATAGGTACTGATATATTGATCCCAATCCCGTTGTTGAAATTATCTGACAATTGTGTGCCGTATGGATTTGCAAAAAATCTAAATGCCGGGTCCAAATAAGAATAATAAACAGGTGTATTAGAACCGGTAACAAACCAGGATGTATCGTTTTTAGGAGTGAGACTCAAAACTTCCCGATTATTTTTTGAATTCGAATAGTTCGTTCCAAAATTAACTCCCGCTCCTATTGAAGGATACATCGCTCCTTTCGCCGCATCAGCAAATTTTTCGGCTGCCCGCAGGCGAAAATCATTTAATCGTTGCTGTGGCAAGTTCTTAATGGCAAGCTGGTAAACAACTTCGGGTTGTAATTCTGCGATAGGGTCAACAGGTACACGTTCTATCGGTGGAGTTACAATATCAAATTCAGATCCGGCATCAACATTCAATAAGGCTTTTATTAATAACAATGATTGCGTTTCTGTACCAATTGCCGTAATAAGTGTAAGGCTATCGGTAGCCAGTTGTGATTCAAACTGTAACTGATTTAATTCAGGAAGACTACCGGCTTCTACTAATTTCCTTGTAGTTTCTAATTGAGCAATTGTTTGGTTTACCAGAACTTTCGATGCATTCACTTGTTCCTTTGCAAGTAATGCTTGCAGGTAGGCTGCTGCTATGTTCAAAGCAATATCATCTTTCAGTTTATCAACACTTGCTGTTGCTGCCAATGCTTCAAACTTATTTCCGGCTATGGTATTTTTCTTACTAAACCAGTTAAACACATCTACATTACTTTGCAAGCTAAAAGTGTTATAGAAAATTGATTCAGTTGTAAATTGGTTTGTAGTTCTGTCAATAGAACGACCAGTACTTAAGCCAAGGTTTGAACTGAAATTTAAATTCGGGTATTGGGAAAGGTTGCTTTGCTTATAAGTCAATTGAGCGATTTGAGCCTGGATATCTCTTTGCTTTATGGTAATATTATTCTCTAAAGCGTAGTTTACACATTTCAGCAGATCCCATTTTTCCTGAGCCTGTGATGAAACGGCCATTACTATAATGGCCAGAAAAAAAAGACTTCTTTTAAACATGGCGCAAAAATAGGAGAATTGGTTTTCCGAATGACTGAATTATGACAAACGGGAGGGTAATTTTATGCAAGTCATAGTGAAAATATCGCACTATTTTTTCTTCAATAACAGTTTTGTATTATACCATTCGTTAGCAGCATCTACAAATGCCAGCAGCTTTTCCCAATTACCTACGGGCTCAAAAGCATGATTATATGATTTTTTTACTTTAATTGTTACCGTTTTGCCATCAGAAACTGCTTCAACAATAAAATAGCCTGTTTCATTTTCAACCTTTTTATTCAATGCTGCTACTCCTTCAGCAGTATATCCTTCAGGAATTTGAAATGTTATTTCTATTTTCAGGCTACGGGCAAAAGGCATATATATATCCAGGGTTCTTTTGCGCTGAGTGGGTTTTATTTGTAATGGCGATCCCTGGGTCTTTCCAATATCGATGATATAGTTATTACCGGCTTTTTTTACCAATCCCCCTAATTTGAATTTTGAACTATATACAAAATCGGGGTTGCTGTGCCGCACACCCATGTTCACCACTTTTTGATCAGTAAGCTCTGTTATTTCCTGTTCAAACCATTCCTTAGCTTCTGCTATAAAAGCATCTTTATTTTTCGACCGGGCCAGGTCAAAAGCTGTTTTCAATTCTTCCCCGAACTTTTTTGTTTTTTTGTCTCCGTTCATTTGATCTGATAACGTTTGCTTAACACCAAATAATTTCCGTTCAGCTGAATGATAATCTTCGAAAAGTATCAGTTCTTTCTGCACATCCTGTTTATAGTGTCCTTGCAGAGTTGTAGTACGGTTTGTTAACAGGTTTGTTCCATCAGGCGCAAGTGAAATAGCCACTTTTTCAATCCGTGCATTTTTATCCGCTGTAGTTCCCGGCAAGTCCATTCTTCCTTCATCAAAGTCTTTTGGGTTAAATTCTTTGCGGCCTTTAATATCCAATGTAACTGTCTGGTTTGCGTTTTCAAAATAGTAAGGGAACGTATAGACAGGTGCATATAAATTATCAAAACTGAACAGTTTGGCCCCGGCACTCTGTGTAGTTAACAGGTAGCTGATCTCTTCGCTGTTCATAATTTCATTCATCTTAGGCTGTGCAACTGCAGTTAAAAAAACAAGTCGGTTGTCAATATCTGCCTCGTTTAAAAAATAACCAAAATTAAAAGCCACTCCATTTTCATTATAAGAAAGATTATGGCGATTTATAACACTTTCAAAGTCTCCGCCACCTACATCCAGCAATGTTCTGAACCGGTACATATAATACATTTCCTTCAACAGGCTGTCAGGAGTCATGTTCTTTTTATTCTTCATTACGTTTTTATAATAATCATCAATGATGCCCATATCAAGTTTATATTGATAATTACTTTTTTTCCAATTGACTATTGTATTCTTTTTGTCTTGTACAAATTCATCAGCACTTTGATTTTTATAAATTTCGCCAGGATTACGGGCATTGAGGCGACCCGCCATTAATCCTTTATAACCCACCATGATATTCATACGTATGATGGGTAGTTGACGATAAGGCGCCGTCCACAAACCACTTTCTGAATAAGCGGGGATATTTTTCTTTACAAGATCCAATATATTATCATCATCTTCTCCCCTACTGGTTTTGAAATCCTGGGCGCCATTATAACAGCGGTATTCAATAGCATATTTTTTACCCATTTCAAAATGAATGGAATAATTCATGATGGGAACATCGTCAAAAAGAGTAAATGTATAAGTAGCAACATTGCTTGTAGTTGTCTGCGCCATGTTTTGCTGCTTAGCAATAAAATAATCGATAATATCACCAACCAGCAAATCCGGTATTGCCAGCTTCGCCTCTTTCTGAGTTGCATCATTTCGGGTAAGAACAATATCATCATAATTTATCTCTTTCATGCTGCCATCCGGCTTTATAATCCGCACACCCACATATACCTTAGTTGTATTTTTAGAATAAAAACCATAACGTTTTTCTATCTGTGTAAAAGATATCTCTGAGTATTCTGATACGGCTGATTTATCATTTATTTTTATTGCCTCCCTCCCAATTTCAAGCAATATAAGTTCGCGACTAACACCACTCATTAATTTATATTTTTTTTTACTGTCTGCATTGATTTCCTGGTGGCGTGCTATAATGACTTTTGATGCCTGGGCATATTCTGCCGGAATGTTACGGACTTTAAATTCAGGCTTGTCCCATCCCCAAACTTCTTTCCGGATTGCCTCTGCTTCTTCTTTATAAATTGCAGCATCTTTTTTTTCATCCTTATTTTTCTGGGCTGCCGCCATTATTGGTGCCGCTATAATAAGAAAGAACAAAACAAACCGCTGTAGTAAGTAAAATGACATAGATATTATTTAAGATAAAAACAGATCAACTCTCATTTTGTTATCGTCAGTTGATTATTGTAAAATTCATTCAGCCTGATTACATCATTATTCCAACCTTCGAAAAGATCTTTTGTTAAACGGGTTTTTTTCAGCATGATCTCCCGTCGGTAGGTCAGTTTATTTTTATCTAAGATGTATTGACCCGTCATACTATACCCTGGACGATCGATATTAAGTGCTGTGGGTAAGGTGGCAACTTTTGCACCGGCAGGTAACTGGAGTTCTGTTTCAAAAACCATATGATTTTTGAAATGAAATTCGAAAGGCAGTTTTCTTTTTTCAATATCAAACTTTAATTGTCCCAAATCTTTACGATTATCCAATTCTAAATAAAGATCCTTATCAAATGCAGTAACTGCATCCTTGAAAAAAAGATCATATTCAATTTTAAGATCAGCATTATAATCATTCATATTTATGATTTTTAAATTGCTGACCTGGTAGCTGGGGTTTCCTTCGGCAAGGTATTCTTTCAATGCATCTTCCTGTTTCTCCTTTTTTATCTCATGTAACTGGCTAAGGAGCCATTCTTTACTTTCACCTTTCCATGTCTGTACCACTTTACCCGCCAGGTTATTCCCTTCTATCTGTAATGTTCTTTTTTCAAAACCTGTGTTCTGTAATTGTGTAGCTACCGGAATATTTTGTAAAATATAATTATCGCCATCTTCAATTAACACTTGTCTTCCCTGTATTCTTTCTGCTATTTCGCTAAAGCCGATGTATTTTTCAGTAGCATCGAGGTAATATGTTTTCCCTTTATACAACCAAGCGCATATCATGTGATTATCTACACTCAGCGAAGGTGTACTGTAATCGTAAGCGATATGATTAGTGCCGAGCCAGCAAAGTCGCCCATCAAGCCCAATAGCTTTGAGCATTTCCGCCATCAGGTTACCCATACCCTTGCAATCACCATATTTTTTTCTCAGTACCTCCTGGGCTTTTTCGGGTTTAAATCCAGCAATGCCATCTTCATAAGCGATATAGCGGATATTATCCTGTACCCATTGATAAAGAGCTTTGACTTTTTCAATATCCCCTGTTATGTCTTTAGTTATTTCTTCAGCTTTTGTTTTTATAGTTGCCGTTTCGTTACCTATTTGGTTTACAAGTTGCCGGTACCATTTGTATTGATCTGCCAAAGTATTAAAATAAGTCACCTTTTGCCCACCCACATCTGCATATTTACTCAGTATTAATAAGTGTGGTACTATATATGTTGCTCCCGGCGCCTGTTCTTCTTGTTTCATCATAGGCGCCTTTGTAATCGTATAGACAAAAATATCTTCATCACTTTTATTATTTACTTCCTTCGAAATTGAGTATCCTTTGAAATTATATTCTTTTATCTCCACCTTCATCCATTTAGGCACGATGATACTGACTTGCTTTTTTTCAATATAATATGGCTCGGTAAAAAAAATACTTGTAAAGTAACGGGGGTCTAATACAGTTTTTTCAAACCTTACCTTACTTATACTCCCCTTTTTTTCAAACGGTAATTTAAAAAAACATACCCTGGCATCAGAATAAAAAATTCCATCTACACTATAGTAATCATTATCGGGTGAAAACCCTTTCACTTTATCACCATCGATCCAGATGTTTACATCATTAACTTCAATTTGCTTATTGTAAAACTCAACCATGGGAATATTGACACGGAAATCATTACACATATAAGATGTTTCCATCGTTTGCTTTATCTGTACCGGGTTTCCCTTATCGCCTTTCACAAAACGGTATTCTTCTGCAGCCTCCTTAATAGTGATATTTTTATCCGGATCTTGTGCAGATGAAAAGAAATTTAATAAGGAAAGAAATGCTATAATAAATGGCTTTTTTTGCATGGGGTCATTTTAAGAAGTATATTTTGTACTGACTTGCGGAAGTTCACCGGTTAAAAATAAAAAGAAATCAATAAAAGTGAAATGAAGTTTGATTAAAAAGAATCACCAAGAGCATGTTCTAAATCCTTAATCAGATAATCGGCCTCCTCTAAACCCACATACAACCGTACATATCTATGTTCCGGATTCGAAGGATCAAAATCTGTGACAGGAATTCCGGAACATTTAGGGATCACTAAACTTTCATGCCCGCCCCAGCTTACAGCCATCATAATATGCTGCAGGCTTTCGCAGAATTTCACGATCTGGTCTCTCTTGTTTGCCTTCAAAACCACCGTCATCAATCCGCAGGCGCCGGTCATTTGTTGCTTTGCCAGTTGGTATTGCGGAAATGATTCATCAAAAGGGAAAATTACTTTTTCAATTTTCGGGTGTGATTTCAAAAATTTCAATACTTCAAACGAGGTCTTTGTTATGCGATCAAGACGAGCAGGCAACGTTCTTAAACCACGGATCAACAGCCATGCATTAAAAGGCTGAATACCGCTGCCGATATTCAGATATTCACTGTCAAATATTTTTTTCATCATGACATGACTGCCGCTAAGCACACCACCCAAAGTATCGCTGTGCCCGCCGATATATTTTGTAGCTGTCTGCATGGTTAAATCAATTCCCATTTCAATTACATTCTGATAAACGGGAGTGCAGTAACTGTTATCAATAAATGTTACAATGTTTTTTGACTTAGCCAGCGCCGCTACTTCTCTTAATGGCTGCAGTGCAAAGTCCCAGCTATTTGGTGACTCGAGATAATATAAAGTTGTGTTGTTTCTTGTAGCTTGCTCCCAGTTACTGGTTTTTGTTCCATCAATATAAGTTGTTGTTATATCAAACCGTGGCAATATCACATCAAACATCCTTTGCGCCCATGTGTACGGCGCTTTTACTGAAACGATATGATCTCCTGATTTTACATTGGCAAAAACACCGGCAAATATTGCTGCGGCACCACTATTGAATACTAAACAATCCTCAGCACCGTCTAATGCTGCCAATTTTTTTCTAAGAATTTCAACTGTAGGATTTAAACCACGACTATATAAATAGCAGCCCATCTCATCTTCAAAAGCTTTACTCAGATCTGCAACAGTCTTAAAAGCAAAATTGCTTGTTTGTGCTATTGGTGGTGAAATAGCGTTGAAATAATTTTCTCTATCCTCTCCCAATTCATTTAAAATATAACTAATATCGTTTTTATCTACAGGTGTCATGTTTGTTTCTTGTTTTTCTTAAATTTTTGTACAACAAAATAAAGTATAAGGAATCCAGCAAGTACAGACAAACCTATTATTGCGTACTCAGGGTTTTTTATGGCAATTACAGTTCCAACGAATAAATAAGTGAGTATAAAAATTATCGGCAATACGGGATAAAACTTCATTGAATAAATGCCGGTTCCGTCTAAATGCTTTGTTCTTTTTCGTAATACAAAAATTGTAGCAGCCGAAGTTGCCATCCCGATGGAATCAAGAAAAATGGTGAAGCTTAAAATTTTATCGAATGTATCAGCAAAAAACAAAACAATAACACAAACAGCTGCAAAAACTGTAAGACTTACTGTAAGCACATCTTTCTTTTCGTCCTTCTTTTTAAACGATGCGGGTAAAATCCCATCTTCACTCATAGCAAACATTACCCGTGGATTACTAAGCAACAAAACATTTACATAAGCAAGTACAGCAACAAATAATAAACCTGAAGCCGCAATTTTCCCGGTTTGTCCAAACATTTTTTCAGCAATAATTGCAGCAATACCCGGTGAGTCAGGATCGGGAAACTTTAATTCATCAAATCCAATTACCCTGTAATACGCATAACTTGCCAACAGGTAAAGAGTAACTATAACAAAAATACCTATGAAAATTCCTCTCGGTATATTTTTCTTCGGGTTTTCAATCTCATTACCAAAATTGATCGTTTGCTGGTAACCTCCATAAGTAAAAGAGGTAGCCTTCAATGCAACACCAAATGATAAAAGTATGGCGCCTGTATCCACAGTATTTAAATCAACTGGCTGAATCGGTGTATTATTATATAATGATGGAAAAAACAAAGAAGCAATAAGTACCATCAGCATCCCGATTTTTATGATCATCAACACATTTTGTGTTTGTGAACTCATTCGCAGTCCCATCAGGTTCACTCCATAGAAAATAATTATTGCCGACATGGCAATCAGTGCTTTTATAAAATCAGATGCGCCGCTGCCAAAAATAAGTGGAGTAATATATTCGCTTCCAATTAATGCTACACCCGATAATGATGCTGCATTTGAAATAAGAATGATACAATTGATCGCAAAGGCGATAGACGGATGGTATGCATAAGAAAAAATTTTATAATATCCGCCTGTAACAGGATAACGACTGCCTATTTCAGCATAAGTTAATGCACCGCAAAAAGCAACCAAACCACCCACGATCCAGGCTGCAAAAAAAAGAGTTGGGGTCAAGGCAGCCTGTGCAGCATCCTTCGACGTTCTGAATATACCCATGCCAATCACCAGCCCGATCACGATCATGGTTAAAGAAAAAAGATTCAGTTTATTTGACTTCATGGAGGGAAGATAAAGAATAATGCGATTAACTTTACTCTCCTGTTTTTTATGAGACATTTTTTTACAACCATACTGCTTTTACTGCAATTAAGTTTTTTATTTGCCCAGCAACAGGATAAAGATTCAGTGCAAACATTGCAGGAAGTAACTGTGAAAGCTTATGAACAAAACAGGAAACTGATGCAGGTGCCTGCAGCGATTGCTGTGATCAGCAAACTGCAATTATCACGTTTTAATAATACCAATATTTTACCGGCATTGAACAGTAACCCGGGAATAAGAATGGAAGAACGTTCACCGGGAAGTTATCGTCTCAATATTCGCGGCAGTTCATTGCGTTCTCCTTTTGGTGTAAGAAATGTAAAAACATATTACAACGATATTCCTTATACCGATCCCGGTGGCAATACTTATTTAAATCAGCTGGGCTTTTATAATATTCAATCTGCCGAAATAATTAAGGGACCAGGCAGCAGTATATATGGCGCCGGCACGGGTGGTGTATTATTATTAAAAACAAATCAATCCAATTGGCATCCGGGGCTTTCATTTGATTTCAGCGCCGGCAGTTATGGATTGAATAATTTAAATACAAACCTGCGGCTTGGAACAGGTGCATTTCAAAATACAATTAATTACCTGCAACTTTCATCAAATGGTTATCGTGATAATTCAGAACTTGACCGCAAAGTTTTTACATGGGACCTGAATGCAAATCTTTCTGATAAAGGAACGATCACAACACATTTTCTTTGGGGAGATCTTTTTTATCAAACCCCGGGTGCATTAACACTGGCAGAATACACGACCAACCCCAAAGCAGCAAGACCAAGAGTAGGAACAACACCCGGCACAATTGAAAACAAAGCAGCTATTTATCAAAAAATATTTTTAGCAGGAATCAGTTTTAATCAAAAATTTTCTGAGCATTGGCAAAATACAACTTCATTCTACGGGGCATCCACCCGTTTGCTTAATCCTACTTTCCGGAATTATGGCCGTACCAATGAACCGCATACCGGTGGTCGTACTTTTTTTCAATTCACAAAAAAATTCAGTGAGCAATCAAAATTAAATATTGTAACAGGTGTTGAATTTCAACAGGGAATTTCTTCTGTAAGAATTTATTCGAACAAAAGCGGCAACCCCGATACATTACAAACAGATGATGAGATCAACAATAAAGTTTTCTTTGCTTTTGTACAGGCGACACTGGAGTTACCAAAAAATTGGTTTATTACAGCAGGTACAAGTATTAATACACAAAACCTGAGCATTACACGTTTGTCAACTTCTCCTGTGACAGAGCAAAAAAGAAATTATAAAAATGAAATAGCACCGAGACTTGCTGTGTTAAAACAATTGAATAAACCAATATCTGTTTATGCAAGCATTGCGAGAGGATTTTCTCCGCCAACAACCGCTGAACTCTTACCATCAAGTGGCATAATTGCTACAAGCCTGAATGCAGAAGATGGAGTTAACTATGAAGGAGGAGTTCGCGGTACAATTCTTAAAAAAATTTACTTTGATATCAATGCATTTCGTTTTGGTTTAAAAAATACAATTGTACAAAGAAGAGACGCAAACGGCGCAGATTATTTTGTAAATGCCGGCAGCACAAAACAATTTGGCATTGAATCTTATTTATCGTGGCAGGTGCTTGGTAATTCAAAAAAATCTGTTCCCGGTTTCAAAGTCTGGCTAAGCTATACATGGAATGATTTTTCGTATAAAGATTTTAAACAAGTGACTAATGATTTTTCTGGTAAAAAACTTCCAAGTGTTCCATCACAAATAATTGCAGCGGGTATTGATCTTTCAACAAAGCCTGGTATTTATTTAAATCTTAACTATTATTATGCCGGTCGCATTCCTTTAAATGATGCAAATACAGAATATGCTTCTTCTTATAATTTATTGGGAGCAAGAACAGGCTGGAAGAAACATCTTCATCCGAAAGTTTTGATGGAGCTTTTTATTGCTGCTGATAATATGCTGGATGAAAAATACAGTCTTGGAAATGATATCAATGCGTTTGGTGGAAGATATTATAATGCTGCAGCACCTTTCAATTTCTCCGGGGGCATAGCTTTGCATTTTAATTTTAAATAAAGTTTTTAATTGAAATGCATTCAAAATTATTGTTGATTTCAAAACCCGAATCTGAATTTCCTACTGAAACCGGTGTTCAATATTTTTCTGATGACAATAAGATCATGGGACGGGTGACAGCGTTTAACAGAAATGTGAAGAATATTATTTTCTTTTATTTCAATCTTTCTGCATTTCTATCACAATACGTCAAACAGAATAAACAAAAAGATCATGGGGCTGATCTGGAGATTACATTTAAGCCAACCAAAAATATTTCTTTAAAAGCATTCTAAAGTTTTGTAGATGGAAAGATCACGACTGATCAAAACGGAAAAGACACAACTTATTATAATTTGATCCGCAGGCCTAAGCATAGTACCGGCTTGAATGCAAGGGTAAGAATCAATAATAAATTTTATGTAAGTACCAAACTGCAGGTTTTATACTCCTGGATTTAATGGTTATACCGGTGTACGATTTAACTTCTGATTAAACCTACATTTGCAAAAACAAACGGTTATGCAATTTAATTTCCAGGAATTCCTTACACTTACATTTACGCTGTTTGCTGTGATCGATGTGGTAGGTTCTGTGCCGATGCTTATTTCAATAAAAGAAAAAATGGGCAGCATTAATGCATGGAAGGTAACACTGATCTCCGGTGCACTGATGGTTTTGTTTTTCTTTATCGGAAAACCATTTTTAAATATTCTTGGCGTAGATATAAAATCATTTGCTGTTGCAGGCTCTATTGTGATATTTATTTTAGGATTGGAAATGGTTCTGGGGGTTGAATTTTTCAAAGCAGAAAAAGGAGCGGTTTCAGGTACTGTAGTGCCCATCGCATTTCCATTAATAGCAGGAAGCGGAACGCTGACAACTATTATGTCGTTAAAAGCCACATTTGAAAGATCAGACAGAAATGAATACATGATCTTGCTGGCAATACTGATAAATCTTATTATTATTTATTTCGTATTGCGATCTTTGAACCTGGTAGAAAGAGTTTTAGGCAAAGCAGGATTATTAGCAGTGAGAAAATTTTTCGGTGTAATTTTGTTGGCTATTGCTGTGAAGGTGTTTGCGAGTAATGCAGCAGGATTGATAAAATAATTTTTGATTTACGATTTTAGATTTGGGATTTTATTGAAAGCCATAAATCCGAAATCGTAATTCTAAAATCGTAAATCGCATTGGTCCCGTAGTACAATGGATAGTACGCAGGTCTCCGGAACCTGATATTCCAGTTCGATTCTGGACGGGACTACTAGTTTTTCATAAGTTTGAAGTTATGTAACCGGGAAAACTTGAAGTGTAAAATTTGGATGTGAAGCTTCTGCAAAGAAATCCCCAATTACAGTTGATAGACCTATTATTTCTCCGAACAATATGAATTCAGTTTATTTCCTTGTCTATCTGTAAATTTTGGATACTCACCATTATTACAAACCTTTTGATAATATCTTGTGCCGTTTAAACGTGTTACGTCACAATCCCAGCAAGTTCCTTTTCCATCCTTACTGCATGCAAAAGAAAAAACAATTAGAATCATCAGTAGTTTTTTCATCCTGAAAGGTTTTGGTAAAGTTAGCAATATCTGGTAATTTATTAATTTGCTGCTCACACTATAAAGGCAGAATAAATTTTATTAGTTTTTATATCACCATACTCAACACCATCACCCCCACCAATCCCAAAATTGAAATGATCGTTTCCATTACTGTCCACGAAAGAAAGGTTTGTTTCAGTGAAAGCTGAAAAAATTCTTTGAATATCCAGAAACCAGAATCGTTTACATGAGAACAAAAAACGCTTCCTGTACCAACTGCTAATACTAACAGTTCAGGTGATACGGTTCCTGTTGCCAGTAATGGAGAAACGATTCCTGCTGCTGTTATTCCTGCAACTGTTGCCGAGCCAATGGCCACTCTTAATAATGCAGTTACCAACCATGCAAACAACAATGGATGAATATTCCATTGTTTACTGAAAGAAGTGATATAATCAGCAGTGCCGCTGTCCACCAGCACTTGTTTGAAAACTCCGCCGGCAGTAATAATTAAAAGAATAACTGCTACACCTGCAACTGCATCGTTAAGCCATTGCATCACTCCCTGCATAGATCTTCCCTTTGCTATCCCGAGAACAAAAACAGCAAGCAAAACTGAAAGCAGTAACGCAACTGTAGCATCACCAATAAACAGAACCGCTTTCTTCACAATTGATTCACCGGGGAAAAAAGTATTTGCTATTACAGCAAAAGCGATCAGTAATACCGGTAACAATGCAAGAAAAAAACTTTCGAATGCGCCGGGCATTTTTTTTTCTTCTGTTTCAACTTTTACTTCCGCCGGAACCTGAATATTCAATCTTTTTAGAAATCTGCCTAAGAATGGGCCTGCAATAATTACAACCGGTATTGAAATAACAAGACCATACATTAATGTTTTACCAAGATCGGCTTTAAAAGCACCAACCAAAAACATGGGTCCGGGGTGTGGTGGTAAAAAACAATGCGTAGTGCTTAAACTTGCTGCCATTGGAATAGCAACATATAATAAAGGCAATTTTGCTGTTCTTGCAATAGAAAAAACCAATGGAACAAGAATAATGAATCCGGCATTATAAAACAAGGGTATGCCCACCAAAAAACCTGTGAGCAATACAGCCCATTGAATATTCTTTATTCCAAAAGAACTGATAAGGGTGTTAGCGATCTGGCTTGCAGCGCCGCTTAACTCTAAAATTTTTCCAAGAATGGCGCCAAGACAAATTATCAAAATAACATCGCCGAGTGTACTTCCTACACCTGCTTTAACAGCTTTTAATAGTTGTTCAGGTTGCATGCCAAAACAAAGACCTGCTAATAATGCAACGATCAATAGAGAAAGAAAGGGGCTAACTTTTTTATAAGTAAGAAATATTTGTAACCCGATGGCAAGAACAATAATGATCAGTTGCATAAAATTTATTGAACAACATTTACCAATTCCCCGATATTATCAATTGAAATTTTTATCAGATCGCCACTTTGTAAAGTAAAATCGCTTCCGGGCACAATGCCTGTTCCTGTCATAATTAAACAGCCATTTGGAAAACTGCATTCACGATACACAAAAGAAACCAATTCCTGGAATGTTCTCTTAATCTGGCTAATGGCAATTGAACCTTCAAAAACCTTTTGATCACTTCTATTGATCTCAACAGATATCATTGTGTTTACATCAAGAGGTTTTTCGGTAAGATAAATACATGGGCCAAGCGCTGCACATCCATCGTAAGTTTTTGCCTGCGGCAAATACAAAGGATTTTCTCCTTCAATACTGCGGCTGCTCATATCATTGCCGATCGTATAGCCAACAATTTTTCCTGATGAGGTAACGACAAGAGTTAATTCCGGTTCAGGTACATCCCAAGTTGAATCTTTTCTAATTCTTACAAATGCATTGTGACCAACAATTCGGTGAGGAGTTGATTTAAAAAACACTTCGGGTCTTTCTGCTTCATAAACTTTTGCATAAAAATCAGAGCCACCAGATGCTTTGCTTTCTTCCTGTCTTCCTACTTTACTTCTCAGATAAGTAACACCACAAGCCCATAGTTCCTGCTGACTTCCGATAGGTGGCAATAAATTTTCAAGAACCGTTTTATCTCTTTTTTTCAACACGAGTATAAGATCATCAATTTTTTCTGAAAGCTTATCATCATTAATAAACACATCCCAGTTTTCATTTTGTACCAGGTAGAAATTTTCATTTTTCTCAATTACAATTCCATTTCCCGTTTTATACAGTTTCATGATGTCTTGAAATTTGAATTACCCTGGTTGTGGGCTAAAGCCCATTATATTATTTTTTATTTGCCACAGCCTTAAGGCTGTGGCAATTGAAATCCAGACAAATTTGAGCTATAGCCCCTTATAAATCTTTAGTCTCTTAACTTCACTCTTATCAAATTCATATCATTTGTTATATACAATATTTTTTCATCTGGAGAAAAAGCACAATTGCTTGTCGCTTCATCTAATTTTATCAAGCCCAGCTTTTTTCCTTCACTGTTAAAAATATAAACACCACCAGGGCCTGTGGCAAATACATTTCCATTTTTATCAATTTTAAACCCGTCAGGCACTCCTTTCATAGTTTTTGCTTCTTCTGCAGCACTATAAAATATTCTTCCATTGATCAATGAATCGCCTTTTACATCAAATATGTACCAATTTGGGGCTGCTCCATCGGAACAAGCAACAATCAATTT